>Ga0302321_100003460_pt1 | contig 13537 bp, 10 predicted proteins | sample Fen_T0_1_FD_202505 | JGI IMG/M metagenome (GOLD analysis project Ga0302321, IMG submission 202505) | Peat permafrost microbial communities from Stordalen Mire near Abisko, Sweden - Fen_T0_1 | ecosystem: Environmental > Terrestrial > Soil > Wetlands > Permafrost | place: Sweden: Abisko...
CAAGCAACGCACGCATCACGCGCTGCTCGACAACGGCCGTCGGACGCCCGAGGCCAATGCTTCGCCTTCGGGCAACAAACAGTAAACTTACGCGCTTTGACCGGCTGCCGAAGAGGGACTGCCTTTGTCTTCGATCATTCCGTTTCTGCAGGTCATTCAAGACTCGGAGCTGAGCACGTCCTTTCGCGAGTCCGCCTACGTGTGGGGCATCGTGGATGGCGTGCACGTCATCGGGCTTTGCGTGTTTCTCGGCATGCTGCTGTTCTGGGAGCTGCGGCTTTTCAATGTAGGCGTTCGCAGCGCGTCGGTGTCCGAGACGTGGGCGCGGTTGTCGCCATGGATCCTGGCTGGATTCATCATCATGATCGTAAGCGGCGTCACCCTGTTCTGCGGTGAGCCGGTGCGCTATTGGGCCAGCATCTTCTTCCGCATCAAGGCGGTTGCGCTCGTGCTCGCGGGTTTGAACGCCGTCGCGTTTCACTACAGCATCGGCCGCCGACTCGTGCAGTGGGACACGCAGCCTCTGCCGCAGTCCGCGCACCTCGTCGGTATTGCGTCGATCACGTTGTGGATATTGATCGTCTTTTGCGGGCGCTTGATCGCCTATAACTGGTTCGCGCCCCTGTACTGAGTTGCGGAGAATACTGGTGTCGTTGCTCCCGCTATTTCAATGGATCGAAGCGACGTCGCTCGCTATGACGATCAACAATTCGAAGTACGCCTTCGCGCTGATCGAGTCCTTCCACTTGCTGTCGCTCGCGATCATCGGCGGCGCAGTGCTCGTCGTCGACGCACGCCTTCTTGGGCTCGGATTTCGGAATCAGAAGGTGTCCGAGGTGGCCGCTGCGGCTCGTCCGTGGCTGATCGGCAGCTTGATTGGAATCTTGCTGACGGGCTTTTTGATGTTCTGCTCGCTCGCGGCCGGCAAGTATTACTTCAACCCGGGTTTCTGGTGGAAGATGTACTTTCTGGCGGCGGCGATTGTGTTTACGTTCGCCATTCGCCAGCCATATGCGATGCGCGCCAGCGCCGTGAGCGGCACGCCGAAAGCGGGGCTCATCGCGGTCGTCTCTACCGGCCTGTACCTCGGCGTCGCCATTTTTGGACGCGCGATCGGGTTTCTCTGAGGGCGATCAGACGTTGGAGAGGCGGTCGGGCGAAAGTCGCCCCGTGCTGTCGCCAAGCGCACCGACCTCGACGCCGAGTTTGTCGAGCAGCGTGACGAGCAGGTTCGTCATTGGCGTGCCACTCGGATAAGCGATGTGCCGGCCGGCCTTCACACGGCCACCGAGACTACCGAGCAGTACGCAGGGCAAGTCCGTGTGCCGGTGCAGATTGCCGTCGCCCATGCCACCGCCGTACATCAGCAAGCTCTGGTCGAGCAGCGTGCCATCGCCCTCCGGCGTGGCCTGCATCTTCGCCGCGAGATAGCCCAGGAACGAGATGTGGTACGCGTCGATCTTCGTCTTCTTCTCGATGAGCGCCGGATCGTTGCGGTGATGCGAGACCGGATGATGCTGATCGGGCACGCCGATCTGCGGATATGAGCGGTTGCTGACTTCGCGCGCGAGAATCATGCTGAACACGCGCGTCGTGTCCGTCTGGAACGCGAGCAGTGCCAAGTCGAGCATCATCTTCGTATGCTCGTCGAACGACGCGGGAATGCTCGTGGGACGCTCCGGCAGCGCGACTTCGTGCTGGCCGCCGGACTCGGCGCCCTGAATCCGCTGCTCGATCTCGCGTACGGAATCCAAGTACTCGTCGAGCTTCGCGCGATCGCCGGGGCCGACGCTCGCGGCCAGCCGCCGGGCTTCCTCGCGCACGGAGTCCAGAATGCTGGTCGTCTTTTGCACGCGCGCGAGCCGCTCGGCTCCCGAGCCGCCGTCGCCGAACAGGCGCTCGAACACGAGTCGCGGGTGGTTTTCAGTGAGATTCGGTGTCGTCTCGTTCAGCCACGACACGGTGTTCACATAGAAGCAATCGCCGGCGTCGCACGCGCTTTGCGTCGCGGTATCGACAGCGAGCTCGAGCGAACGCACGGGCGTGCTCTTGCCGAGCACGTCGGCCGCGAGCTGGTCCATGCTGGTCGCGAGCTTCACCTCGACACCGGGCCGCGTGCGGTCCCACGCGTGCACGCCGGTGAGCCAGGCGGCCGACGCGCGTGGATGGTCGCCGGTGCCGTCGCCGAAGTTCTCGGCCTGCTTGTGATCTAACCCGCTCACAACGGTGAGCTGCTTGCGCAGGGAGCTAAGCGGCTGGAGCACGGGCGACAGCTCGAAGTTCGCACCTTCGGTGGTGGGCTTGAACGTGCGGTGCACGATACCGTTGCCGACGTACATGAACCCCAGCCGAGGCGTCCACGGTGCCGAGTCGGCGCCGAACGCGGGCAGCATCGAGTCGAGCAAGGGCAGTGCGATTGTCGCGCCGGCGGCTCGCAAAAATGTGCGTCGCGGCAGCGTTCGCTTCGTGATGAACGTCATGGCGTGCCCCCCAAAGGCCCCGCGCTCGCTTGCGCGGTCGCGGCCGTCTGCGTTTCCAGCGGCGCGTGCACGTTGCGCATCTTGAACGGCACGCTGTCGACGATACCCCCCACGATAGCCGAGAACGCGTAGTTCTGCTCGGCCGCACTTCTCACGATGGCGCGGACGGCCGGTGCGTCGTAGTACTGCACGTTGCGGCCGAGCGCGTACATCATGAGCTTTTCCGTGAACGCGGTGACGAAAAGCTCCGGTTGGCGTAGCAGCATCGACTGCACTCCTTTGAGCCCATCGACCGTGGAGCCGTCCAGCAGCTTGCTCTGCGCATCGATCGGCTGGCCCGCGTCCGTGTCGCGCCATCGGCCCACCGCGTCGAAGTGCTCGAGGGCGAAGCCGATCGGGTCCATCTTCGCGTGGCAGCTTGCGCACACGGGGTTGGCTCGATGCTTGATCATCGCGGCACGCATCGTGAGCGGTGCGCCGCCGGCTTGATCGTCTTCGGTCTTCAGCGCCGGCACGTCGGGCGGCGGCGGCGGGGGAGGCGAGGCCAGCAGGTTGTCGAGCACGTACTTCCCGCGCAGCACGGGCGACGTGCGCGTCGAATACGACGTGACGTTCAGCAGGCTGCCCTGCGACAAGAGCCCGCCGCGCGGGCTATCGGCGCCGAAGTCGACGCGCCGGAAAAACGTGCCGTAGACGTTCGGAATGCCGTAGTGCTTCGCCAGGCGCTCGTTCAAGAACGTATAGCGCGCGGTCAGGAGATTGACCACGTTGCCGCTGCCGCGTAGCACGCTGCCGACGAAGAGCTCCGTCTCGCGCTCGAGCGCGCGTCGCAGCGCTACGTCGTGATCCGGGAACAGGAAGATGTCGGGCTCCTTGGCCTCGACGTCGCGCAGGAACAGCCATTGCGCGGCGAAGTTCGTGACCATGGATTCGGCGCGCGAATCCGCGAGCATGCGCTGCACCTGCGTGCGCAAGACGCCTGGATCGTCTAGCTTGCCGTCGGCGCCGAGCTGCAACAGCTCATCGTCCGGAATGCTGCTCCACAGGAAGAACGAGAGTCGCGATGCAAGCTCGATGCCGCTGACGGGCGCAACGCCGATGGCCGGCGGATGGCGCGTGGCCTCGGACGCTGCGCCGTCGCTCGAAGCCCGTACGGAAGGCGCGGCGTTCGCGCGTGCCGTCAACGAGCCACCCCGCTCGCGCTCGACGCGATACAGGAACTGCGGGCTCACGAGCAGCCGTTCGAGTGCGAGCTGGATGCCGGCGTCGAAATCGCCCTCGGCGCGGCCCTGTTCGTAGAACGGAATCAGCGCGGCGACATCCTCGTCGGTGGCCGGGCGCCGATACGCGTGCCGTACGAGCGTCGTGAGAATCTGCCGTGCGCACGGAAGCTCGGTAGTCGGTTCGTTAGGACGGCAGCTGAAGATGCGCTGGCGGCTCGGCGTGTCGCCCGGCCCAGTCGACGCGTAGGGCCCGCGAAGCGTCGCGATTGCGATCGCGGGTAGCGCGCCGCGGCTGCGCTGCCGAAGGCGCACGAGGCCCTCGTCGAGCGCTTCCGAGCGCTCGACGAACGTGATGCCGACGAGGTGCGGTCCGGCCGTGACCGGCACGCGAAACAGCAAACGGTCCGGCGTTCGTAACGGTCGCGGAACCGGGCCTGATGCGCCGATGGCCTTCACGTCGGCACGCACGCCGTCGAGGCTGATCTCGATCTCGTGCGCGTCGCGAGCGGCGCTCGCGGTCTCGATCTCGAACGTGTACTCGCCGTCGAGCGGAAAGTAACTCTCCACCGCGAGCCCGCCGCGCGTGCCAAACGACAGCGTGTCGAGGCGCGCGTCCTGGGGCTGCTGCTCGGAGAGTTTTAGAATATTCACCATGACCGGAGTGCGCATGTCGCCGACCGCGAGCCGCGCGAGCTTCTGCGCGGTGGCGATATAGCGCTCCATCACGACGGGCGAGACGAACAGCAGGTCGGCGATGTTGTCGAAGCCGCTGCTCGCGTTGTCCGCCGGCAGCAGTAGGTCGAAGTCGAGCTCGCTCGGCAAATGATCGAGCGCGAGCAGGTCGCGAATCGCGTTCTTGTACTCGGTACGTGTGAGCCGGCGGAACAGCGGCACGTCGCCCGCGTTCGGTTGCGCCGCAGCCGCTTCATCGAGCCGCCCTTCGAGGAACGCCGCCGCGTTCACGTAGTCGGCGTGGGGCGGCCGCGGATTGTCCGGCGGCATCGATTCCGCGCGCAGCTTGCGAACGACCTTCTCCCACTGCTCGGCGTGCGCGCCCACGCCACCGAGGCTCGCGGGGTCGATCACGAGGTTGGCCGTGAAGTCGGTTGGGTTATGGCAATCGACGCAGTAGTGCGAGAGCAGGTTGCGAGCGGCCGTGCTGTCGGCGTGGGTATGCAGCGCCCACCACGAAGCGCCGACTCCGGCCGCGGCCAGAACCGGGATGACGATCAGAAGCCGCTTTCCCCCGCGAGCCATCAAGTTTTGTGGCCGATCGAATTCGACGCACTGTATATTGCACCGGTAGACGCCGTAGGGGGAACATCCGGTGTTACGTTCGCTGCTCGCGACTGCTGTGGCGCTCCTTCTCGCCGCAAGCGGAGCCGCATGGGCCGCTGGCGGGAGCGCCCTGATCGAAGCCGTCAAACGCCATGACCGCGCGGCCGTGGGCGCGCTCCTCGATCGTAAAACGGACGTAAACGCGGCGGAGGGCGATGGCACCACGGCCCTGCATATCGCGGCCGAGGTCAACGACCTGGCCCTGATCGACGCGTTGCTCCTGGCGGGCGCCGACGTCAACGCTAAGACGCGATTCAACGTTACGCCGCTCGAGCTCGCCGCCGTCAACGGTGATCGCGCCGCGATCGAGCGGCTGATCACGGCGGGCGCCGACGTCGCCGCGACGTCGCGTGAAGGTCAGACCGCGCTCATGACCGCGGCGCGCACGGGCAAGCTCGACGCCGTGGAAGCGTTGCTCGCGCACGGCGCCGCCGTCGACGCGGCCGAGGGCTTTCGCGGCCAGACCGCGCTGATGTGGGCCGCGGGAGAGGGACACCTCGACGTCGTCACGGCGCTCGTCAACGCCGGCGCGGACGTGAGCACGAAATCGAAAGCGGGATCGACGCCGCTGCTCTTTGCCGTGCGCGGGGCGCACGTCGACACGCTGCGGTACTTGCTCGACCATGGCGCGAACGCGAACGACTTGGCGCCCGACACCACCAGCGCGTTGAATGTCGCGATCGTGAACGCGTTCTACGAGATCGCGTCGGTGCTGCTCGACTACAAAGCGGATCCGAATCTGCTCGACGCCCGCGCCTCCCCGCTGCACATGATCGCGTGGCTGCGCAAACCGGGCTCGACGGGCGACGCCGGTGTCGGGGATCTGCCGCCGGCCGCGCCGCGACCGACCGGCGGCGTGACGAGCATCGAGCTTGCGAAGAAGCTTCTCGCGCACGGTGCGAACCCCAACGTACGCGTCGACTGGTCCGAGATGCGTTTCGACACCGTCGGCGGCACCACGCGCAACCCGCCGGGCATGGTGCTCGGCCGGCACTTGCTCACGTACAACGGCGCCACGGCGTTCTATGTCGCCGCAAAGAATGGCGACGCGGAATTCATGCGCGTGCTGGCTGCGGGCGGGGCAGATCCGAACATCACGAATCGCTTCGGCATCACGCCGTTGATGGTCGCGGCGGGGCTCGACACGTGGGAGGGAGAAACTCCGGGGCCGTTCACGGGCGTGTCCGAAGCGGAGCGGCTCGAGGCGGTGAAGGCTGCGATCGAGCTCGGCAACGACATCAACGCCGCCGCCCACTTCGGTGCGTACAAGATGGTGGGCGAAGCCCAGTACACGTTGCTCTACTACCCGCACAACATCGCGGCGTTGCTCGATCTTGGCACTGGCGATCCGCGGTGGAGCGGCAGCACGGCACTGCATGGCGCGATCCTCGCGAACCAGCCATCGATCGTGCAGTATCTCGTCGACCACGGGGCGAAGGTGGACGCGAAGACGGACTTGGGCTGGACGCCGCTGATGATGTCGCGCGGTGTGTTCCTTGCGAACACAGGCCGCGAATTTCCGGCCGCCGAGAAGATTCTCGTTAAGGCGCTCGGCGAGCACCGCGCAAGGTAGATTCCGGGGCGCGAACCGATTCGAGCTATTTGCCGCGCAAACCTTGTGTCAGCTCGATGTAGGTGCCGGCCGGATCCGTGATGAATGCGATCTTCACGCCAATCGCCTCGATCGGGGCCGGCTCTCGATCGAACTTGATACCTTTTCCGCGCAACTTCGCGGCAAACGCATCGAGATCGTCGACCTCGAAGCCGATGTGATCGATAGCGCGTCCTTTGCTCGGCTCGGTGGGCTTATCGGCAGCCGCTTTTAGAAAATCGACGCGGCCACCTGGCACGACAGCGGATGGTAGATTCATCCGTGTCGATTTCTCGGCGCCGAAGGTGTCGATGTACCACGCTTGTAGAGCGTCCGAGTCGGCTGATTTCAAGTGGAAGTGGTGAAACTCGATTGGATGCTGGATCGTCGGCTCGCTCCGAAACTCGACTAACGTGCCTTCGGGCAGTTCGCCGATCACGAGACCGAGGTTCGCGTTCTCGGCGACGATCTTCGCGCCGTTGTCGAGCAGCTTCTGTTTGTACAGGGCGAGATCCTGGACTGCGAAGCCGACGTGATCGACGACCGTGCCTGCCGATGACCCCGTCGGCGCGCGCTGGGCCAGCATGACGTAGATGCCGGGGAAGCCCAGTGCCTGAAAGTTTCCAGCTTTGATGTCCTTTGCGCCGAACGCCAGCCAGATGGCTTTCGCTTTCGCGGTGTCCGTGACCGCGAGATGAATGTGGCCCGTCGCGACGCCCGCGGAGTTGCCGGCAGGCAGTTGCGCGAGGGCGTGGCCGCCGAGGAGGAGGGCCAGAGCGAAGAACGCAGGTGCCAAGCGTTTCATTTACGAGCATTCCGACGCCAATGAGGGCGGTCAGCGTGCATCCGTGTGGCCGGGTTTGCAAGGTAACCTCGATCTCTGGGCCACCCGCTTTTCTTGCTAGAGTAACGAGATCACGGGGGAGTTTTAGAATGAGACTGTCGTTACAGCACTGCTTCATATTCGCGTTGTTTGTAGGCGGGTCGGCGTTCGCGCAATCCAGCGATTTGACGATTACGCTGGCGGGTCAGTCGATGATTCGATCGGACGTTCGCGCCACGGCGCCGGACGCCGTGCCGAAAATCCGCTCGCTCTTGCGCGGCGATGTCGTCTTCACGAACTTCGAGGGAGCGGTCGCCGAGGCGGGACAGTCGGTCACGGGCGGCGGGCGCGGATTTCTCGCGCCGGCCGGGGCGCTCGACGCGTTGCACGAGTTCGGATTCAACCTGCTGTCGTTGTCGAACAATCACGCGTTCGATCTGAAGGAAGCCGGCATCGACAACACCCTGCGCGAGGTCAATCGTCGCGGTATCGCGCACGCAGGCACTGGCGCGACGCTGGCAGAGGCGGCGTCGCCGGCGTATCTCCGCGTGGGGAATATGACCGTCGCGCTGGTAGCGAGCGCCTCTGGCCTCATTGCCCAGGGTGGCGGTGCACGCGTCAATGAGTTGCGTGTCATGGCCGGCGACACCGCCAATGAGGCGAATGCCGATCTGCCCGGTGCGCCGGCGAACGCGGTGAATCGCGAAGACGCTGCGCGCATTCTGCAAACGATTCGCGAGGCGAAGGCGCGCGCCGACATCGTTATCGTGTACCAGCACAACCACGTGTTCGGGAACAAGTCGTTCAACACGATTTTCTCCGAGGGTATGGGCGAACGGCTCGAGCCGAATCCCTGGCTCAGAGAGTGGACGCATGCGGAGGTGGAGGCGGGTGCCGACATCGTGGTCATGCACGGGGCTCCGCTCCTGCATGGCGTCGAAATGTATCGCGGCAAACCCATCTTTTTCTGCCTCGGCAACTTCATCTACAACGTCCCGCCGGCGCTCACGTACATCTCCGAGCCGATGAGCTGGGAGAGCGTCGTCGCGTACCTCGAGTTCAAGGGCAAGGCGCTCGGCTCGATCACGCTGCGGCCGATCGCGCTGAACTACGTCGGCAACGGCCAGCCCGACGTTCACAGCCAATACACGGCCAACGAGTTTCTGCACACACGCGGGTTGCCGTCGGCCGCGGAGGGCGCGCAAGCGCGGTACATCCTGGAACGCGTCGCGGAGTATTCGAAACCGTTTGGCACGCGAGTCGTGGTCGATGGCGGGGCCGCGCGTATCGAGCTCGGTGGCCGCTAGCAACACAGGCCCGCTGCTCACGAGAAAAGTGCACGACGCGCTGCTCGCTGCGGGGCGGGCAAGCGCGGGCACTGTCGAGTGCTCGCTCGACCTCGGGCGCACGAGCGTGACCGTGCAGGCCGACACCGGCGGCTGGACCTTCGGGGCCCAACGGTTTCCGTACCTGCAACGCTGCAGGGACCACACGATCTATCACTGGACCGGCAGCGAGTTCGAGCCCGTAGCCCGCTTCACGACCTCGCTGTTCAAGCTCGTGCCCACGGAGTGGGGTCCGCCGACGTTCGAGATCGACGGCATCAAGATGTTGCCGAGCGCACACATCTCGCCGTACGAGGATGCCGAGCGCAAGGTTGCGTTGATCGAGCCGCGCGGAAAGAGAGTTCTCGACACGTGCGGCGGACTCGGTTACTTCGCTGCGTGGTGCCTGCAAGGCGAAGCCGCGCACATCTCGTCGTACGAAAAGAACGCCGACGTGCTGTGGCTTCGGAGCTTGAACCCGTGGTCGCCGACCGCAGAGCCAGGTTTGACGCTCGCGCACGCCGATGTGGTGAACGAGATCGCCGCGCTGCCGAGCCGTTCGTTCGACGCCGCATTGCACGATCCGCCGCGTTTCGGAATTGCCGGTGAGCTCTACTCGGGCGCGTTCTACGGCGAGCTCGCGCGCGTTCTCAAACACGGCGCGCCGCTGTTCCACTACACGGGTGCGCCCAACAAGCTTTCGAGCGGGCGGGATCTTGCCGCTGAAGTCAGCGGGCGATTGCGTGAGAAGGGGTTTGCGACGCAGCCGAGCGGCGACGGCGTTTTCGCGAGGAATGAACGCCGCTAACGCGCTTCGGCGACGACGCGGCGGAAGACGCGCGTCAAGATCAGCATCACGATCGCGCCGGCCATCAGGATTCCCGCGACGATTCCAAACAGCGAGTCGAGCGGCAGGCTGCCAATGAACCCGGCGGCCCAGCCGGCGAGCTTGTTTCCGAAAGCGGCGCCCAGAAACCAACACCCCATCATGAGCCCGACGATCCGCGACGGCGCCAATTTGGTGACGGCGCTCAAGCCCACGGGGCTGATCGCGAGCTCGCCGATCTCCGACAGGAAATACGCCACGACGAGCCACATCGGGCTCACGCGGATTGCGTCGCCGCTTTGCGCCAGCGCGCCTGCGGGCACCAGCACGAGAAACGCCAGCGCCATGAAGAACAGGCCGAACGCGAACTTGCCGAGCACCGAAGGCTCGCGCGGCCCGAGCTTGAGCCACGTCCACGCGAAAACCGGTGCGAGCACGATGACGAAGAACGGCTGTACGGACTGAAACCACGATGACGGAAAGCCGAACCCGAATATCGTAAGGCGCGTGTACCGGTCCGCGAACAGGTTCAGTGTCGAGCCCGCTTGCTCATAGCCGGCCCAGAACAACGTGACCCCCGCGATCAGAATCACGAGGATGCCGATTCGTTGCCATTCGGGTCGCGTGAGCCGTAGCGCGCCGGACTCGCGCTCGATCGCCGCCGCTGCTGACGCTGTAGCCAGCGGTGCGGCGATTCGTTCGAGTGCGGGCTGCAAGCGCTTCTTACCGAGTACGTATTGAACGAGCCCGAAAAACATCCCGACGCCAGCACAACCAAATCCGATGTGCCAGCTCACACGCTGCGCTAAGTACCCCGCTACGAGGGGGCCCAGAACCGCGCCCAAGTTGATGCCCATGTAGAAAATGGAGAAGCCGGCATCGCGTCGCCGGTCTCCGGTGGCATAGAGGGACCCGACGAGTGTGCTGACACTCGGTTTCAGCAAACCCGTGCCGACGACGATGAGTGCTAATCCCGTGTAGAAAAAGGGCAGCGCTGTGAGGACCAATGTGAAATGGCCCAGCATGATCGCGATGCCGCCGAGCAACACGCTGCGGTATTGACCGAGGAACCGATCGGCGACGAAGCCGCCCAGGATGGCCGCGCCCCACGCGGCGCCGGTGTAGGTGCCGTAGAGAGACGCCGCGTCGCCGTCGGCCAAGGCCAACCCTCCCGTGGCTGCCGGCGCCGTCATGTAGAGAATGAGAAAGGCGCGCATGCCGTAGTAGCTGAAGCGCTCCCACATCTCGGTAAAGAACAGGGTGGCCAACCCGACGGGGTGACCGAAGAAGCGGGTGTCGGCGGGTTGCGTCACTTACGCCGTTGCGCTGATTGATCGCGCAGTGCCTTGAACTCGCTGCCCGCTTTCCATTCCGGCCAGCGCGTGGAGTCCACGAGCGAGCGTCCGACGTCGTACAGCAACGTCACGTCCTCCGCCTCGCCGGTGAAATCGAGACCCTCGCTCCACTCGTCCTTCGGCTGGTGATACTTCTTCGCGTTGAAGTCTTCGCGCAGTGCCACGCCTCGCTCCTTGCCGCCCTTCACGAGGTCATCGCCCGGCCCCAGCGATACCGCCGGCAGGCCCGCCTTTGAAAACGGAAAGTGATCGGAGCGGAAGAAGCTGCCCGCTTCGGGTTTCGGATCCGGGGAGAGCGTGCGCTCGCGTTTCGCGCCCGCGAGGACGAGCTCATCGAGCAGTGTGTTGTCGCCAGACGTGGTGAAGTCGCGCGCGGGGCCGAACAGCCCAAGGTGGTCCATGTTCAGGGCCGCGACCGTGGTCTCCAGAGGATAGAGCGGGTGGGTCGCGTAGTACTCGGAGCCGAGCAGCCCCTGCTCCTCGGCGGTGAGCGCGAGGAACAGCACGGAGCGTGCGGGCCGCGGCGCGGAGCTGAAGAGGCGCGCCAGCTCGAGCAGCGCGGCGATGCCGCTCGCGTTGTCGGCAGCGCCGTTGAAAATACGGTCGCCCGTGGCGTCCGGTGCGCCGACGCCGAGGTGGTCCCAGTGCGCCGAATAGATCAGCGTCTGCTCCGGATGTGCGGTGCCTGGGATGACGCCGGCCACGTTTTTCGAGACCACCGTCGTACGTTGCACGCGATAGCTCGCGGAGAACGTGACGCCTTTCAGCGGCACTGCGCGGAACGTGTTCGCCTGCGCCTGTTTCTTCAACTGCTCGAAATCGAGGCCCGCCTGCTTGAACGCGCGCACGGCCACGTCGCGTTGAATCCAGGCTTCGATGTCGACATGAGTCTTGCGCGGGTCTGCGCGCACGATATCGAAGATGGCATTGGTGTTGGAGTTCTGCACCGTGGCCCAGCCATACGAGGCCGGCTCGGTTTCGTGCACAACCAGCACGCCCAGTGCGCCGTGCCGCGCGGCTTCTTCGAACTTGTACGTCCAACGTCCGTAGTAGGTCATCGCGCGCCCGCCGAAGAGTCCGGAGCCGGTCTCGAAGTCCGGGTCGTTCACGAGGACAACGGCGATCTTGCCGTGCATGTCGATACCCTGGTAGTCGTCCCACCGGCGCTCGGGCGCCGTGACGCCATAGCCAAGAAACACCAGGGGCGCGTCTTTCACCTGCACGCGATTCACGTTCGTCGCCGTGGCGCGCACGGCGATATCTTTGCCTTGCACGAGCGGCTGTCGCTGTCCGTCGGCGGTGACGTCGAGGTCGATTGCACCATCGAAGCTGAACCGCGCGAGCGGCACGTCCTGCGTCCACCCGCGCTTGCCGTCCTTCAGATCTCCGCCCGGCTGCAACCCCGCGGCCTGCATCTGCTCCGTGACATAGGCCAATGTCTTTTGCTCGCCCGGTGTCGCCGGGGCGCGGCCTTCGAACGCGTCCGACGCGAGCGTTTTGACGTGCGCGGACAGACGCGCCGGGTCGACTGCACCGTCGGCTCGCGCCCGCGCAGGGTGGCCGATCACGTACAGGACGAGTGCGAGACTCGCCGCGAGCGAGAGTGCGTACTTCGTGCGGCTGCGGCGTGTGATCATGTCCGCGAGAATAGCGAGATCGGCCCGCCCACGAAAGGCACGCGCGGTCGAGGGCGTCGCTCAGTACAATTCCGGCACCACCATCTCGGCCGGTACCGCCTGGCGCGAATAGTGCTCGTGGCGTTCCCGTTCCGGCAGCACGATGACTGGCTTCGGTGTTTCCTTGTACGGGAACAGCGTGAGGAGGTGGTGCATGAAGTTCAGCCGCGCGCGCTTCTTGTCCACGGCTTGCACCACCCACCATGGCGCTTCGGCGATGTGGGTGCGCTGCAGCATGATCTCCTTGGCCCGCGTGTAGTCTTCCCAGCGCCGTCGCGACTCCAAGTCCATCGGGCTCAGCTTCCACTGCTTCAAGGGGTCGTGAATGCGGCCCAGGAACCGCAAATACTGTTCTTCGTCCGTGATCGAGAACCAGTACTTCAGGACCTTGATGCCGGAGCGCACGAGCATGCGCTCGAACTCTGGCACCGAACGGAAAAACTCTTCGACATCCTCTTCCGTGCAGAATCCCATCACGCGCTCGACGCCTGCGCGGTTGTACCAGCTGCGGTCGAATAGCACGATCTCGCCGGCGGCCGGTAGGTGCGACGCGTAGCGCTGGAAATACCACTGGCTGCGCTCGCGGTCGCTGGGCGCGGGCAACGCGACGACGCGGCACACGCGCGGATTCAGCCGCTGCGTGAAGCGCTTGATGGCACTGCCTTTACCCGCCGCGTCGCGCCCCTCGAACAGGATCACGACTTTCTGCTTCGATTCGACGACCCAGTCCTGCAACTTCACGAGCTCTCCCTGCAAACGGAATAGCTCGCGAAAATAGAGCCGTCGCTCCCGCCCGTGCATGTCGCCGTCCGTTTGCCGCTCATGCGCGGGCAGCGGATGGCGATCTTCGATTTCCATCTCGAGTTCTTCGTCGTAGCTGTCCTCGTGATCGGCGGTGAG
>Ga0302321_100003461_pt1 | contig 13535 bp, 13 predicted proteins | sample Fen_T0_1_FD_202505 | JGI IMG/M metagenome (GOLD analysis project Ga0302321, IMG submission 202505) | Peat permafrost microbial communities from Stordalen Mire near Abisko, Sweden - Fen_T0_1 | ecosystem: Environmental > Terrestrial > Soil > Wetlands > Permafrost | place: Sweden: Abisko...
TTTTCGGAAAAACCGTCTGTTTTTGCTTCCCAAGAAGTTGCTAAACCCATTGGCACACCGTCAGAAACCCCCGCTTGTGGCTACGATTTTGCGTCGGGGGTGCACAAATACCTCTATGCGCAGGGCGACCCTATTGACCATGTTGATCCCAGCGGAAAGTCGGTTTACGTTTGCACACGGCCACTAAATATCAAAGGGCTCGAGAATTTGGGCAACAATGGGTGCCATGTGTTTTTGGCATTTGATAGTGAGGGAATGGATCTAAATGTTTGGGAAAATTTAGTGCGTGAGAGTTGCGACCTAAGCAAGCATCCTAATTCATACGGGGAAGTTTACTCAATTAATGCATCGTTGGTGGCTTTCTCGTTTCATCCAAAATCTGTTCTGACTGGTGATGAATCAGAGCAATATTATGGCACTATTTTGACGCCTAGTTCGTATGTTGCCTACAGCGATGCGATTGATCTGAATGCCTTCGATAAAAGTGGAACTGGTTATAACAAATGGAAGGTTGCCACCGGTCAAGAAATGCAGATGTGGATGTATAAAGACGCCACCAAATCGAGAGATAAAAACAACAATGGCACGCCTGACCCAATGGCATATGAATTTACAATTTTCAACTGTGGAAGTTGGGTGGATATTAATTTGGCAAGGCATGGTCTCGCTTTTCCGGACAAATCAATTAACCGCGGAGTGGGCATCGCTAAAAGTGGCACTGCTGCATCCAGCACTGGATATGTCATCAATGCTGCTGCTCGCCTAACGAGAAGTGTTTCGCATGCGGTGATGGATTTCATCTCTGTGTTCTGATTTTATGAAACAAGTAAAGTGCGGCAGTATTGGCGTGATGATTTTGATTTGGGCTGTAACTGTATTCTCTATTCGTGCTCAAAGTGATGGTGTCGCCAAAACTCCTCTCGCAAAGCACATGATAAAAGCTTTCGCAGACGCTGGCATTCAAATGGAACTGCCCGCTGTTGTGCCATCTGAGTCAAGCAGCACAAATGGCATTTTGATTATGTTGCATCCGACAAGTCGGGGAGAACATGCGGAGCAAGGCTACTGTATCAAGATTCATGCGCGTCGTTTGTCGAAAGCGGAATCTGATTCAAATAATCGTATGGCGGCCAATCCTTTAACTGACGGCTTTAACAAATGGTATACGACAAACCATCCAAGCTTGGACATTTGGAAGACTCCGAATCTTTGGCATATCCGCAAGGACATGCCAACTCCTGAAGGTTTGTCTTTGTTCATTGATGGTCAAGTTACAGGGACAACTTCCGTGGACCAAGATTTGGTGGAAGCCAAGCGAATCGTTGAATCTATCAAGCCACTGCGCTAAAGTGAGTTTGCTGAATTGTTATTGATATGAGCAGAATTTCTCGGTTTTGTCTCGGGATGGCCTTTTTTTTATTCTGCTTTTTTTGGTGGATAGTTGGACAACTGCTTTACATGAGTGCGGCTGCTGGAGGCGCAAGTATTCATGACGGATCTGTCATCATCGGTCTGGCTGTTTGGGGAGTGGTTTTCCTCAGCACCATTTGGTTTTCTTTTTTGAATTTTCGACGTGCATTCAAGCCGCTACGCAAGGAATTAAGCGATACATCTCCACAGACGGAAGCGGTCGCCCCTGTCTCTAAATCCCATCCGTTACCCCCGTCGGGAGATTATGATGCTAAACGGGCTAATGAGAAGCTTGTTGCATTGCTACGAAAACCCAAAAAATGAACTCCTGGCCTTGCCTTCCTTTGATAAATGCGGTTGAGATATGCCCGTTGCCAAGACTTGCCGGTGTCGTTTCCCCTTGGCGAGGTGGTCATTCCCTGCCAAAAGGTTTTCTCGTGACTGGTGTCAAAAGGGGATGAATCATTTTTCCTGACTGGTGCCAGTGCCATACCCTAAAGGGATATGGCACCTGGCGCAGCCCGGTGGCAGAAGGTGTATTTGGGACTTATGACACCAGGCCCGGAACCCCATCGCCAAAACATGTCGTTTTCTCTTCCCCTTAAAAGAGCTCCGCCGCGAAGCCCGGCAAGACTTGGCTCCCCCGTGGGTGTTCCCTCGGTGAGCTTTCCAGCGGCGTCACTCCACTTCAGCCGCGAAAAAAACGTGTGTCCAACCGTAAATTATATAGCCGTTTCAGTTGTTGTGTGGCGAAAAGTGACTTTCGTCAACTTTACCTGCCAATCCCGCCCCAAGCGGTTCACCGGAACCTATGATGTCCGTATAGCTTGCGCATTTGGCGCGACGGGCTCTTGTGAGGGGCGGGCGGCTCTGGAATCAAAACCCAGGTCGTGACTGCTGGCTGGCCATGAGGCTGGCCCCCCGTCTTATGTTCGCTGAATGTTGCGGGCTCAAGAAAGCGAACCTATGAGAACGACGGAAATTAAGAATCTGGTCAGCTACCTGTTGGGGCTGTTCACCACGGCGGTTTTGCTGGTGGCCTGGCCACGGGGTAAGAAGGGTTGCCCGGGGACCGACTTCACGAAGGTGACGGCGCAGGACATGGCGGATCCGGCGTACCTCGACCGGTTGGGCCGGGGTAATATCGGGGTGGTACAGGGCGAAGCTTCCGGGGGCATCGCGTCCATTGACATCGACGATGACGCCGGGGCCGAGGAGTTTTTGACGTTGAACCCCGGCCTCAAGGAGACGTTGCGCACGCGGGGTGCCCGGGGTTGCAACGTTTGGTTTTATCCGGAGGGCGATCATGTGCCCGCCAGTTGCCGGCTCAAACGTGATGGCCGGGCCTGGGGCGAGTGGCGGCATGACGGGTGCCAGACGATCATTGCCGGCGTGCATCCCGCGGGTGAGCCGTACACGATCCAGTGCGCATCACGGGCCATCCGCTATTCCTTTGACCAGATCAAGTTCCCGGCTGGGGTCACGGCGAAGTTCCTGTCTGACACCACGGCCAGCCTCCTCTCTCCTTCTATACCAACAGATCAACAGATCACAGAACCACAGACTGTGGTCTGTGCTCTGTCCTCTGTCTCTGTGTATACCAAGAGTAATGGAGTGATGGATGCAGAGACCTTGGAGACCTTGCTGGCCGGGACCGTCCCGACCAAACGGCACGGCAACCATGAACTGTTATTTACGCTGGCCCGCCGGGTCAAGGCCTTCGAGCAGGGCCGGCCAGGGCCATTGGGCGAGGCGGAGTTGCAGATGATTTTTTCAGCGTGGCATGACCGGGCCAACGGCTTTTTACGGGCCGACCAGGCATGGGACGAATACTATTTTGAGTTCAGCGAGGCGTATGGAGATGTCCAGCGGCCAGGGGGCGAGGGCGTGGTGGACGTTGCTTGGAAAGCGGTCAACGCCGCCAATGCCCCGATGCCACCGGAGGCGGCGCTGGTGGTTGACCAGCGGCTCAAGCAACTGGTGACGTTGTGTCATCTCCTCCAAACGCTGGCGGGTCCCCAGCCGTTTTATTTGGCGTGCCGGACGGTGCAACGGCTGTTTGCTCTGCACTCGCACGAACAGGCGGCGGCCTGGTTGAAGCTGTTGCGGAAGAAAAAAATCATCAGTGAGATGGTCAAGGGTGGCCCCAACAATATGCGGGCCACACGGTACCGTTACGGCAACGTGGCCCAGGCCGAAGGCTTGATTGGAAAGGAGGATTTATGATCAAAGAGAACGACTTCCGACCGGCCCCGCAGGGTGATGCTCCCAAGTTGTTGTTGTGGTTGCCGGGGCTGCCCATCGCCTTGGTGCAGGGCCGGACCAAAAATTATCTGGTCAATTACGAGGTGCACACTTGTACCTGTCCCGACCATCAGCACCGGAAGCACCGGAACTGCCGGCACATCGCCTACGTGGTGGGCCTGGTGCCGTTACGGGCGGCGACCGAACCTCACCAGTACGCGAAAGGACTTTGCTTATGACCGCCACGAAAGCCACCGTTGAAGAAGCTCTGCGTGAACTCGGCATCGGCACGCTGGCGGAATTTTTAAATCTGCATGGCCTGCAATGGATGAACTTGAATGACCCGGTGGACCGCCAGACCATTGAGACTGCCGTGAGACGGGAAGCCCGGTACCAGGAAATCTTTTTCAGTGTGGAGTGACTCGGTCGCCAAGACTTGCCGGTTTCGCTTCCCCTCTGTGAGACTACGCCGCGAAGCCCGTCAAGACTTGGCTCTCCCGTGGGGTTCACTTGATGAGCTTTCCCCCGCCGTCACTCCACTGCGCTTTTTGGTCTGGCCGCTGATCCGCGGCCCTTTCCCCTACGCGGGCGTCCAGCCCAACCGCTTCGTTTCGTTCCCGTCGCGGTAAACTCCCAAGAGAACCAGAAAACCAAGTTTGGCTCCCGCTGGTCGCAGTACAAAACGGAAGTGGTGTGCCCAGGTTTACAGGTCCTTTTTTAGCTGTCTGACGTTCCGGCCGCTCGCCCTCACACGCCTGCTGCCACCGGGGGCCGGACGTGGCGACCTTCCGGGGAATCCTTCCACTGGCCGCCCGGTTCCACAGGCTTTTTCAAGTGAAGGGCGAGAGACCGAGAACACACAGATCAGCAGATAAAAAAAAGACCATGCAAACGAACCAGAAAAAATCAGAGCTCCAGAACCGGACCACACAGGTTAGCAAATACATTGTGATTTTGTGGCACGGCCAAGAGCAGGTTGTGATCTTTCCCTTTGAAGCCAGACACGCAGACATTTTCAATTATGTCCGGCAGGAATGCGGAGACGTACAGGCAGTCGGCGCCGGATTTTACATCAGTGAGCGGGAGGCTTTTTGGTGTGGCGGTGAGAGTGACACGCTCAATCTGCAATCACGCGCCCAGGACCGTGAATTAATCCGGGCATTCCTCAGCAGTCCCGACCGCAGGCTTTGGGATTTAACGGCGATGGCACAGGAGGCGCAGGCCAGCCAGGTGACAACATGAGACGATTTATCCGGGACCTGTTTTACGCCATGGCTGTTGGTGCATTCATGGGCTGGGCCGTTGGTGTTTACCGCGGGCGAGCCCGTGAGCGTGCCACCCGCCGCCGGCGTTAATCAAAACCCAAAGCCGGGACGGCTGGGCCTTTGGAATCTTGGGGCGGTACTGACGGGGCGGGCGGCTGGGGCAGGCTGAACTGGGGGCCGGCGCTTGAAGCGTCGCCTTGGGCCAGCCAGCCGACCAACTGACAATGGGTTTGCGCCAATGAGACCAGCGTCAATAGCTCCAATTGGAGCCAATTCGTTGCCGGGTGTTGGTTCCAGTGTTCGCGCAATGAGAGCAAGCGCTGGTGTAACAGTTGGTTTGGCCGGGCCAGCAACCGGTACAGTTCCACATTGTTGGGGTCCTGCTTTTGGAGCGAGCGCAGAATCGTTTGGGTGTGCTGGAGTGAGAGGGTCAAGCCCGCTGCTTGATGCAGGAGTTTGACCAGGTTCAGGGTGGTGGGGGCTAGTTGCATAGGATGGTTCCTCGATGGCGGGTTGCGTGTTTTGGCATTCGGTGATGAACCCTTGCAGTGTGGCCACGCGGACCCGCCGGCCGGTGCCGCCATACTCAAAGGAAATTAGGGAGCCGTCTTTTCGCTGACGGAAATTGGTGGCCTTGCCCGCCTGGACGAGTTGCCGCCACTGATCCGGCCGGAGGTTGCCATGGTCATCCATGAGCAGGTTGGCCAGATCACGCACGACCAAGTTGCGGGCCTGTGGATAGACCGGCAGGGCTTTGCGCCGGCCTTTGCCCCGCCCGGAAAGCAGGGCTGCCGTCCAGGCAAAACCTTGTAGTTGGCGGAGCCAACGGGGACGCAGATCGAGACAGCGGACGCCATTGCTGTTTGGAAAAATAATGTGGAGATGGCGGGTTGCCGTGTTGGTATGGATCCAGCCCAGCATCGGTACTTTAAGGGTTTTTTGGAAATCCCAAAACGCCTGAACTAACCGCTGGTCAATGTCTTCAAGCTCTTGGCGCGAGGCATGGCGGGGAGTCTTAACGGAGATAACGGCAGTCCTGGCCACTCGCCGGCCACGGGGGTTATGGTGGTTGCTCAAGAGTAGTTGAGCCATTTGCTTTGGGGTGCCAACAGCCGCCCCGGTGTGGAGTCCATCCAGGAATTTACCGGCCTTTTTCGGGTTGGCGTAGTAGCCGATCGCGGCCGGAACCGCGCCGGTTGAACCCAGGTTGACAATGGCCAAAGGGGTGCTCATGTGCGCAGGGAGTTGACCAGGTTGGCGGCTTCATGGAGGGCATTTAAATCCGGGGCCGTGCCCGCCGAGGACCGCAGGGATTGGTTAAGGAGCACCCCCAGGCGTTTAAGGGAATCAGCCGCCACGACCAGTTTGGACACCTCGACACGTTGGACATGGGCCAACAGGATGAAGGCCACGACGCGGCCACGGAAACCAGGTGAGAGCGCCATGAGTTGGTGGGCCAAATCATTCGGGATGCGTGATCGCCCCAGGGAAACGGAGATGGTGGGCCGGCTCATACATCCCCCTGGTTGGCAGTGTCGGTGGCTGGGCCAGCTACGATGTTCTGTGCCTCTGGCACATCCCATCTGCTGGCCAAAGGAGCTGGCGCTCCCTTGGAACCCTCTACTGGTGTGGCCATCAATGCACGCGCCACCGCCCGGCCCACTCGCGGCCCCGTTATCGAGCGTTGCACGGTACGGGCGCAGGCCTGCCACACTTCCGCTTCGATTAGTTCGCGTGCCGGTGCTGGAATGTTGCCGGCCCCGATCTCTGCCAGCCGTTGAGTAATGAGCCCTGTGAGAGTAGTGCGATTTACACAAATCTTCATACTCACATTATAGGTACGCCCGGGTGTCGTTGCATCGTGATTCGATGCCGGGGCGAGGAATTTTTACCGTGCAGGAAAGGAGGGGCGGCCCCCCGGCAAATGCGGTGAGTCTATAACGGGAAGGGAACGGTTTTTTCTTTAGCCGCCAGCCGGGAAGCGGCCAAGGGAAGAAAGCTCAGGTTGTCTCTTCGACGGTATGTTGCTTCACAAACGCCTCGACAAACTCAGCCACCTTTTCCTGTTGCCGGCGGGGAAGCTTGGCGGCTGACTCGAACACCAACTGCAACCGGCCTTTGGCGGCTTGTCGCTTGGGCTTGGGCGGTGTGACACCCAGGAGGGCATCCACACTCACGCCCAAGGCATCAGCGAGCTTTGGCAACACTTCACCGCGAGGCGGTTTATCCCACCGTTCCCAAAACGTGATGTTGGACTGTTGGACGCCCAACTTGCCGGCGAGTTGTGTTTGCGTCAGTCCTGCGGCTTCACGTAACTCGGTTAGGTGCCGTCCGTAAGCTGGTCTTTGTCGTTGTGCTGGTCTGCCCATGCGGAACGACTCTAAACCATTGACTGTTAAAATGGCTTGCGTAATAACAGAATACTGTTAATTAGCGGACGTGCAAACAAGCTCAAAATCACTCTTGACGCATCTCCGGAGAAAGGCGGTTGCCCATGCCCCGCATTCCTGAAACCGACCTTGACCGCGTTAAACACGCCACCGACCTGCTGGCGCTGGTCCGCAGCCGGGGCGTGGAACTCAAGAAACATGGCAGCAAGGACTGGATTGGCTGCTGTCCGTTCCACGACGACCAGAGCAATCCCAACTTCATCGTGTCGCCGGGCAAGGGGCTGTTTCATTGCATGGTCTGCGGCAAGGCGGGCAACGCCATCCAGTTCGTCCAGTTCCATGACGGCGTTTCCTTCCGCCACGCCTTTGAACTCCTTGCGGAGGGCCAAGGCTTTGCCGCGCAACCACCGGCGAAGCAGGCGACCGTGCCGCGTCTGCCGAGTCCGCTGGCGCTGGATGCTGACGACGAGGCGTTGATGAATCAATCGCTGGCTTACTACCGCGAGCGGTTGCAACAGACCCCGGCGGCGCTGGAGTATTTGGCGCGCCGCGGCCTCGGCGCCGCCATTGAACCGTTTGGCCTGGGCTTTGCCGACCGGACGCTGGGGCTGCGCCTGCCGCTGAAGAACCGCAATGATGGCGAGGCATTGCGGACACACCTGCAAAAGTTGGGCCTGTTACGGGAGAGCGGGCATGAACACTTCAACGGGTGTGTGGTGTTCCCCATCCAGAACGACCAGGGCCAGGTGACCGAGATTTACGGCCGGAAGATCAACGACAACTTGCGACCGGGTACGGCATATCATCTTTACTTGCCCGGCCCGCACGTCGGCATTTTCAACCGTGTGTGTCTGTCGTCGCCGGAAATTATTTTATGCGAAGCCGTGATTGATGCCCTGACATTTTGGGTGCATGGCTTTAAAAACGTCACCTGCATTTACGGCACCGAGGGTTTTACGCAGGAACTGCTGGACGCCTTGCGGGCACACAAGACGCGGCGGGTGTATCTGGCCTACGACCGGGACGATGCCGGGGAGCGCGCCGCCACGCGGGACGCGGAGAAGTTGCAACGGTTTGGCATTGAGTGCTTACGGGTGAAGTTCCCACACGGTATGGACGCCAACGAATACAGCCGCAAGGTCACCCCGGCGGGCAAAGCATTGCAAGTGCTCATCAATGCCGCTGAGTGGATGGCAGGTGGGCAGGCCGAGCCCTCTCCCAAGGCGGCGGTGCCACCGCCACCAGAGCCACCCAAACACGTGGCAATGGTGGTGGACGAGATGACGGGGGAGCCATTGCCCATTGTGTCCAAGGAATCGTTGGAAACTGGTGTGGGCTGGGCACCAGCGGGTTTTGTTCCGGCTCCGGATGCCGAGGTGCAGGCCCAAAGTGAACACGCGCCCGCCCTTTCTTCTTTAGTAGCTGCTTCTGTTAGCAGCTTGCCGGAACCGGCGACTAAAGAGGAGAATCCATCCGGCGTGGTCGTGACCGAGGAGGCCGGCAGTGTGACTTTGCAAATCAGCGCCCGCGAATGGCGGGCACGGGGCGTGGAGAACAACGCCAGCTTTGACCTGCTTAAAGTCAATCTGCGGTTGCTCCACAATGAACGGTTCCACCTCGACACGCTGGACTTGTATCAGGCCCGGCAGCGCCAGGCATTCGGCAAACAGGCGGCCGAGGAAACCGGGTTGGAGCCGGAACTTGTCGCCCGTGATCTGGCCAAGGTGTTGCTGGAACTGGAAGGTATCAGGGACCGTCGATTGCTTGGCGTGATGAAGCCGACCGAGCCAGCGCCCATGATGACCAGCGAGGAACGGGAGGAAGCGCTGGCTTGGCTGAAAGCGCCGGACCTGATTGGCCGCTTGCGCGAATCGTTCCGGCTGGCGGGCATCATCGGCGAGGCTGACAACACCTTGATTGCCTATCTGGCGGGCGTCTCGCGCAAGTTGGAAAGGCCATTGGCCGTCATCGTCCAGAGCGCCAGCGCCGCCGGAAAATCCACGCTCATGGACGCGGTGTTATCGTTCTTCCCGGAAGAAGAGCGCATTAAATACTCAGCCATGACGGGCCAGAGCCTGTACTACTTGGGCGAAACCAACCTCAAACATAAAATCCTGGCCGTGGTCGAGGAAGCCGGGGCCGAGAAGGCCAGCTATGCGCTAAAACTGTTGCAATCAGAAGGCGAGCTCACCATTGCCAGCACCGGCAAAGACCCGCAGACGGGCAAAATGGTGACCCAGGAATACCATGTTGAGGGGCCGGTAATGATTTTTTTGACCACCACGGCCATTGACCTCGATGAAGAATTACAAAACCGCTGTCTCACGCTGGCGGTGGACGAGAGTGCCGAGCAAACCCGGCGCATTCACTGCCTGCAACGCGAGCGGCGAACGCTGGCGGGCCTGCTGGCACGGGAACAGCGCAAGGACGTGCTAAAGAAGCTGCGCAACGCGCAACGGCTGTTGCAGTCGCTGGCGATCCTCAATCCGTTTGCCCCGTCGTTGACGTTCGCCACGGCCCGCACGCGCAACCGCCGGGACCACGAAAAATACCTGACGTTGATTGATGCCATTGCCTTGCTTCACCAGCATCAACGAGCAATCAAGACCCTGCCCGAAGGGCAAGTGGGGGCAGGCCCCGCCTGCCGTTATATCGAAGTCACGCTCGATGACATCGCGCTTGCCAACGAGCTTGCCCCGGAAGTTTTGGGCCGTTCACTCGATGAACTGCCGCCGCAGACACGCCGGTTGCTGGGCTACCTCCGTGACCTGATGAAATCCAAGTCCCAGGGTAAAGGGGCCAAGGTGGGGCCAGGCTCCGCTTGGTTTAGCCGCAAGGAACTGCGGGACGCTTGCGGGTGGAGTTTAACCCAGGTGCGTGTTCACTTGGAACGGCTCGTTGAACTGGAGTATCTGGCCATCCAGCATGGCCGCATCGGCAGCCAGTTCGTTTATGAAGTGCTGTTTGACGTGGCTACGCCGGAGGCCGTGGCCCACATCGGTTTGATTGATGTCGAGTCCCTGCGGCCGGTCACCAGTATGGCGAAACCTGGCGGGTTTTTGGCCGGGGTGGCAGGGGAAAACGGCCACCTGGCGGGGGGTGACGAAACAGCCCCGCCACCGGTTTTACGCAATGGCCACGCGGCTTTAATGCCCACCTGATGGCCTGACGGGTTCGCACATCTGGGTGCGTGCCGCACGGGCCACCCTATCGTAAATCACATCATACCCATGAAACCGTTTTTAGAGGAATACTGTCAATGGATGGAAGCCCGCAACTACGCATCTGGCACCATCCACAATGGCCGGCTGTACATTGGCCGTTGCCTTGACTGGCTGGCCGAACGGGGCGTGTTGCGTGCCCAGGACGTGACCCGGCCCATGCTGGAGCGTTACCAGCGTGTCCTGTTTCATCATCGCAAGCCTGATGGCCAGCCCTTGAGCTTTGCCGGGCAACACGTGCGCCTGACCACCATCCAGGGATTTTTCAAATGGCTCTGCCGAAAATATTACATCACCGCCAATCCCGCCGCCGATCTGGAGTTGCCCAAGGTGGAAAAGCGGTTACCCCGGCAGGTGCTTACGGCCCACGAAGCCGAACAGATTTTGAATCTGCCCGACCTGTCCACGCCGGTAGGCGTGCGAGACCGGGCCATGCTCGAAATCCTCTACGCCACCGGAATGCGCCGCAAGGAACTGACGGGCCTGCGGCTCTACGACCTCGATCTGGAACGGGGGACGGTGATGATTCGGGAGGGCAAGGGCAAGAAAGACCGCCTGTTGCCCATCGGCCAGCGTGCCGCCGCGTGGCTGGACAAATACCTGGAGGAAGCCCGGGCCAAGCTGGTGGTTGAGCCGGACGAACGCCAAATCTTTTTGTGCGTGTCCGGCAAGGGCCTGACGCCCGGCGTATTGGGCAACGTGGTGCATGGCTACGTGGAACGCTCTGGCATCGGCAAAATCGGCAGTTGCCACATGTTCCGGCACGCGATGGCGACGCTGATGCTGGAGAACGGGGCCGACCTGCGCTACGTCCAGCAAATGCTGGGACACGCCCGGTTGAACACGACCGAAATTTACACCCACATCACCATCCAAAAACTGATTGAAGTCCACCGGTTGACGCACCCGGCCAAACTGCCATCTTCTCCTTAGCCGCTTGCCAGCCGCCACCCCGGTGGCTACGCTTTCCGCTGTGAACCGGGGATTGCTTCAAGTGCTGTTTGGTCTGCTGCTGCTCGTGGTGACGAGCACGCCGGCGGCGGCGTTATGCCGGCCAGAAAACCGCGTCGGGGTTTTTTCGGAAAAACCGTCTGTTTTTGCTTCCCAAGAAGTTGCTAAACCCATTGGCACACCGTCAGAAACCCCCGCTTGTGGCTACGATTTTGCGTCGGGGGTGCACAAATACCTCTATTGTAAGGGTAACCCGGTCAACAAGGTTGATCCAAGTGGGCATGATGGCATTGATGATATATTAACCATTGCCGATGCGATTGGAACTTTTGGGGCAAGCGTTTCGTCACCTTCCATTGGTCGTGTTACTGGAACGGGTGGCCCGGATGTTACCAAAGCTCTCAATCGAACACTGTTGGACGTTCAGGCTAAATTTTGGAGCTGGAACCGAGCTCAAAAGATTGCCGCTGCCGAACGTATGCGCGACCTTTGGGGAGCTGCTACTAGTCGTGAGGCGAACGGCGCGCGCGCGGGAGCAGCAGACGCATGGGATATATTTCCATTAATGGAAGTCGGATTTGATATAAATTACGGATACTTAATCGCGAACGGTCAAAGCTACCGTGCGGGAACAGGGTTTTGGACAAGAACCGTAGCATTTAGCGGGAAATGCTATTACGCGAGTGCAGTTAATTATGCCCTTTGGGGAACAATGAACCGATGTGTTAGTGATTGGTTGGATTTTGACCCGCAGGCAGGCCTAGATCGCGATGAATACTCATTGGGCGTTGCGGTACACATAATGCAGGCATTCAAGCATTTTTCATATCACGATTTTGGACCAATAGAAAAGGAAGCTGCGGATTTTACGGCTTATGGATTTAACGGCACGCCACCCTCATGGGCCTTGCCATGCAAGCCGTCAGGCGTTGTCGCTGCTAAAATGTTTGACTGGTGTTGGGAACCAGTTGTGCCGCGAAATCCTGGGGCAAGAAGATAACTCGTCAAAACAAATGAGATTTGGCAGCCAACATTCGTTCAAGCAAATCAGTTTGATGCTACCCGCCTTGGGTATGGTAACGATGCTATTCTTGGCTTGTGGAAAATCTCCTTCCAGATCGCTGAGTTTCAAGGAGCACGACCAGGAATACTATGTAAATGTTGCTCAAGCATGTATCACTCTTCTTTCGCAAACTAACCGTATTCCTGGAGAGCAAATTGTTAAAGGTGATGACAAGTCACTACCGCCAGCTTTGTTGGATGTTCACGCAACAAAAATTAAAATCGTCAATAATTTTTTAGTTGGTACAAATTACCTCTCTGGAGTCACAATGATTTTTGGCGATGAAAGACCCGACTTTGTGGTCTCTTGGGAACAAAACGATTATGGAGACGGTCATCATCCTTGGGAGCTTTCAATCAATGACGACGTTTCCCATACTATTGTTTTTTCGACAAATAATTAAGCGTCGTTTACCCTGCCAAACTAATCGCGGTAGCCGGTTGCTTTCTCCGCGTATGCTACCGATTTAATTGGCGCGATAAAACTTGCCGAACTGGCATCCACATTTGTGGCCAAATTGTTTCAACGAGGCCGCACTCACTTGAGTGTGGCTATGACGCGAATGGCAACGTGACGAACCTCGTCTCGGCCTTTGCTAATGGGGTGCATTTGAGCTATGGCTACGACGCATTGAACCGGCTGACGAATGTGCTGTCGCGGGGGCAGGCGGCGGCCAGCTACAGCTACGATTCGGCTGGAAATTTGCAGGCGCTGCAGTACGGTAACGGGGTGACAAACGTTTACCAGTATGATCCGTTGAACCGGTTGACGAACCTGGTTTGGCAGGCGGGCGGTTTGCCACGCGGGAGTTTTGCGTATCGGCTGCAGGCGGGCGGCACGCGCACCAATCTGGTGGAAACCATCAACGCCACACCAACACCTGTCAACCAGGCCTACGCCTGGAGCTTTGACCAGCTGTACCGGCTGACGAATGAAGTGGTGAGCGGAGCCGGCATGGTGGGATACGGCTACGATGCGGTTGGGAACCGGA
>Ga0302321_100003462_pt1 | contig 13533 bp, 10 predicted proteins | sample Fen_T0_1_FD_202505 | JGI IMG/M metagenome (GOLD analysis project Ga0302321, IMG submission 202505) | Peat permafrost microbial communities from Stordalen Mire near Abisko, Sweden - Fen_T0_1 | ecosystem: Environmental > Terrestrial > Soil > Wetlands > Permafrost | place: Sweden: Abisko...
ACAAAAACGTATATCCGTACAGGAACACGATGAGCAGAATGATAGCAGTGACAACCATCCACCGCATAGCAGGCGTCACACCAAGATCGCGGCGATCCGGGTTACGCTGCTCACCAATAGCCAGCACGCCGTAGAAAATCATAGCCAGGCCCACCAGCAAGACGATCAGGCCCACCATCAAGAAATCAATAGCCCCTGGCTGGAGCCAGAGAAACTTCCCCCCCAGCAGTGAGGCAACATTTGTGTCTTCTTTTGGGAAAAACTGATTCCCTGTCAGCGGTGCCCAGATGGCAAGCGCAATACCTACAAGAGAGATGATAACGCCCAGGCCCGCCATAATAGTAGGAGGTACAACCGGCTTTGGATCAAAAAGCAGCATGATCACCTGAATGATCGCAAAGCTCGCCATACACACGAGACCCAGGCTAATGGAACCACGCTCGAATTCCTCTAAACTAGAGGCGGTCGACGCATTAAAAATGTATCCCGGAAGTTGCCCAAGTAGAATAGACGCGATAAAGAAATAGCCGACGCCAAAAATTAGCGCACGCGCCCACGATATTCTTTCTGGCAACTCACGTTGTTGTACTTGTTGCATGAGTCGCAATCCCTTTCGACATGCCGCCCATCATTCTTCGAGCGACATGACTAGCGATCAGTTTTAGAAACCTTCACCGCGCACTCTTAGCAGTCGCGCGATGAAGACAACTTCTTAAGGCACTATTGTCAACTGAGCCAGCATGTCTGGATGAATGCGACAATAGTAGAACACACGATGAGTTTCCGTATCAGCAGTATATGCAGTCTGCGTTACCGTATACGTGAACTTCGCACCTGTATCAATCAGGGTTGAATTACTCCCCTTTGCTGAATCAAAAATGTTCGGTGCAGCCGTAGGAGACGATGTATTCTGTCCAGCAATTGCAGTGACAGTATGACCAAGTTTTGACTTATTTACCCAGGTAATCACTGTACCAACTTTCACCTGAAGGTTAATAGGCGTGAAACATCCACTCTGGCTCTGACAGCTAGAGCCTTCCTGGCCTGGATCAACGATATCAATGGTGATAGCCTTCTGAGCAGTCTTGTCCACAGGCTGGCCAAATTGCCCAAACTTCCCTAGCGATACCGCCGTGTCGTAAGCGGTTGTATTGTTCACTTGCAGATAGGCTGGCAGGTCATTGAAGCCATTGTGAGCAGATGCGTAGCCATTGTCTTTCAGATATTTTGGATCAGAGGAACGAATCAGAGCAAACAGATAATCAATATCATTGCTCAACAGGGCTCCACCATATTGATCGCTCTTAGGAATTGCATTTGCATTGGGTGGTTGATACGTCGCCTTTGGATTATAAACACCGCCAGCAATGATACGGTGCACCTCATCATCGCTCACACCTTTGAAATAATCCATTGTATACCCATTGTAAGTGGGGTTAACGACTTTATCATCAACGATAGAATAGCACTGCGCGGTACAGTACTGGGCATAATCTGTTACACCGCGTTTGACCGACGTTTCAAATTGCTGCTTCTGCGCTGATACCTGATTCGCACCTTCTGCAATCCAAAAGACAGGGATAGCAAGAGAGACAACGGTCAGCATAATAAGCGAACCATAGCCCGTCTTCTCGACCGCGTTTGTGCGCGAAAAGAATATGTACAGCAAGCCACCTATGACTACCAGCAGCAAAATAATGCCCACAGCAGCTTGTCCAAAATTCACCATAATACACGACCTTTTGATATGTGCACTGCTCGTTCCCAACAGAAGGGGAAGCTGGCAAGCAATATCGTCAACATAGTTTCTTTCTGACAGCACACTATCTCTCAAGATACCTATAAGTTACCTTCAGAGACAGTGGCACTCACACATTTCTTTCTATATAGCACATATCTAATTATAATCAGAGATGCACTCTTGATAACTCAGGCAGTACACGCCACCGCAGGTGCGGGGATTAACCGCGTTGTATCGTCAGGGTGAGCAACTGTACTGTTAATAAAACCCGTATTCACCACAATATTGTCGCCCTCAACTGACATCTGGAAGCGATCAAGGCTTCTGGGAGCCGGGCCATCCAGATACTCGCCAGTCACATTATAGTGCGAACCATGGCAAGGACATTTAAAGCTTAGACAATTATCTCTAAATGGAACCGTACAACCCAGATGCACACATTTCTGATAGAGCGCGACCCAGTATGAACCATCTTTGTCTTTCACGAAATTTTCTGACGATAGTTGGCTCTCCAACAGCGCACCTTGCAAATCAAACTTTGTGCTCGCATCCAGGTGCATAATATAAGCTCTGGCTACGGGTCGATGGTAAACACCCGCCAGTTCAAGCTTGAAATCAGCAGGCTTTGCCGCCTTAAACTCGCTTGCCTTGCCGACTATCTGAGTTGAGCCAAAACCACCAGATAGATTAGGATAAAGCATATATAAAGCGCCTGCAACAGAGGCAGCAGTAGAAACACCCCAGACCGCTAACATCGAGCGGCGTAGAAATCTACGGCGCGAGAGACGCTGCTGGGCAATCTCGGCCGCTTCTGCCCCACCACCATGGAGGACCTCATATTGTTGCGGCGTAATTGGTGCGGTATCAATATCCATTGTTATCCTCTTTCCAGTGACTACAGGTCGAAGTAGACATGATCCCAGGGCCATACCCATAGCCAGCCAGGCCCACGGAAGAAACTACCAGCCAATGTGATCACTGCCCAGAAGACGAGAAACATGGTAAATGTCACAATAGCAACCTTGCGATCAGCATAAGCACGGCTTGGATTGCGATCAATATAAGGCAGAACAGCTAAAGCGGCCAGGGTGAAACCTGGCACAAGCACGCCTGCGCTTGTCGGTGGGAAGTAGTGCAATAGCTCTTGTAGACCCAGGAAGTACCAGGGAGCCTTCGCCGGATTTGGCGTCAGATTCGGGTTAGCCGGGTCCTGGAGTGGCGCATCAATTACTATTGAGAGCAGCGTCACCATGACCATGACTGCAGTCGCGGCAAAGAATTCGCGCACAAGCAGGTGTGGCCAGACAAAGACAGAATCTTCGAGCGGCTTCTCCACACGAGTAATTGCTTCCTGCTTCACAACTGCCAGAGTGCGATAACGTCGCTGCGTTGACGCTGCCTGCGTTTGTACCCTGGGTTCTTTCTGTTCAATCGACATAAACATATCCTCTCATTGTGCCCTGGCACATCGTGTCCCAACTACGATTGGGTCGTACCAGCCAGGGGACGATCTACGGCACGGGCTTCCATTTCACGACGAGAGGGTGGTGGAGGACCAGCCTCGCCGCCATCCTTACGGATACGCCAGAAGTGAACTGCCATCAGAATTGCGCCTGCCAGTGGCAGCAGGATCACGTGACCCACATAGAAGCGAATCAACGTCGCTTGACTGACAGCACCACCACCAACTAACACCTTATACACGGCGTTACCAAGTAGTGGAGTATAAGGAGCAAGGTTTGTACCTACGGTAATAGCCCAGATCGCAATCTGGTCCCAGGGTAGCAAATAACCAGTAAAACTCAGGAACAATGTTACAAAGAATAGCAGAACGCCGACAACCCAGTTGAATTCGCGTGGCGGCTTATACGCGCCATGATAAAATACACGAATCATGTGCAGAGTTACGGAAACTACCATTAAGTGAGCAGCCCAGCGATGCATATTACGCACAAGGTGACCAAATGAGACCGCGCTACTTAATTGATCAATATTCTGATACGCAACCTGTGTATCAGGAATATAATAGAACATGAGAAATACGCCAGTTATTGTTAGCAGCAAAAACAAGAAAAATGATATGCCGCCCATACACCAGGTGTATGTGATCTTCATTGCCTGCCGGCTTACTTTGACGGGATGAAGATGTAAAAATACATTACTCATCATGACCAATGATTGGTTCAATGGAGTATCAGGGTAGCCGTGGCGGAAGATAGAACGCCATAGTTGGCTCTCGACGAGTTTCTCTGTTGCCATGTCGAGCAAGCTTTTATTCGTAGAGCTCACTGTGCCTCCTCAAAAGGATCAAGACTTTAAAAGTCCAAAGGTTTGATCTAGCTGGAAAGTTAGTATCGCAAAAGTTCTTTGAATATCCGCTGATTATAGCATAAGAGCACCTGCAGTGGCACTCCTGCACACAAATTTGATAGGGAATTCTTTTCTCATATAGATGAATTTAGAACTTTTGCCCTCTTTGCTATAGATTATAATGGATTTTACTGACCAAGTGGAAGAGGAATGAAGTGTTGTACTATTCGTCATCCGTTCCTCGTTAGGCATGTAGACTTAAGATACCCCGGTCTCGACGCAGAAACATCAGGTACATACCTGATTTTTTTATGAAACATACCTGATTTCGTGGCGTTACAATCTTTTCCCCTCAACGATGCAAAAATTAAACGCTTTACAGGTCTCTTCCCTTCTCCGAAACCTTAAAGTTTGACGTCTATGAGAATAACCGATACAATTACAACTGATTAACATGTAATAGAAATATGTTTCTAAAGAGAACACTACAATGACCTATTCTGATACAAATTATAGAGATGTCGTGCAGAGAAATAAGCTACTTCGGCCACTCCTTGGTATTCCCGTTTTCTATCGAGTGCTGATCGCCAATAGCTTGATTATCTTTATTGGGGCAACCGTGGGAACCTATCTGGCAACTAACCTCAATAATATATCCTATGCACCTACGGCGCTTGTCATCTTTGTTACTGTCGGTTGGCTCACCAGTATCGGGCTCAACTTTGTCCTGCTTCAGATTGCCTTCCGCCCTCTCCTCGATCTAGGCAAGGTGATGAATCGTGTGCAGGCTGGCGAACGCTCGCTACGCGCTCCACTTACTGGCTTCGATCCTGAGGCCGATCAACTCGCACGTACCTTTAATATGATGCTTGAAGCTATCGATGAGGCAAATCGCCATCGCTCCGCACAGATTATAAATGCGCAAGAAGAAGAACGCAAACGCGTGGCACGCGAACTCCACGACGAGACATCACAGGTGCTTACCTCGCTGCTTATCAGTCTGGCGGTGCTTGAAGAGTCGATCACGTCACCAGAAGCACGCGAACGAATTGGTGAGACACGTCAGCTGGCTCATCAGACGCTACGTGCGATCCGGAGCCTGAGCATTGATCTGCGTCCAAGCGCTCTTGATGACTTAGGGCTACTCCCAGCCTTACGTTGGTACATTAAAGAATATCAACAGAAATTTTCACTCGAAGTTGAGTTCCACGCAACCGGGCTGAGAGAACGCCTCTCGTCTGAGCTAGAGACTGTCCTGTATAGAATTGTGCAGGAGGCTCTTACAAATGTTGCACGCCACGCTCATGCCCATAAGGTCTGTGTGACACTCAAAGAAAATAATCAGGCTATTGACGCCACAATTAGTGATGACGGCACTGGCTTCGATGCTCAGGAATTGCAAAAAAAACCCAGTATCGGCCAGGAGCGCGGTTGGGGCCTGGTAGGTATGTATGAACGTGCACACTTACTTGATGGCACTCTGGCTATCAATGCACAACCAGGTAAAGGGACGACGGTCTGTGCACATATACCCATTCAGTATCTACCACCTTCTGATACATTGGTGCCATCTTAACTTGTCAAGCAAACAGTATAATAATACTTCACACGAAGTACAGGATTGATTTGTATGAAAATACGCATTCTATTAGCAGATGATCACACCATTTTGCGTGCCGGCTTAAAAATGATGCTCAATGCACAACCAGATATGGAGATTGTTGGGGAAGCACAGGATGGTCGCCAGGCGGTGCAAGAAGCACAGAAACTCCTGCCTGACATTGTGCTGATGGATATTACTATGCCCGATATCAATGGCATCGAGGCCACACGACAGATCAAGCGTTTACTTCCTGATGTTCGCATCCTTATATTAACGATGCATGAACATGATGAGTACGTCTTTCAGGCCCTACGCGCAGGGGCGTCCGGCTATATGCTGAAAGAGGCTGCTGATACCGAGCTTATTACTGCTCTCCATGTTATAAAAAGCGGACAATTTTATCTCTCGCCTACTGCACAATCGGTAGTGGTTGGCGACTATCTGCAACGCGTGCGCACTGGCGAAGAGAGAGATAGCTATAGCAGTCTGACGGAACGCGAACGGGAGATACTCAAGTTAGTCGCAGAGGGAAACACAAATAATCAGATTGCCGAAAGGCTGATTATTAGCCCCAAAACTGTCGATACACATCGGACTCATATCATGGATAAACTTAACTTACACAGCCGGGCAGAACTGGTAAAATATGCAATGAGGCGCGGCTTACTCGAAGACTAATCTCTTTTCCCTCGTGAACAAGATCTTTACGCAGTAGGATGTCCTCCATTATATGGAGGCATCCTATTGTACCCTCTTCTTGCGCATAACTCTATACATTTCGACAAAAAATAGCTGCGCAACTACTCATCTTCGGCGTCGAAATCAATCGCGTCATTATTCTCTTCAGCAAAATATTCGTCACTATAAAAACCGACATCCTTGCCGACATAAACACTGACCAGAAAATCATCGCGTGGCATATCGGCTGAAAGTACCAGGTCTTCATCAATCTGCTCAATAAGCTTGGTAAGATCAGCCTCCTCCAATTCACGCTCCAGAATTAATGTCCCGTGCACTGCCGTCGTTGTAAAATGAATATCAACTGTACCAAGCCGGTTGTTACTTTGCAGATTATTACCCTGCATAATATAGTAACCTTCTGAGTAGGGCGTCCGAAAATGACGCTCAAAATGAATATCTTCCATCGACTCCTTTTATGTATGCGCAGCAGCCATTATGCAGCGCACTCCTTTCTCCAGCTATCGATGATTATATACATAACTTATCCGCTTTTCTTCTACATAGATCATTATATAGGCGCTTCTACGGACAAACCGTGCATACAAAAACATATGTCAAAAATTATAGATCTATGTTAGAAAATTACCGTGTCAATTATAGCTTCTGATATCCCTGCTTGTCTAGTTAAACGGCACCAATAGCTTGCCAGACCACTACATTCCCTATAAAAAACGCAAAGACTGGCGTGTAGGGGCAAAAACAAGCTTCTCCTCATCGGAATATGTGTTACGTAGCGACATCTGAGTTAAGGTATAAAAATGATTTTTGTAAACGGTGGTAAACAGTACGCTCGTGTATTCAGCCCCTTTTACTTGCATATCCCCCTGTATCTGTTGCCAGGTGACACCTGCAAATGTTATAGCGGAACCTGGCTTCGGGTTATTTATGCCGAGCTTTGCTACCTGTTGTTGTGTATAACTCTCCTGCGAGCCGGTTGTCGCATCGACAACAGAGATGTTCATCTGGTTCGTATTGCTAACGTCCGTAAGCGTCAGCGTCTTTTTGTTGTAATCAACTTGAGGCGTCTTCCATACACCAGGGTAGCGTAAAGACACTCCTAATTTGGTATCTGAATAACTCTGCTGTACATTCGTTATATGCGATACACTAAATGGCTGGAAGGCTATGATCCAACTACCCAATGCCAGGAACAGCAAAAGCACGATAGCAGCCCCACCTACAAGAAGTGGCAAACGGCCTTTCCCGCCACGAAACATAGAGGTAACTGCGTCTCTTGATGCTGCAGGACGAGGCGTCTCTGGCACAGGGGCCGGACCTCCTGACATGGTAGGGCGAGGTGCTTCTAGCACAGGAGCTGGATCTGATACCACAGGGCGCGGCGTTTCTGGCAAGGGGGCAATCTGATTTCGTCCTTGTACATGCAATTGCATCGTGCTCATCTTCGCGATGTCAGTAGCAGCCTCAAGGGCTTTCTCAGGTTTCTGCTGGCTATGCATATCTTGCTGGTACGATGGTAGTCCATGCAACGACAATTGCGGCTGCCCACTCGCCTGCACTTGTCGTTCTGGTACAACAGGGAGAAGTGATGTTGGAATAGTATCTATTGGTATATTTGTCTGCGGCGGCGTAGCGGATACTGATTCGATCGATTGAGTTGGCACATCCTCTATAGGATGCTTCTCGCGCACCGCCGTCCCTCCTATGCCCGATCCTTTATCAGCAACGTTGGATATTGGATCTTTTTGTAATGGATCACCTTCCTGAGAAACGGCTTCCCCCTGTGCAGGATTTGTCTCGTTCCATATCTTCACACGCAACTCTCGCATGGATGAGAAAGGTTGTGGGGGCGGAAGTGGGTACGAAAAATCCTGCTGCACTGAACGCTCTACAGATGCACTACGTATCACAGGCCCGGCCTGCTGACCTGGAGGCTCTGGTTCTGAACTTCTTGCTAATACATCAGGAGATTTTATCTCTTGCTGATGGGGAGCCACTACTTGTTGGCTTTTCTCTTTTAGAGGCTGCTGATTGCGCGAGTCATGCTGCAATTTACTCATCCAGGAGGGGAATCCCTCTCCGCCGGTGTGCTGATTATTCATATGCAGAGGAGGCATCGGAGCGGCCTGCTCCATCTGATTTGGCACCGCCAGGGCATTTTCTGACGAAGAGATCTTGTCGGCACCGGCAGTTGAGGAAGGATTCATCACACGAGCAGTCCTTAGCGCTCCACAACTACTGCAGAAACGCGTATCTTCTCGCGGTAATTCTTCCCCACAATGAGAACAAAACACTGCCACGAAGTATCTCCTAACATCTTAGCACTCAACTCTCTCTACGGTAGCTTAAAATCCTTTAACCGTCAAGAGGGTACGCGTGACATAACATACAGTAGCTTCATTTGTTTTTGGCGCGTCAGGCTGTATAAGATACAGGCAAAGCAAAAGAAAAAAGGACGCCCTCTCCCGATTCCACAGGTTCATAAGCGGCATCCCCTCTTCTATCTGATGCTCCCTATTGAAGCGACACAGCATTCAATAGTTATTACCTCAAAGTAAGTAACGCCTCACGCTCGGCAGCAGTCTCTATTACTTGTTGATTCTTCACAATCTCTACAAGCTTTTTGCGGCCCTTGGGGCTCCCAACCATAAGTACACCCACCAGCTTATTAGCGTGGAAGAAGAGGCGACGATAATTCTCGTTTCCCTTTTCACCTGGCCCGCGATAAGCAATGGTCTCCAATTCAGGATTGTTTGACTCGGCACTGCCAACAACTGCAATATTGACATCAAAGAGTGGACTCGTATAGGTTGGCACATCAACATACGGCTGATGCCCCCCCGCCATATTGGCAGCTGCAATACGTCCATGAGCCATGGCATTATCCCAGGTGCCCATCGTATGGTGGCGATTCAATGTCTTGTCAAAAAAATTAGCAATATCGCCTGCTGCAAATACTCCTGGTATATTCGACTCCAAGTACTCATTGACGACAACACCACCCTTAACCTCAATCGCCGTCCCGGCCAAAACATGCGTATTCAGTGTGAGGCCTAAACCGATGCCGACGACATCTGCCTGGATCTCACGCCCTTTTTTCGTCTTTACATAACCAGGTACACCATTTGTTGGCACAATGGATTCTATCTCGTCGCCATGAATTACATCCACACCGAACTTTTTGGCAATGTTATCAACCACTTCCCCGCCATCGTGATCCAGCGAGTTACGCAACCAATAGGGCCCACGCATAATCCAGGTGGTGTGAAGCTTGCGCATCGCAAATCCATCGCATAACTCATAAGCGATAAAACTGCCACCATAGGCAAGTGCGGTGCGCGACTCAAGCATTCTTTCGATGATCGTCTTTGTATCATCGAGTGTGACAAAGTTGTATATATGCTTTGTGTCCTGCGCCCCTGGCACGTTTAAGGGATTGGCCCAACCGCCAGTGGCGATAAGTAAAGCATCATAGGGAAAATGTCGGCCATCTTCGGTCACGATAACCTGTTCTTCAGTGTTGATACCAGTCACCAGGATCTCTGTAAGCAGCTGGATATTGCGCTGCTCATGCCAGGCAAGGTCGTGGATCATCACTTTCTGTTCAGTAATCACACCCTGCAGGAAACGTGGTAGCGACACACGATTGTAAAGAGGGTAGCGTTCATTTGTGAACAGATGAATACTACAATTCGGGTCATTTTTGCGCAGCGTCTCTGCTGCCGTTGTACCAGCCACACCGTTGCCTATAATAACATATCTTTTCTCATGTGTTGCCAAGTGAATTTCTCTCCTTATTTAGGAAATATGGTTGCGGACGCATCTCTTGTCTTTCTTTCGTGCCCACCAACCGATGGTCGGCAACCTTTAGCCTCCGCTACCCCATGCCACTGGTAGTATACAGAAGAAAAGCTCGAAGGTCTAGCTTATTCAACGAGAAAAACTTAGCACACTTTTGTTGAGATCGCCAGAGTCGCACTGCACAACGCTAGAGAACGCTAGAGCAGCTTACCTCAGATAAAAAGCATGCATCTCACCGGTACTGACGAAAATCATGTTATTCTCGACGGAAGGTCGATTAATTCTCCCTTTCCCCACGCTTGTTGCAAAAAGCAGTTTCCCTTGCTGAATATCAATAGCGTATAATTCACGCCCAAACGTGCTTACATACAAAACACCATCTGCAACGACAGGTGTAGACTCAATTTCATGCCTTATATGGGCAACCCAGAGTAACCTTCCAGCCACAATATCGATTGCGGAAAGCTTTGTATGAGCCGAATCTCCAACAAAACCACCATGAGAACCAACATATGCAATCCCGTTACAGATCCCCACTCCACCAGATACATGTTTGTCTATCTGAATGGACCAGCGTAAGTCGCCGGTCGTCATATCAAGGGCATAGAGCTCACCGTCATAGAAGCAGATACAAATAACGCCATCCAACGTTGTCACCGCCGCCTGCACCTCACCTACATCAGTGAACGTTACGAGCTTTTTTCCATTCCCCGCATCCAGGGCATAACAATTTCCCAACTCAGTACCCAGATACACAACACCATTTGTGATCATCGGCCGATTCGAAAGCGCCGCTTTCAGGGAGACGCCCCAGAGTTTTTGCCCCGTCGCGGCATTCAGTGCAATCGTTCCATGTTGAGAATGTACATAGACAACACCATCGACCAATGTAGGCATCGCCTTAAGGTACTCTTCTGTACTAAAAGACCAGTACATTTGACCTGTAGCTGCATCAAGCGCATAGACTTTTCCATGCTTATTGATATCGCCAGAGCTAAAGTAAACGACATTGTCCACCACCACTGGTGCATCGTAGATATTGTAGTCGGCGTTAAATGCCCAGATCAGTTTCCCTGTGCTTGCATCCAATGCACGCATCTGATGGTACTCACCAGCACTCTTATCGGTTGTCGTGTATGTGCCTGCATAGACAATACCTTTTAACGCCGTCGGTTCGGAGTAATAGGTATGATCGATACCCGCCGCAATCGACCAGACAGATATCAATGGGGAGTTCGCACCAGTCCCTTCCAATGGACGAGGTAATGAAGATGCGGGAGTGATGTTTGGTTGTGGCTTATGGACATCCGAGAAGCGGGACGCCCTCTTAACATGCGGGACGACATTGTGCGGGTCAACGCTTGAACCCATAGGATATGTGTCGATCGCAGATTGCTTTGGTGCCTGGGTGTGAGGCTCAGCCACATGCTCGATAGCAGGCTTTACCGCAATGCCCGCGGCATCGCGCAATGCCTGTATAAAGTCTGCTACAGTTGCATAGCGGTCATCACGATTCTTGGAAAGGGCTTTAAGAATTACCTCTTCCATAGCGGGATTGATATCAGGATTGAGCTCACTTGGATCAATGGGCTGCTCATAGATATGCTTATACCCCATAGTATATGGGTCCTCAGCAATAAAAAGCGGTTGCCCTGTACACAATTCGTAGGTAACACAACCCAGCGCATACTGGTCGCTCTTCTTACTTACCTGCCCTTTAAATTGTTCAGGAGCCATATATGGAGGAGTACCAATCTCATCAACGCGGCGCGTTTTCTGTATTTGTAGCGCAATACCAAAGTCTGCTAGCATCGCATCCCCATGCGTGTTGAATAGGATATTCGCAGGCTTTAAATCTCTATGCACAATATCCAGATCATGAGCATGCTGCAATCCTGACCCAATCTGGTTCAACAGATGAATCACATCCTCTAATGGCATCAGCGCATCACCAAGTTGATCTAAAACATCGCGCAAAGAACCGCCAGGGGCATACTCAGTCACAAAAAATGGACATTCCTCGTACAGATTCGCATCAATTATCGGCAGTATATTCGGATGCGCCAATTCATCCAAAAGCACGGCTTCTTGAAAGAAACGGTCAACTTCTTCCTGCGTATTTAATGTTGTATTCAGTACTTTGATGGCAACCGGCGGTTTATGCTCCAACAGAAAGTGTCTCCCCAGATAAACGCTGCCAAATGCTCCGTGGCCCAGCATCTGCACAAGTCGATAACTGCCCAATTGTCTACCTATTAATTTGTCACTCACCATGCGCATCCTTTGCGTAAAGAAACTATAGCGATAAGACCGGGTAAAATTATACACGATTTATCAAAAATGAAGATGAAAAACAGCTGTTATAAATATTATTATTATATCAGAACTGACCCGTGCTTCGTATAACCTTAAGTAGTTTTGGTCTGAAACTCCTTACATATACTACGAGATGCAAACTGTTTCTGCTCCACAGCTATATTTCGTTCATCTCTCCAGAACCAACATTGCCAGTGGCGCTTTTTTCTCTTCAGACTTCATAGACGACGATTCCCTACAGATCAGAAGCTATTCTAACACAAAGTACCCCCATGGATATATATCCATGGGAGCTTTACGATGGGAAGTGATCTATTCTTCGTCAAGCAGAAAGAGTCTCACAGATCTCTCAGCTTACAGCCCAGAGAGAGAACATTAGAGTGGCGGCTGCCTTCTTTGCTCAACTTAGAGGGGACGGCTTATAATAGGTTTCAACGCAGGATAGAGAGCCGTATACGTCTCATATGTCTGGGCATACACAGAAACAACATCGGGGCGTGGCTCTGTACGTGTACTGACACGGATTGTCTGCGCACATGCTTCCTGGACTGAGGCATACACACCGCTTGCCACACCAGCAAGCAGAGCAGCCCCAAACGCTGGCCCTTCTGATGCATTGGTAACGACTAGCTCAACCCCAAGTACGTCAGCAATAATCTGCCGCCACAAGACGCTCTTTGCTCCACCGCCCGTTGCACGTACCTGATCCAGCTTTAATCCTTGCTCTTTAATAATCGCATAGCAATCTTTTAAGCTAAAAGCGACGCCTTCCATTACTGAGCGTATCAGATGCTGTCGCGTATGGCTAGCCGTTAATCCAATCCAACCACCACGCGCATATGGATCGAGATGTGGTGAACGCTCGCCCTGCATATATGGCAAGAAGATCAGACCCTCAGATCCGGGAGGTGCCTTCTCAGCTTCTTGAGCCAGCGTATCATAAGCATCAACTCCCGACCACTGTTCTAGCGCTTTCTCGGGTAAACCGATATTATCGCGGACCCAGCGCATTGAGAGGCCTGCTCCCTGCGTCACTCCCATCAAATACCAGGCATTTGGTGCG
>Ga0302321_100003463_pt1 | contig 13533 bp, 14 predicted proteins | sample Fen_T0_1_FD_202505 | JGI IMG/M metagenome (GOLD analysis project Ga0302321, IMG submission 202505) | Peat permafrost microbial communities from Stordalen Mire near Abisko, Sweden - Fen_T0_1 | ecosystem: Environmental > Terrestrial > Soil > Wetlands > Permafrost | place: Sweden: Abisko...
GCTTACGTCGCCGATGAACTCCCGTACCGGTTCCCAGATGGGCTTCTGGATATCGATGAGGTTATTGTGCGCGATCGCTTCCCGCAGCAGCTTCAGGAAGGTGGTGGATTGCTGGCGAAGTTCCGATTCCTTCATCAGGTCAGGACGCTGCGTCAGGGCTGAGGCCTGTTCCTTCATCCAGTCCGAAAGTATTTCGGCCTCAAAGCGTTCCAGCACTTCCGCAATCCGCGTTTTCATTGTTATCGTTGCCATCGGGTGTTCTCCAGGGGGCTGCGCGCGAAGCCGCGCCAACCAGTACGTTTCGAAGTCATTGCAGAGCCGCAGCCCAATTTCGTGCAGACACCGCGACTGCATGGCGCCTGAAGCGCGCGGCAGCCGCTTCGTATTCAAAGAGCGGCATCTAGACACCACGTTTGCCCCTCGAATGTAGTCGCAGCGATGAGACCTATCGGTGCGGCAGCACACATAGGGTCGTCAAATAGACTGGCAGCAGCTGCTCCAGGGACTTGCCATTTGAGCCGAGTTTTTTGTTGTTGATTCGCTCGCAGGCAGTCACGCAGGACGCAGTTGACGCCGGCAGATTTGCACGCTGAACGTCAGGACCATCGCCAGCTGCACGGAAAATGCCTGAAAAGCCGCGCCAGTGCTGGGGTTTGAAAATAAGACGGCCTCAAAGGAGGCCGTCTTATTTTTCAGAGACTGGTCAGCTATCGCAAGTCCGCCACCAGCGCCGCGCGGGCTTCCTTGCTCAACTGCGTTGCCGCCGTGTAGTTCGCGTGATCCACACCCATGATCAAAGCCACTCCATACTTCAAGGCGGCGGCCATTTCTTCACTTAGCTCGAAGCGCACGAAATGCACGGCCGAAGTTTTGGTTTCGTTTTCGCGTTCCAGGTCTTCATCGGCAATGGCATAGCACTTCGCGCAGCCTTCGACCTGGATCCAGGTCTTGCTTTCGATGCCTTTCAACCGGGTCAGCGCTATGCGGCGTTCGCTTTCATCGTCGTACTCGATCAGCATGGTGGCCTTGAAGTTGCGGCCGTCCGGCACCAGCGGATTGTAGGCGTCGAGTTCATCCTGGATGCCGCTTTCTTCGAAGGTCTTTTCGATGCGCAGCATTTCCTGTATTTGATAGCGCACGGTCAGCTCGTCTTCAAACAGCAGTGTCACATGTTCGCCGATGTGCACGCTGCGCAGGCGTTTGTGCGCGATCGCCTTGCTGCGGAATTCAGGGCGCGCTTTTGCGTAGGCTTCCAGCGACATCAGGCTGTCACGGGTGATCGGGGTGGTGGCTGAAGTTGTCATGGTCATTACTCGGGAAGTCCGTAGGCCTTGCGCACCAGTGTGATCGGGTGCGCGAGTTTGGTGGTTGATGCGGGTTGATCTTTTCTCAACAGGCCGATGCCCTGCTGGATGTGATGACCGGCCAGCTGGCAATCGGAGCTGATGTAATCGGGTTCGGCTTCAGCCATCTGGCGGAATACCGGCCGGCCGATTTTCAATGCGGTTTCGTGGAATTCTTTTTTTACGCCCCATGTGCCTGCGTGACCTGAACAGCGCTCGATCGTGGTCACCGACGTGCCCGGCACCATCGCCAGCATTTCGCGCGTCTTCTGTCCCACGTTCTGCACGCGCGAGTGGCAGGGTATGTGATAGGAGATTTTTCCCAGCGGCGATTTGAAATCGGTTTTCAGCAGGCCATCTTTCTGCCGCGAAACGAGGTATTCGAACGGGTCCATCATCGCCGCCTTCACAGCCTGCACATTGGCGTCGTCCGGAAACATCAGCGGCAGTTCCTGCTTGAACATCAGTGTGCAGCTCGGAATCGGCGTGAGGATGGCGTAGCCTTCGTGCGCCAGTTTCGCCAATGGCGGGATATTCTTTTCCTTCAGCCGCGCGACACTTTCCAGATCGCCCGTTTCCAGCTTGGGCATGCCGCAGCATGCCTCCTTTTCGACGAGCACGTAGGGAATATTGTTGTGCGCCAGCACCTTCAGCAGGTCGTGGCCGATGCCGGGCTCGTTGTAGTTGATGTAGCAGGTCGAAAATATGGCGACCTTGCCTTTGGTGCGAGCGCTGTCCTGCACCGCGTGCATCGCACTCGGCGCGGCGTTCGGGCGAAATTTGTGTGCGGTGAATTCCGGCAGCCAGGCGGTCTTGTGAACGCCGATCGTGTTCTCCATTAACTGGCGCACCGCGGGCATTTTCGCCGTGGCATTGACAAATTGCACAACGACAGGAATCGTCGCCAGCTTGCCGTTGCGGTCGGTTGAAGAGAGATTGCTGTCGCGGAATTTTGTGGGCGTGCCTTGCTTGAACTGGATTGCCTTGGCGCGCAGCATCAGGTGCGGGAAATCCACATTCCACGGATGCGGCGGAACGTACGGGCACTTGGTCATGTAGCACACGTCGCACAGATAGCACTGGTCGACCACTGTCCAGTATTTCTCTTTCGGTATGCCGTCGACTTCCAGCGTCGGGCTTTCATCGACCAGGTCAAAGAGCACGGGAAATGCGTTGCACAGGCTGACGCAGCGGCGGCAGCCGTGACAAATATCGAACACCCTTTCCATTTCCTTCAAAGCCGACTCGACAGAATAGAAGTCGGGATTCCGCCAGTCGATGGGATGGCGGGTGGGCGCTTCGAGGGAACCTTCTTGTATGGCCATGCATGGACTCGCGAAAGATGCGTGTGAAGCGCGGCGCTTCGGAACGGGGAGGGGGTGGGCGGGCACCTTTAAGATGCCCGCCGGTTACGGCAAGGTCAGTGCCTAGGCGGCGACCAATCCATCCAGTGCTTTTTGAAACTTGTTGGCGTGCGAGCGTTCTGCCTTCGCCAGTGTTTCGAACCAGTCGGCGATTTCGTCAAAGCCTTCATCGCGCGCCGATTTGGCCATGCCCGGATACATGTCGGTGTATTCGTGGGTTTCGCCGGCAACAGCAGCTTTCAGATTTTGCTCCGAAGAGCCGATCGGCAGATCGGTGGCAGGGTCGCCAACGTGCGCGAGGTAATCCAGGTGGCCGTGTGCGTGGCCGGTTTCACCTTCCGCCGTATTGCGGAACAGCGACGCCACCTCGGTGTGACCTTCAACATCAGCCTTGTTTGCGAAATACAGGTAGCGGCGATTGGCTTGCGATTCGCCGGCAAATGCTGCTTTCAGATTGTCGTGGGTTTTGGTGCCTTTGAGCTTCATGGTGAATCTCCTCTTCAATAAAACGTCGGACCGCTTCTGCATATATTGCAGTGCGCCAGCTTACGGTGTTTACCGGCATCTCTCCAATTGATTGATTTTATATTATCAATAGAGATCATCTATCAGTATAGGATAGGCAAGCCTGGTGCCGGCACTACAGTGATTTGAACGCTAGGATGCGGCAGGGTTGCGTGCGGCGACAAGAAATTCACTCAACAGCGGCTTGCCGTCGAGCAGGGTGGGATCGTCGGGCGACATGAATTCCGGGTGCCATTGCACGCCGACGACATAGCTGTCGCCGGTCCAGCGAATCGCCTCCACGATGTCGTCATCGGCAGAGCGCGCCTCAATCACCAGGTCACGGCCCACATCCTTTACGGCCTGGTGGTGGATAGTGTTGATCGTGGCTTGCTGGATATCCGGATACAAGCGCGCAAGGCCTGTATCGGCGAGTATGCGCACAGTGTGGAAATTATTTTCGTAAGTCTGCCTGCATTGATGAATGATTTCCGAGCCGGTCTGGTGGGCGATATCCTGGAAAAGCGTGCCGCCGAAAGCGACATTGACCAGTTGCATGCCGCGGCAGATGCCCAACACCGGCTTTTTGCGCAACATGAACGCACGGATAAGTTCAAGTTCATAGACATCGCGAACGCGGTCCCCGGACCATTCCGGCCGCAGGGGTTTTTCTCCGTAGGTTTCCGGTGCAACATCCGCGCCGCCTTGCAGCACCAGGCCATCCAGATGCTCGGCGTAGTGCTCGACGTTCAGCCGATCGGGGCCATGCGGCGTCAACTTGCTGATGGCGGGAATCATGAATGTCAGCACATCGGCCGACATGACCCAATGGGCCACGCACTGTTCTACATATTGCAGTGTCTTGGTCGGTAACCATGCGCGCCCGGGTTCCGGGTACATCAGCCGGGCGGACAACCCGATTTTGAGCGGTGCTTTCACCCGGGTATTATGCCTAGCAATTCAGGCCATGCGAGATTCTTGCGTGTCGCAACACCCCAGACAAAAAATTATTGAATGAGTGTATTCGCAAAAAAAATCATTGCCTGGCAGATTCGGGACGGGCGTCACGGCCTGCCCTGGCAGGGCACAACAGATCCCTATCGGATATGGCTGTCCGAAATCATGCTGCAGCAGACGCAGGTTGCCACGGTCATTCCCTACTACGAGCGATTCCTGAAAAATTTTCCGGACATCCAAGCGCTCGCTGCGGCGCCTGCCGATGATCTGATGCAACACTGGGCCGGCCTCGGCTACTATGCGCGCGCGCGCAATCTGCATGCCGCCGCGAAGCTGATTGCCGACGTGCATGGCGGAGTTTTCCCGCGCGAATTCGATGCCATTTACGCCTTGCCGGGAATTGGAAAGTCTACCGCTGCCGCCATCAGCGCATTCGCGTTTGGTCAGCGCTGCGCCATCCTCGATGGCAACGTCAAGCGCGCATTCGCCCGGCACTTCGGCATAGAGGGCGATGTCAAGTCGAAGCAGGTGGAAGACAAATTGTGGACCGTGGCGCACGATCAACTGCCCCGGACAGGGATCGAATCATATACCCAGGGCCTCATGGATCTGGGTGCGACGGTGTGCACGCGAGCCCAGCCCAGCTGCATGCTGTGTCCCGTGCAGAAGACTTGCGTGGCTTTCAACAAAGGCTTGATTGACCAACTGCCCGGAAGGAGCGCCAAGCGCGAAATGCCGCATCGCCAGACTCGCATGCTGGTCATCATCCACAACGGCGAGGTTCTGTTGGAAAAGCGTCCACCTGCAGGAATCTGGGGCGGCCTGTGGTGTCTGCCTGAGCTGCCGGTTGAGCAGGATATTTTTGACGTGCTTCACAAGCGATATGGCTTGAAGGGACGCACCGTGCGCGCATTGGATCGCATGGAACACGGATTTACGCATTATTCCCTGTCGATTTTTCCGACCGAAATTGCCGTTACCGGTTCCGACACTCGTGCAATGGAGCCGGGATTGATGTGGATAAACCTGGAAGATGCACCAGGCGCGGCTATTCCTGCCCCGGTGAAGAGAATCCTGCGCGACCGACTCACCGTTAACCAATAAGGCCCTGGTCACCGAGGAAGCGATGCAGGACTTCCAGTCGCATGCGCGCGTCGGTCAATTCCAGCATTTTTTGCTTTACGGTATTGTTGAAAGGCAACAACTCCGTGATCCGAAAACTGACCCAGCCGGCGTCGTCGAAACGCGTGGCAGCCATTTGCTCCGATGCAGTTTGCGTGAGAACTTTCCGCAGAAAGGCCGCGCATGGTGGAAGTTCGGGGCAGTCGACATGCAGGTCATCGGGAATCATCGTCATTTCACCGATGATGAGTCCGGACCTGGTGAACGATTGCGCAGTCAGCCGGAAGCGGCTTTCACCTCGGAGGCGCACCTGCAGTATTCCGAGTTCCTGCATGTCCCATTCGACGATTTTTGCCAGTGTTCCGATCGCCTCCGGTTCTGCCGGTGTGCCGACTTCTTCGCCCGAGCGAATGAGCGCGATGCCGAATGGCGTGCTGTTTTTAAGGCACGCCTTCGCCATGTCCATGTAGCGCTGTTCGAATATTTTCAGCGACAGCGTACCACCCGGAAAGAGTACGGAACCCAGGGGAAAAACCGGTAACTGCGTGGGTGCGATGGCGCGGGGACGAACCGTTTCAGAGACGGCATTGAGAATGGATTTGATCACAGGCAGAAAGTGAAATTGGCCAATAAATCTACAGGTCCCGGTGGCGAATGATGACCTGCTGTTCGGAACCGAAACGGGCGGCCAGCTCTTCGACGATATACACCGAGCGGTGCTGGCCACCCGTGCAGCCAATCGCAATGGTGAGGGCGGCACGGTTGTCGCGCACATAGAACGGCAGCCAGCGCAGCAGGAAGGAGGCAATGTCGTCGATCAGGCGCGGAACGTTCAGGTCGGCTTCAAGAAATTCCTTTACCGCAGCGTCCTTTCCCGTCAGGGGCCGGAGCTTGGGATCATAAAACGGATTAGGCAGGAAGCGTGCGTCGAACACCAGGTCGGCGTCGATGGGAATGCCATGTTTGAAGCCGAATGACTGGAAAGCCAGGGCAATGCGCGAGCGATCAAGCTTGAGCCAGTCCTTGATCCAGCCACGCAAAGTGTTGGGACTGACATCCGACGTATCCATGCGATGTGCCAGTTCGACAACATCGGCAAGAACACGCCGTTCCTCGGCGATGCAAAGACCAATGCCGCCGGTGACCTTGTCCGCCATGGGGTGCGGGCGCCGCGTTTCCGAGAATCTTCGCGCCAGCGCAGCGTCATTGGCCTCGAGAAAAATGACACGGCAATCGACGCCGCTCTCCTGCAGCTCTTCAATGATGTGCGGCAGCTCAGCAAGTGTGTCGCTGGTGCGCGCATCGATGCTGATGGCGATTTTTTCACCGCTGCCAGGTTGGCTCTGGTGCGAGGCCACGAGTGCGGGAATCAGCGTCGCCGGAAGATTGTCGACAGCAAAATAACCCGAATCCTCGAGTGCCTTGAGGGCAACGCTCTTGCCGGATCCCGATAGTCCGCTGACGAGGATGAGTTGCATGCGCAGCCTTGAATCTATTCCGAGCCGAAGGCGCGGAATTCACCCGATTCGAGGAAGTTGATGTCACCTTCATTGCGGCTGTCGTTGGTGCCCTGTTCACGCATGGCTTCTTCATGACGATCAAGGAAATCCTTGGTGGAATCGTAGCCGCGTGTCTGCAGGATATAGTGTCTCACTGCCGCCTCGACCAGCACCGCGAGGTTGCGACCCGCCACGACGGCAAGGGTGACCGTCGGAATTTCAACGCCGAGAATGGTCGTCGAACTCGATTTTGTCTGCAACCGGTCAAGTCCGCGGAAATATTCTTCCGTCGGTCGTTCGAGATGTACGATTAGTCGCAAAGTCTTGCGCGGCCTCACGGCGGTCTCGCCAAAGATGGCTTTGATATTGATGACGCCTATGCCGCGCACCTCGAGGAAATCACGCAGCAGCGCGGGACAGCGGCCCTGTATTGTTTCAGGGCCGATCTGGTAGAGCTCCACGGCGTCATCGGCAACCAGTCCGGCGCCGCGCGAAATCAATTCCAGCGCCAGCTCACTCTTGCCGATCTGTGAATCGCCGGTGATGAGGATGCCGAATCCGAGCACGTCGAGAAAAACCCCATGGCTGGTGGTGACTTCCGAAAGTTCGCGCTGGAGATACGGTCGCAGCAGATTCACAAAAACGCGACTCTGTTTTTGCGACAGGAACAGTGGCGTGCCGTAATGATTGCAGGCATTGATCAGGTGCTCGGGAGCGTCCACGCCATCGCAGAGAAAAATGCACAGTGTTTCGCCGGTGCAAAGCGTGGCGAGGCTCTCAGCGCGCGCGACAGGCGGCTGGCTGCTCAGGTATTCGAGATCGCTGCGACCCAGCGCCTGTACCAGAATGGGGTGGACGAGATTGAGGTGCCCTACCAGCCCAACACCCGGGCGGTTCAGCGCTTCGTGCGTCAACTCGCGCGATGCTCCTTTCTGGCCGCCAATCCAGGTGAGCTGAAGCTTTTCACGCCGGTCCTCAAAGAGCTGCTGTACGCTTAATCGCGGCATAGGGTGACCATTGGGTCAACAACGTGTGTACGGCGAGGGGATCGGTTGCGTCCAGCAGTGCTTCGCGCAGTTGTGCGTCGCTGAACATTTGCGAGAGTTCCGAGAGCATGTTCAGGTGTTGTTCAGTGGCATGTTCGGGGACCAGCATCGCATAGACTAACCGGACAGGCTCATCATCCGGCGCTTCGAACGGAATGCCTTCTTTGACTCGGACAAACACAGCTACAGTGTCCCTGAGCTGCTTGATTCGCCCGTGGGGAATGGCTACCCCCAGGCCCAGGCCGGTCGAGCCCAGTTTTTCACGGGCAAACAATGCGTCAAACACACTTGCACGCGCAATGCGGTTCTCGTTCTCGAACATCAGTCCAATCTGCTCGAAGAGACGCTTCTTGCTGGTGATGTCCATGTCAAGGGCAACACGTGACGGTGACAGGGACTTGCTGATGAGATTCATGCGGCGGGAGGAAATCCTGGGGCGGGAAAGGCGCGTAGCTTACCGCTTTTTATCGTGGTTTGCGCAAAGCCGCCGCCAGGTGAAATCACGTGAGGAGCAAGTGTCCGGGCGGCGCGCACACCGCGGTCGCCCGGCAGCCTCATTCGGTGGCGATGCGCTTCAATGCCGCGATGTCGTGCTTGTTCTTGACTTTTTCCTTGTGCTTGATGATTTGCCTGTCAAGCTTGTCGACCAGCAGGTCGATTGCCGCATACATGTCCGGGTCTTCGCTTTCGACGAAGATGTCCTTGCCGGAAAGATGTACGTTTGCTTCGATTTTTTGTCGCAGCTTCTCCACGCTGAGAATCATGCTCACGTCGATCACGTGATCGAAGTGGCGGTTGATCCTGATCATCTTGGATGAGACGTAATCACGTATTGAAGGCGTGATTTCGAGGTGATGGCCTGTCATATTCAGGTTCATATGCCGATCTCCTTTATTATCGTGCGAATCATTCGCACGCCCAGCCTGTTTAACAACTTGATAGACAGCAGCATTGCAAAGTGTTTATCGGGAATCTCCTCCTTTAGGACAGCGAATATTCAAAATGATTTTCGCAGGCTGGCCGCCTGGATCTGCAGGGCTTCGCGATATTTAGCCACGGTACGGCGGGCTACGACAATTCCCTGTTGAGCCAAGATATCCGAAATGCGATTGTCCGAAAGCGGTTTCTTCGCATCTTCCGCCTGCACGAGTTGCTTGATCAACGCCCTAATCGCGGTGGCCGAGCAGGCGCCGCCGGTATCGGTAGAAACGCTTGATCCAAAGAAGTATTTCAATTCAAAAATACCCCGTGGTGTAAGCATATACTTCTGCGTAGTTACCCGTGAAATGGTGGATTCATGGAGACCCACCTGGTCGGCGATTTCACGCAGGACCAGGGGCCGCATGGCTACCTCACCGTGATCGAAAAAGTGCCGTTGGCGTTCCACAATCGCCTGGGTCACCCGCAAAATCGTGTCGAAACGCTGCTGCACGTTCTTGATCAGCCAGCGTGCTTCCTGCAATTGTCCGGACAGGTTCTTGCCATTGCTATCCCGGCTTTTGTGCAGCAGGTCGGCGTACAGCTTGTTGACGCGCAGTTTCGGCATGGCCTCCTGGTTCAGCTGCGCCATCCACTTGCCGCCGGTCTTTCTGACGACGACGTCCGGCATCACGTAGCGGATGTCGCTGCTGCCGAAACTGCGACCTGGTTTGGGGTCAAGCGAAACGATCAGTTCGCGAACCTGTTTCAATTCAGCGTCGTCGCATCGAAGGATGCGCTTGAGTTTGACAAAGTCACGCGAGGCCAGCGCATCCAGGTGGTTCTCGACCAGCTGCACCGTACGATCGAGTTGGGGCGTGTCGGCCGGCATCGCACGCAATTGCAGCGACAGGCATTCGCCCAATGATCTTGCGCCGACGCCGGTTGGATCCATGTTTTGCACGTGGCGCAGCGCGATATGCAGTTCTTCAGGCTCAACGTCAATATGTTCGGCAATAGAGGCCGCGAGGTCGTCAACATCGCAGGTAAGGTAGCCGTCATCATCCAGGTGGGCAATCACCATCAAGGCGAGCCGCCGGTCGTGCTCGCTCAGTGGCGAGAGCGACAGCTGGGTGGTGAGGTGCTCCTGGAGCGTGGGATCTGCAGCCGGCAATTGCGAGTATTCGCCGTCATCGTCATCTCCCGACTGGCGTGTCGATGCCGTTCCATAGCTGATGCCGTCGTCGGGTCCACTGTAGTCAGTGCCGGCGTCGCCGGTGGCGGGCTCGGAGGCGCCATTGCTTTCGGCTGGTGCCGCCGGGTAGTCCGAGGAGCCATTAAGGCTGACGGCGGGCACCTCGGCGTCGCTTGCAGAGTCAATTCGTTCCAGCAGCGGATTTTCCAGCAGGTAGCGTTCCAGTTCCTGGTTCAGCTCGACAGTCGACAGCTGCAACAGCTTTATCGACTGCTGCAGCTGCGGCGTCAACGTCAGGTGTTGTGAGAGCTTGAGCTGGAGGCTATGTTTCATACTGGAGATGCATCGCCGCCTTTGGGTGCCTTTTGGCCAAAAGACTAAAGACGGAAGTTTTCTCCCAGGTAGACTTTGCGGACAGATTCATTATAGATAATTTCCTCCGGCTTGCCGAAGGCCAGGACCGAGCCCTGGTTAATGATGTAGGCATGATCGCATATGCCCAACGTCTCGCGAACGTTGTGATCGGTGATCAGGACGCCGATGCCGCGGTTCTTCAGGAACTTGATGATTTCCTGGATATCGATGACCGCGATGGGATCGACGCCGGCAAACGGCTCATCCAGCAGGATAAAGCGCGGTTCGACCGCGAGCGCCCGGGCAATTTCGACCCGGCGGCGTTCACCACCCGAAAGGCTGATTGCCGGATTGTTGCGCAGATGGGAGATATGCAATTCATCCATCAGCGATTCGCGCTTGGCTTCAATTTCGTCGGAAGAAAGATCACGCAATTCCAACACGGCCTGGATATTCTCGGCCACCGTCAGCTTGCGGAAGATCGAGGCCTCCTGTGGCAGGTAGGCCAGGCCCATGCGCGAACGGCGGTAAATGGGCAGCTTTGAAACATCTTTCCCATCGAGCGAAATACTGCCACCGTCAATTGGCACCAGGCCGACGATCATGTAGAAACAGGTCGTTTTGCCGGCGCCATTCGGGCCCAGCAATCCCACCACTTCGCCGCTCTCGACCGTCAGCGACACGTCGCTGACGACGATGCGTTTCTTGTACGACTTGCGCAGACTCTCCGCGTGCAGCACGCTGCGGGTGGCAAGTACCTGTTGTGCCGATTCGGATTCGGTTGCTCGGTTCATTGATTGCTTTTTCGCGCCAACTTATTTTATGGACGGCTTGCTTTCACCGGTCTTCTTCTCGCCCTGGCCGCGCGGCTGGACTTCAAAGGTCACACGCCCCTCGTTGGGTCCGGTCCGGGCTTTGGCACCCGGTACCTGGTTGCGCAGTTCCATCTTCTCGGTATTGGTGTTGTATTGCATGTACTCGCTGTCCACCAGGTCGCCGCCACTCTTGAACTTGACCTTGGAGAACAGCTTGATCACGCCTGACTTGTCCTCGTATTCTGCACGGTCGGCGGTGGCATCGACAAATTCGCTTTCTCCATCGCGCTTCTGGCGAAAAGTCACCTGGCTCGAGCCGGAACCAAACAGTTCGGCAAAGACAACGCCATCCGACTCTTTGATAATCGCACGGTCGGCGGTAATTCTCATCGTTCCCTGGGTGATCAGCACGTCGCCTTCGAGCATCTTGACGTTTGTCTCTTTGCTGCCTTCGGCAGATCCTTGCCTCGCCGACATACGCAGCACTTGTTGACGGTCCGCCTTCTCGGCGAATACCAGGCCAGGTACCAGCAGAACTGGCATCACGAAAAGAAGAAGTATTCGCAAGCCGCTCATGAACGCCCTGCCGGAAGATAGCTCATATCCACGGACTCGAAGGAAATATGTCTGGTGAGCGTATTCATCAGGAAAGCTTTTGATTTCAATTCTCCCATTGGGCCGTCCAGGACCACCCCGTCGGTTGAGCGCGCCAGGTTCTGGTCCGGTATCACGGTCAATTTGGGGGTGATCAGTTTCAGAGGCGGATATTTTTCATTTGCCTCGCTGTCCACATGCACGCCACCCTCCATGCTGACCTCGTCGTCGCCTGCCGCCCGCCTCAGCAGCTGTCCCCGTGGGGCCGTGGCGACAATTCGCGGTTGGCCGGGCTGTGTGACTGTTAACAGGACACGCTCCAGCACCGACGAATCGTCGTCCTGATAGTGCATCATTTTCTCCGCATTGACAGAATATTCTATGTCACCCGCGATATTCAATTTGTGGGCAGAGAAATTCTCGACGATCAGGTCGGCCTCGTGCCGCTTGATATCTTCCGCCCGGCTGCTGCTGACATCAACGACCTGCGACAGCCAGAACGTCAGTGCCACCAGCAGGACAAGCACAATCAACGGTAACAGCGGAAGCTGCCGGGCATTCATTTATTTCGCGGCCACTGTCGCATTGCCCGATTCTATGCCGACGAGGACGGTATCGGGTGTGAGCACTTCCGGCAACACACGTGGTTCGCCGCCGGCAGGATAGAAAACATAGAGCGGAACGCCATTGCGGCCAAAGGACGCCAGCGCCGCCGTGATCTGCGAATCCTTGACGGTCCAGTCGGCTTTCATTCGAACTATGCCGAGCTCATTGAAGCGCTTGACGACACGTTCCTGATTCAACGCTACTCGCTTGTTCACCTGGCAGGTGATGCACCAGGTGGCGGTGAAATCGACAAAAATGGGGCGTTTTTCAGCTCGCAAAGCGATGATTTTTTCCTGCGAAAAAGGTATCCAGCCGTTCTCAGCAACGGCCTCGCCTCCGGCATGTCGTGTCGCGTCCGGCCATGCGATGGCCACGCCACAGATCGCCATAGCGCCCGCCGCAACAAATGCGCGCAGCGGCTTGGCGGCCTGCCAATGCCCGTACAACCAGGCGGCAAGCGCCAGCAACACAAGCCCCAACAGCAACTTGGCCACGCTGTCATTGCCCAATTGCGCACCGAGCACCCACGTGAGCCAGACGACGGTGGCAAACAACGGAAACGCCAGCAGCTGTTTCAGCGTATTCATCCACGCCCCCGGCCTGGGCAATCGCCGCAGCCAATTCGGAAATATTGAAAGCGCCAGCACCGGCAATGCCATACCCAGCGCAATTGCTGTAAACACCAGAAAGGAAACATGGGCCGGTTGGGAGAGCGTGAAGCCGAGCGCTGCCCCCATCATCGGCGCGGTGCAGGGGGTGGCGACCACTGTAGCCAGGACGCCGGACAGGAACGCATCAAGCAGTGCATGGCTTGCCGGTTTTGCCTGGAGTCCGCCTGCGGCTGATTGGAGGCGAAGGCCGAATTCAAAAACGCCGCTGAGGTTAAGGGCCATCAGCAGAAAGAGCATGGCCAGCAATGTTACAAATACAGGCGACTGCAGTTGAAATCCCCAGCCGATTGACTCGCCTGCGGCGCGCAGGACAATAAGCGTTGCCGACAACGCCCAGAATGAAACCAGAACGCCACCCAGAAATGCCCCGCCTTGTTTTCTAAGCAATCGGGCATCGCTTTGCGCATGCCGCACGAACCCGAGAATCTTTATTCCCAACACCGGAAACACGCAGGGCATGAGGTTCAACAGCACTCCGCCGCCGAACGCAAGCAGCAGCGCAGCGAGCAGGCCCAGGTCATCGGGACGCGCAGTGTTTCCTGCAG
>Ga0302321_100003464_pt1 | contig 13532 bp, 7 predicted proteins | sample Fen_T0_1_FD_202505 | JGI IMG/M metagenome (GOLD analysis project Ga0302321, IMG submission 202505) | Peat permafrost microbial communities from Stordalen Mire near Abisko, Sweden - Fen_T0_1 | ecosystem: Environmental > Terrestrial > Soil > Wetlands > Permafrost | place: Sweden: Abisko...
ACCTACTGAAACGGAACATCCGATATCAGGATGATCTGGTGGATCAGCTTTTTAATTCCAGCGAAAAGCGACTGGCGCGAGTTCTTCTGCTGATGGCGCAGTTTGGCAAAGAGGGAGTATCGGAAATGTCGGTTCCACGATTGAGTCAAGAGACCCTGGCAGAGATGGTAGGAACGACACGCTCGCGGGTAAGCTTCTTCATGAACCGGTTTAGGAAGCTTGGTTTTATCAACTATGATGTCGGAGATAACCTACATGTGCACAGTTCACTGCTTAACGTTGTTCTTCATGACGATGATGGAATAGGCGTGACCGCGGGAGCTAGGAACACCAATCCAAATGTCCGCAAGGGTTCAGAACCGCCCCCGGAACCCGGTGAGGCTCCTGACAAGGACCGTGCCCGGAGGCCACATCTCTCCAGCGTTGCACGACGCCGTTTGAACCCCAAGTAGCCAAAACCCACTTTACTGGGTTTTCTCTAGGTCGATCCTTGTTGATGTTGGGAAAAACTGAGGTTGACTTTCGGGGAAGTGTAGGCCCAGTAAAACAGGCAAAGGCAACTGGAATCTCGCTCGGCGTTCAGTCGTGTGGCAGGACTGGCCAAAGTTGCTCACATGCGCATGGTTAGCGTGCCGCTCTTTTAAGCGACGCACACCAGACGACCCTAGCTCTCAGTTGAGTCCGCTCTGAGGCACGATCTCCCCACGGCGCATCACAGGTTTCGAATCGGAAGCATAGCTTGGGACTGCAGAGGAGCGGTCTCTTTCCTCACGCGGATTGGGAAAACGCAGCACATCTGGAAATTGGATGTGGATGATTCCGTTCCTTACCGCGTATAACACCAACTCAGCAATCGAATGAAGCCCGAGCTTACGCAAGATATTGCTGCGATGGGTCTCGGCTGTTCCCAATGTCACGTTCAAGATCGTTGCGACCTCTTTGGAAGCCTTACCCTCACTCACCAACTGCACCACCTCGCGCTCTCGCGGTGACAACTTAGGCAGGTTACCGCCTGATGGGCTAACGTTGTGCCGTTTGTACCTGTCCATCATCAGATCTGAAACTCGCGAACTAAAGACGCTGTTGTGCCGTTGCATCGCCTCGACCGCGGTGATCAGGTCCTCGGTTCCGTCGGATTTGAAGACCCATCCGCGAATACCCGCTTCCAAGCAGTCTCTGACTACCTGTTCGGAATCGACGGAGGTAAGGATCAATATCGCCTGGTTAGGATTGTGTTTCAGAATTTGCCGAGCCGCGTCCACGCCGTTGAGCTCCGGTAGGCAAATATCTAAAATGAGAAGATCGGGTTTCAAGTCCCTGCACTTCACCACTGCATCTCGCCCGTCCGTGGCCTCTCCGCAAACTTCCCAGTTCCCACGCGACCCTAGCAGCAAACAGAGACCAAAACGGAATATTGGATGATCGTCAGCCACCAAAATACGGAATGCACCCATAGAACCTCCCGGCACTAGAGAGCAACTTATCAATGCGTGCGGGAAGCCGTCTGTGCAAAATTGCTCACGTAGTTCCACCACAATCGCAAGGGGCCATGCCTGGAGCGTATCAATTTCGATGCTGAGCCGCAGAAAACGGGCCGATTCGGGCCTTTCTCGTGTGTGAATCCGATCTTTCGATCCGACGGATCAAATAATAAGCCGGGGTCCTGCGGTTGATCTCCTGTCCATCTGGGAATGAAACGCAGGTAAGCGCTGTGGTCTGTTTCCTTCGAATCGCGACTTCAAGGCAGGCGCCGGCCGCAAACCGGGAGGTTCGATCCAACGCCTGCCTTTAGCCCCTCGCGTTGGGGCTAACCAAATGAATAGGCGTGTCGGGCGCGAGTAGCTATCTGGCGAGTACTGTATTTATTCAGAAGCGTCACCATATACGCGACGACACGACTCACCCGACTCCAACCAAGCGGTCTACGAAGCGCGACGAGTGAATATCGACCTCACGTGCCAAATCAGTGGCAGACGACCAATCGAGACACTGATACCAAACAACAGAATGAAAATGAAAAGCAGGGCTGCGCGAATGGCGAGTGGTGTGCGGATCGCACATGCGTGGAGTCCGAGACTTTCATTTCTCGAAACCCTTTTTTTGCTTTTACGATACAGCAACAATTGGAAACCCCTATAGGTTGCGCTGGATAGACCGTCCTGGCTTGTGACCGCTACGCTCGAAAATGTGAACGGAATCAGACTATCGTCCGGATGTCAGGCTCACGTGGTACTTGAAACCACAGCGGGACTCCGATGAACGGCAACTCGACAGCTGCAAACGCCGTTCCAATCAGTACCAATTTACCTAAGCGCGCCCAAGCCGGCGACCCGGACGCGTTCGCGGCACTGTTTCATACATACAAGACGCGCATCTACTCCGTGTGTTTGCGCATGACCAATAACGCCGCAGAAGCAGAAGATCTAACCCAAGAGGCGTTCTTACAGGCCTTCCGCAAGATCGGACTTTTTCGAGGAGATTCGGCATTTTCGACGTGGCTGCACCGTATCGCAGTGAACTCAGTGCTGATGCATTTTCGCAAGAAATCGCTTTACCAAGTTTCGCTGGACGAACCATACGCTGATGATGACGGCACAAAGATGCGTCGCCAGTGCGGCACCAGAGATAGTGCCTTAGAGGGCTGTGTCGACCGAATCGCTTTGGCCCGAGTCTTGAAAGAGCTTCCCCCTGGGTACAGGACCATCTTTTTGCTACATGAAGTTGAAGGCTATGAGCACCAGGAAATCGCAGAGATGCTGAGCTGCTCCGCGGGCACATCGAAATCTCAATTGCACAAAGCGAAGCTGCGCATCCGCGAGTTGTTGACTCACACGGGTGGAACCCCGCGGGCCATTCGAAATGCTCAGTCCTCCACCAGGAAGCGTGTGAACCGAGATCGTAAAACTTGGGTTCGGCCAATCGGCGGAGATATTTCGATGCCAGCAGGTCGTCTCGTGGCTCAACTGCCAGGGACAAGCGCGCGATCAGCCCCTTAACTGCTCACTGAGTCAGGATGGATCAATCGAGCGCCGGAAGATGGGCGCGGTCCATATTCCTCCCGCCTCTAAGGGATGTCTCTCGGATAGGATTCCGGCCATCTTTCCACCAACCTCCCGTTTTGGGCCGCCGTCTAGTACCTCCGCGTATTTTTCTACGCATTTCCCTGTACCTCTCTATGGGTCTTCCTGTATTGCTAAATCTGAGGCGATATGAGCCATGGGTAGCTACAGGGCAGTTCGGAAGATTGAAAACGTCGAACTTTTTGGGTCGTTCCCGGGCTCCATCAGCGACAAGTGGGTGTCATGGGGGCGTTTTGACTGCTGCGACGGTCAATTACCGCGTCTTCTGAGATCTGCGCTGTTGGCATCCGCTCTGTGCATCTTAGCGAGTTCCGTGGCCCACGCGACGGTCGCTACGGTGTCCGTGCAATCGCCCGGGCTGTCTAGTGGACCAACCACAAACGTCACCACTCCAATGCATTTCGTGGCAACGGCCGAAGGCGATTTGAAAATAACTGGCTACGTGGTCTATGTCGACGGCCGCAATGTTTACCGCAATTTCGCTCCTTCACTCGATACATGGGTCGTTCTTCCGTTGGGAGGTACCCACTCGTTGTACGTTACAGCCTGGGATTCCAGTGAAAATTACTTAAGTAGCACAACATATTCGATTTACGTAGCGGCAGCAGCGACGCCAGTTGCTCCAATCACAGCCACTCGCATGGCGAACATCGATAAGCCGGAATCGTTCTCCTGGACGGTAGACAATGACAACGGGGTCGGCGGGCAGTGCAACCACGGAAGCATCGGAGCGTTTGACCACGATTACGATCCGAATACGCGCAACTCGCCCGATTTTGATGGTAACGGCCAACACTTTGTCGTGAGGAGCCAGTGCACCTACGATGACAGCTTATTCTTCTGGAAGAATTCGAAAGCTCCGCAAGCCAGCCACACAAATTTCCTGTGGGACTTTTGGTTCTATATCCCTACGTCTACCCAAACCGGCACGGTGCAAGCTTTGGAGTTCGACTTTTTTCAAGCCGTACCATTGAGTGATGGCGTGCATGAATTCATGTTCGGATCGCAGTGCAACTATGCTACGAATCAGTGGCAGCTCTGGCTTCCGCACAACGGAGGGCTGACATGGGTGAATGCTGATGTGGCTCCCTGTCGATTTTCGACCGGAACCTGGCACCATGCCACATATTTCATCCAACGAGTGACTGCCAGTGGATACCAAGAAATCCCTCGTGTATTCGGCCCCAACACAGATGCCAACAGCAGTTTGCGTTTTGGAACTTTATCCATCGATGGCGTCACCGCTTACCTGGGGCAGTTTGCATTCTCTACGATTCCGGTCCCTGCGTGGTCGCCGGTGATTGGAGTACAACATCAACTCGACAGTGCAGCCTCTGGGGTCACGATTGAAGAATATCTGGACAAGGAATCTCTAACCAGTTGGTGAGCACTCGTACCTTCGTCGCTACATGGGACCCGATGACGACGCTCCTGTTGGTCGAGGTGTTAGGACGATCGCCACACTAGGAATTGTCTGCGAGTTCCGTTGCTGGATACCGATCTGAATCAGACTGGTCCTTCATTGCCTTCGATCTCTTCCTGCTATGAGTGTCCGTAAGCAATATGGACTTGGGGTTCCCCGCCGCCGATTCGAGACACTCGCTGCCGTTGGTGCTTGCTCCACACTCGACTGTGAGTTCTGCATGCAAGGGCAGACCCGCCGAAGCGGTATTCATGTCCGAAGATGCATAACGCCGCCAATACCTGCGCCAGACCGGAAATAGCAGCTTGGGAGCGACGATCTCTTTGTGCTTCTTAAGTTCGAACCACCGAAGATAGTTGCGTACGACGCGGGCCATAGTCATCTGGATTGCTGCGGAAAAATTCTGCTCTGCCATCTGCCGTTGCTGTTCTGTTGACTGCAATATTTCCACTAACTTGTCGGCGAGATCGACCGGGTCCCCAACGTTATAGAAACTGATCGCCATATCCTCATCCGCAGCCATCTCTCGGAAATCGCTAATGTCAGCGCACACTATCGGAACTCCATACTCACAGGCCTGATGAGCTGGGCCGCTCGACCCGGTGGCGGAATCGTAGGGCATGACTACGACAGTAGCCGTCTGAAAAAGGTCTGGAATATCTTCCTCAGGAACATATCCTCGGAATTGGATCCCCGCGCCCTGGGATTCCCGGATTGCTTCCCAATATCCCGCTTTCGTGTGGTGATTTGCGCCCGCCACGATCAGCGTAGCATTCGGTACCCGACTCAACACAGCGGGGAAAGCGTCCATCAGCGTCTCCAGCCGCTTATAGGTCCCCCAGTGTCCAATCGCCAGAATGCGAAGCTCCGGATTACCCCGCTTCGAGAAGTCGGGTGGACTGGGAGTGGGTGCGAACGTCCCATGCGTACCCAGTAGGACATTTCCCGCAGAGTATTTCTCAATCAGAGTGCGCCGATACCTCGGAAGTAGGACTGAAACAGAATTTGCCTTTAGCAAAGCTCTAGTGGCCAGATTACTGCCAATCCGGAATATCGTTTTCTGCCGTACTCCGGCAGCGGAAAAATCGACGTGCTCGAGAATGTGATGCAGAGTGATATGGGTGTAATAGCCGAGCGCTCGGGTCAAGGCGGGCACGGACAGTCCTGCAAACGCGGCCACGGGATATTCCGGAGTCGCGAAGCTTGAGAACACAAGATTAAACCACACTACATCGGGCTTTAATTTGCGTATGGTGCTTAGCAAGCGCACCGGTGTTGCCATGCCGTTGAACTTCCAGCAGCGGATCACGTCGAAGCCGGGAAGTTCCGGTTGTTGTTTGGCATCGAGCGGCGTGCCGTTCTCATCCGTGGCGAATTCATAGTCCGCCAATTCGTCGGCGAGAATAGTCAAACTGACATGTGGATTGCGCTGCAGTTCCTGCGCGATGTGAAACGCGTATTCGTTCAACTGGCGACCGCTGGGAGGAAAAGTCGCAACTAGACAGATCTTCATTCGCCCCTATCTCAAAAAAAGTTGATGCTCAAGTAAGGTCTAAACTGCCGGCTCTGCCCCGCCGTAAAATTAAAGAAAGTCTCCTGCTGTAGGCCTGCCGAGAAACGAATCGGATATTGCAGCTCTACTTTTCCACTCTCGTCCTGAAACCCGCGGTGAAGTGGCATAGCATAGGAGACCGAAAAGCTACTCTGGACGGCGTCATATGAGTGGAACCCCATGTTCCGCGAATAAGCCACTGATGCTTGAAGATTCCAGTTACGTTTAGGGGCAAACTCAAAGCTTCCAGCCGGGCGGAGAGCCTGCGCTATCGCGAAGCCGTTTCCCTGCACTCGCCACGCTCGTAGGTGCTCGGCAACCCCTCTGAAAGTGAGCCGCTCGGAGACCCTTCGTTCGAAACCGATATAGGCTGATGTGTAGTAAAACTCACGGATCACTGGCGAGAACTGCACATCCCGAGCGCCCCATCCAGTCACAAGAGCCGTCTTGCCCCAAGGCCTACCCACGCGGAAATCCAGCGCTCCGGCCAAGTCTCGCGAACGCTGAGCGCTTTCAGCAAAAGGACCCGCCTCACGAATGGCATACCCGCTCACCGAGACCATGTTGAAAAATGAACTGGTGGACATGTATACGAATTGCCGAAAGAGGTTCTGATTCATTGCAATCGGAGATAAGGAGTCCCGGCGAACCGTTTCTTGAACGCCCGTATTGAAGGTCAGCACATTGGTACCGAGATGAATCGTAGGGTTTAACCCAAAGTTAAACGAGTAATCGGTCGTGTTGCGGTTGACGATGGTGTCAGCACTGGGCAACGATATTTGGCCGCGGGCATTCCGCACCTGAAAGAATCCGCTGGCAACAGGCAAAGTGCCGAGATGGAGATGATACGCACCAGTCCATTGCGTTTCGAGGGAGGAACGAGGTGGCGGCAGTCCCTGGCCGCCTGCGACTGGATTCTTGACGTCCAGTTTGGCATCCAGAAGATAGACCGCCGTATCTTCAAAAATGGGTGTCACTGAAATATCTGCAAGGAAGCTGACGCGTCGGTTAAGCCTCAGCCCTTCATTCGCTCCCGCTCGGAGTAGATCGCGCTGCGCGGTTTGATCTTCGCCTGCGGCATTCGCGGCCTGCGCAAACGCAGTCAGCGCCTGGGCATTTTGATGTTGCTGGCGAAACACGTTGGCCTTGGCCAGAAGATACTGGTAACCAGGTTCATCATCGGCTGAACTGCCGATCACAGAGAGTTGGCCCTGAGCACGAACTGTGTCCCCAAGCGCCAAATAGGTGTTGGCTAGACCGATCCGGACGCCCGTATCAGGTGCGCCTGCAGCGAGAGCCCGTTGGAAATATGCCTCCGCCAGCTGATAGTCGTGCATGCCTGCAAACAAGTCGGCCGCTTCGATCAGTTGCTGCCCGGTAGGTGGCAGTGTTTCTCCGGTTTGGGCTTCCATCAGGGCTAGCGCAATCTGTCGCCCCGCATCGTCGGAATGCCCCTGACTAGCCATGAGCTCAGCAATCGCTAGACGCACACTTACGCGATCACTGTCCGGGGTATCGAGCGCTTTCTCGAAGCGCAAGATGGCTGCCTTCTGATCTCCGAGCAGACTCAAAGCCTGCCCGGTGGAGACGAACACCCTACCTTCCGATGGCGGACGGTCAATTGACACAGACTGCGTCGCATGGGCACGCTCTGCCAGTTCTATATATCGAAGGACTTGCTCGCGATCCTGTAGTTGAGCATAGGCGCGCGCCAGATGCGCATAGATGACATCGCTGTCCGGAGTGAGCTCCACCGCGATCTGGAACTCCTCAATGCCCCTGTGATACTGCCGTAACCCGCATAGCACCTCACCCAATGCGAGATGGAGGGAGCCATCTTTTGGCGAATATTTCAAGGCGACGCGATATTCGACGGCAGATTTCGTTAGCATTCCGTTTTGCGCATGGGCGGTTGCGCGAATCAGATGGATGGGCATGGAATCGCCCAGTTCCTGCTCCGCGAGTTGTACTTCTCGCAAGGCGATTCGAGGGCGATGCATATCGAGGCTTGCATAAGCAAGCCCGAGATGTGCTTCACCATTTTTGGGCTCTCGCTTGAGGGCAGATTCGAAGTCCGCCGCCGCTGCGGCAGGTTGGCGCAGGTCGTGCCGGACATATCCTCGGTTCACGTAGGCCGTTACTACCTCGGAATCTCGCTCCAAGGCTTGCGTGAAATCGTCTTGAGCCTGCACCAGCTGTCCTGCATGTTTATGTGCATAACCGGCCAGCAGAGGGATATCGGGCTCCTTAAGAAGGACGAGGTTATACTGCGTGGTTAGCTGCAACAGATCGTCGTACTGCTTTAGGTAGAGCAGTCCGTATCCAAGATAGACAACTACATCCCGGTCCTCGGGAAGCTTCTTGATAGCTTCCCGGCCAACCTCAACGGATTGCCGATAATCGCCCTTGAAACTGAGGTACCTCTCCTTTTCCCGCATGAGGTGAGGTTCCTGCTGCATTTCGTTGGTCGCGCGGCTCAGCCAAACGGCCGCCATGGGCAGGTGTTGTGTTTCAATCGCGGCGTTCATACCTCCGGCCACAATCAGGCTATTGCCGGGAGCTAGATCGTAACCCTTGCGGTAAGCGGCCTCGGCCTTTGCGAAGTCTCGCCGAGCGGTGTACATGTCGCCAAGCGCGAGATAGGGCACGTACAGCGTCGGACTGACCACTGCGAGCCGCTGAAAACACCTTTCAGCGTCCTCGTCGCGTCCCGTTTCGCGGTAGGCATAACCGAGGGAAGTGAGGGCGAGACGGCTCAGTGGGTCAATCGCGAGAATCTTCTTATATACAGTGATCGCCGTTTCGGCACGGCCCAGTTTCATCAGCAGATCCCCTTCGGGCTGCAAATTGTTAGGATCGTTTGGATTGATTGCTAGTGCCTCGTTGATGTCCCTTCCGGCACCATCTAGATCTCCGGCGTTGATTTTGATCAGAACCCTGAGGCGCAGGAATTGGGACCTGCCCGGCCCACGGTCGTCGATCGCGTTGATTTCCTTTTGCGCAATTCCGAGATGACGAAGGGCGGCGTCCGTATCTCTCACGTTTTTCGACAATTCCACTAAGTTCATGTGCAACTGAATGCCATAGAGGGGGCCCTCGGCGGGTCGTAGGGGCAAATGGGCCAATGCCGCATTGTATTCAAGGATGCTGGCTTCATTGTGTTCCTGGAGACGCGCAATTTCTCCGAGAATGGCGTGAAGGCGATAATGTTCCGCGTCGAGAGTTGTAGCGCGCTTAAGAAAGGGCGTGGCATGTTCAGCGGAGCCGATAGCTACTTCGGCCTGCGCGGCGGAAAGCTGCAATCCGAGATCGGCTGGGGCGTTGTTGGCGGCTCGCCCATACAGCCTCGCGGCCTCATCTTGCCTACCATCAAGTTGGTATGTGTACGCGAGTTCAGCTTCGACGTCGGGTTTCGCGTCATGGATTGATTCAAGAGCGGCAATCGCTGCTGGATAGTTCCCGGAGTCCCGATAGTAGCCCGCCACCGCTCGTTGCACATCTGGATTGTTCGGGGCCCGCTGCCTAGCCAAATCAAGGTAACGGGCTGCAAGGTCGTCTTCCTTCAAATGTTCGTACGACAGCGCCATCAACAATTCCGAGCGCGAGCTTGGCTGGATTTGTTCCGCGTGCTCCAGTACTTTTAGGGCCGCAGCGTAGTCTCCCGATCGCATCAGGAGTTCGCCCAGTAATACCGAATCGTTGGTTCGCTTCGGGTTGGCTAGTATCACCTGATTCAGCAGTCGCGCAGCTTCCTCTGTTCGGCCCATGATGCTGTAAGTCTGCGCAAGCCCGGAGAGCCCGTCGAGCGCCGAAGGATTCAGGCGAATACCTCGACTGTACGCATCCGCGGAAAGCTGTGATTTTCCGTTGAGCCGGGCGGCATAACCGAGCAAGAACCAAAGCTGGGCATCGTTAGGAGTTGCCTGTACGGCACGCTGAGCATAGTCGACAGCGGCCGAATAGTTAGCGGCTTTGAGAGCGGATTCTGCGGCCCCTGCCAGACGGGCGTTTTGAATATTTGACCCCCAACCCAATGGCTTGCCAGTGGAGGGTCTTTGACTCGCGTCAGGATCGCTTTCTTCTGAAGAGCCCACCTTATAGGTTTGCGCGCAGAGCGAGGAAGTAAGCATGATGGCGAGCAAAAACCAACATGCGTCCTTCAGGAACCCCGGCGCGGAACTCAAGGTGTCACCACCAAATCAATTAATTGCAAGGTTCTTCGATTCGGAAAAGGCCTGAGGCGTTGGCTGATTGGGCTGTACTTGGAGTCGAAAGACACCTGAGAATCGAGCAACCCGAACTACCGCTCATGAATCCAAGACCCTTCGAGAGGGAGCTGTGCCAAAAACTGAGTTCGTCGGACTTTCACGAAGGCCGATACCGATGAGCATGGTCTTCCTGGCGGCTTTGGTTGTCCATTTGCCGCTGCTGCTGATGAAATTGCCGCTGAAGTCATACGACGCAAATTTCCATATATTCTTCGCGTCTCACTATGTGCACCATTGGTTCAATCCCTGGAATCCAAAATGGTATGCGGGTTTTTCACAGACCACGTACCCTCCCCTGCCTCAGCAGTGGCTGGCGCTGATGTCCCGCATCCTAGGGCTAGATATGGCGTACATGGCGATCCAGTTCGCCGCCATTTTGCTTCTGACGTTGGGCGTCTATCGGTTTTCCCTACTTTGGGTAAACCGGCGAGCAGCCGGGTTCGCGGCTCTCGCCAGTGTATTGCTCGGCTCTGAGTGTTTTCTGATCTATTCCGCGGGGCAACTCTCTACCACATTCGCCGCTCCCCTCTATTTGAACGCATTGCCTTATCTCTTCAATTGGGTCCGGCATGGCAACTGGCGATCTTTTCTGAAGGGGGGCGCGCTTTTTGTGGCGGCCGCTGCGGCTCATCACGCTACGCTGCTCTTCGGCTCTCTACTGTTCGCGGTCCCCGTTCTCGCATTGGTACTTTCGGATGGTAAGAACGGAGAACGGACCTCGGTTCCGTCGTTCCTTTCCCGTACCGGCCTCATTGTCCTGGTTGTAGGGGCAGCTGTGGCGTTGGTACTTCTGCCGTTTTGGATCGCACTGATTCACTATCCCGTTACCCAGACTCCAATCGCACATCCCAGCCGTGCGAACTACATCCTGAGTCCTCAGTGGGGCCTGAACTACTTCGTGGTTCCATACGGAGCCTTGATCTTGGCTTTGCCGTTCATCTTGTTGCGAGGCGCTTCGATCCCCCGGCTGCGCCCGTTGCTTCTGGGCTTCTGGTTGGCTTTCTTGATCGGTCTCGGGGGGACTACGCCTGTGGGCCGATTGCTGCTAGGCCGGGCTTTTGAAGTGCTCACCATGGAGCGCTTTAGCTATTGGGCGACCCTGCTTGCACTACCGTTTGTGGGTCTTCTGGCCACGGAACTGATCGACCGATTTCAATTGCGAGCGTTAGTCGGACTGTCCATCGCTGGCGCACTAAGTTGCGCTGTGGCAGTGTCGTGGGCAACTTATCGACCGGCGGACGCCGCAGATTTCAAGGTAGATGCCGTAGCCTCATGGCTTAATCGCGACGGTCACAACAAGTACCGCTATGTCACTTTAGGGTTTGGCAACAAAATGTCGCGATTGGCAGTTCTGACGGACGCCAGTAGCGTGGACGGTGAATGGAATTCCGGCCGTATGCTCCCGGAACTGACTCAGTTCGGCGGTGGAGCGCTCACCAGTTCCAAATATTTCGGGAAGCCGGGCCTCGACGCGCTGAGCGCAATCCTTCATCATGCAGACCGCTATGGCCTGAAGTGGGTACTAGTGAGAGATCCTTACTATGAGCCGCTCCTCTCCTTTGGTGGCTGGCGAAAGGTCGACGATCTTGAAGACAAGACGATCTCCATCTGGAGCAAAGATGACGTGCCGCCGGCGATGCCGGTCAATGCACCTCAGATCCCACCTCTTTGGCAGGGACTCCTTTGGGGCACTCTCCCAATGTTCAGTAGCATTCTCGCCATCGTACTTGTGCTGATTCCAGAGAAACGACAGCAGCGACGACTGATCGTCCAACCCTCCGCCGCACAACAGGATTTCGTTCTCGAAAGGTTGATCTCGTGAGGAACGGACGCACTCTCGCTGTCTTCATTGCAACAGCGACTGCAGCACTCATAGTCGTTGGAACCTTATGGCCCATTCCAACCGCGATCGCGATGGCCAACTCTCGAGCCAGTCTGCTTCGTTCTCCTTCGTCGCCACAAGAAGCAGTCGAGAATCTGTCGCGCGAAATCGGGCGACAAGCATGGGACAAAGCCTATTCGAGTCTCGCCAACAAAGGAGAACTAACAGAAGCGGATTTTGTGCACGACATAGTCGGAAGCTACCCCAGTCTTCGCACCTACGCGACACTGGATAGCTTCGATGTGCGACCGCTTCACGCCTCCGCGAATGAAGCTCAAGTTCAGATGAAGTTGCGTTGGTCCACCGTGGTGGGAACATTTTTGGATATACGAAACGTGCGAGTGACCAGAAACGGAGACCGTTGGGAAGCAATGTGGCCGGTTGTCAGAGAGTCTCGCTTAGCCCCGCAGGTTTTTCCGGTGAACTATCTGCGCTGGGACGTGATTTACCGCGGCCCCGAAGATGACTGGGCATCACAAGATGTAGAAGCACCCCACGTTCGCATCGTCGACATGCGGCCAATCGATCGCAGCAGCGGGGTCGTTATAGTGGGCGAGCTTCTAAACGAAGATGTAGTCCCCGCGTTCGTGACCGTTAAGGCCACTCTACTGGCGAAAAACGGGTCTGCCCTCGCGACAGAGGACAGCTTCGACAAGATTTCTCACGTCCTCTTGCCGAAACAAGTCACTCCATTTCTCATTGCGTTTCACGACGTGGCACTTTCGCAGATAGACAGCATACACATGCAGCCCTCAGCGACCCTTGTCAGTGCGTCGGCTGACCCCGTGATTGCGATCGAAAATCAGCAAATGAACCCAGTGCCCGAGCCTTCACTCAGTGGAGAGCTTGTTAATCAAAGCGGCCAAATCGTCAACGTGGCGCACGTTCTGGGGACCTTCTATGACAAAGGGGGCCAGCTGGTTTGGGTCTCGGACCAATATATCGACCGGGTACTGTTGCCTCAGGTTCCGGTTTCGTTTGTTATCCCGGTTCCGGCGGACATAGCCAGCAAAGTGGGCAGTGAGCGCGCCGTCGCGACCACTTATAGCTCGGGGCGACTCCAATGAGGTCCAAATTCTCACTCGTTTCACTCGGGCTAGTTCTCGCTGCCGCGCATGTGGCGCTGGCTCAGAACGGCAGCCTGCATTTACCCAGCGCTGTTGAAGCCGGCTCCGCTTTCTCGATTCAGACTGTAGGCAGCGGTAACGCGGTCCTTTACATCGTTGGTCCTGGCCAAGTCCTGAGACGCGATGTGCAATTGGGAGAGAAGACGTCTTTCGCGTCCGGCGAACTGCGGAACGCCGGTCACTACACGGCTCTGATCGTG
>Ga0302321_100003465_pt1 | contig 13531 bp, 11 predicted proteins | sample Fen_T0_1_FD_202505 | JGI IMG/M metagenome (GOLD analysis project Ga0302321, IMG submission 202505) | Peat permafrost microbial communities from Stordalen Mire near Abisko, Sweden - Fen_T0_1 | ecosystem: Environmental > Terrestrial > Soil > Wetlands > Permafrost | place: Sweden: Abisko...
AAAGGTCACGTTCGGTTTTGATCTCCATCAGTTTCAAGCCCAGCGCAATCACGAACAGGCTGGTGCCGCCGTCGCGCCCCAAAATGCCACGGTGTTGGGTGTACAAAATCGCCATTCCGCAAACTATCAGCAGTAAAATAATGGGGAAACTTGGCAAGCGGTCGGGCTTCCAGATACAGATAAATCGGCAAACAAGCAGCAGGCAAAAAAAGCCGAACACCGCTAAATGTAAGTGATATACATGCGGCAGCACGATCAAGCCGATTGACGACAGCAAAAATACCAAGATTTCTTTGTTATGGGCAGGGTTCGTAATCATAGCCATTAAAACAAGGCCAGCGCTTCCAGGCATTTCCGGTAATGTGCTGGGCCATTGCCGGGTTCTAGCCGCAAACCGGGCAGCACGAATCCGTAACTCAAACCCGCTTGCTCCGCATCAACCACCCAACGGCATAAGTAACTCAACCGTTCCTCAAGCGACTGTCCCGGTGCGTGTCCATAATCCAGCCAGATTTCTGCGGAACTCTCCCCTCCATACTGTTTGCTGAATAAGCCCAACCCTTTCGCGTAGGCTTTCCAATGAAGGTGTTTGATCGGATCGCCTGCCTGATAGCTTTGCAAACCGTAAAACTCATCACCGCCTTTTTTGAAGCGGCCTTGCTGATTCTTGGTTGATCCTGTTTCCGGAAAAGGAATTTCCTGGCTTGCCGGTTTTGGATATACCAATGCTTTAGCATTGAAACGGATGGGCGACCAGGCGCGGAACAAACCCAAGGGATAAGTGCTGGAAACGGTCACGGTTCCTGCGGGATGCCAACCACGTTTCTGGGTCAGGTCGTATAAGGCAAGGTGGATTTTGTTATGTGCTTTCAGGTTGAAGTGTTCAGCATTCTTCATTTTTACTTGCACATGTTGACGCTCAACCGAAGTCGGATTATCGATATGCACACCGAAACCGGCAGCTTCCCCAGCAAAGACCGCTGTAGCTTGACCTTCCTGGACGGTCAATCCAGCGAGCGATTTATAAGTGTGCAAAATGGTAATAAAAAATATACTACCCAGCAAAAATGCCAGCATATAGGCCAGATTGTTGTTGTAAACAAAGGCAATCAGCGCCAACAACAGAATCAATAGGCTGAACCCCAGGCCACGTTGCGTCGGTAAAATAAATATCCGCCGCTGGTTTAGCGTTATGGGTAAGCCGTCCAAGCTTCGCTCACCTAAGAAAAATCGATCCAACCCATAGCGTTCTTTCAGCGTTTTTAGATTCAATGCACGGCAACCTTAGCCAAAATGGGCGCAACGATAGCTTCTGAATCATTGTTGCCCGACCTTAGACGGTGCCCGGCAACCGATGCCAGCACGGCTTGTATATCTTCCGGGATGACCGCATCGCGGTTATCCATAAACGTCCAGGCTTTAGCAGCCGTCAGAAGCGCTAACCCGGCTCGCGGCGATAAGCCGCAATGATACTCGGGTGATTCGCGGGTAAAGTTAATGATGGCCTGACAATAATCCAGCAAGGCATTGGATACATGGACTTCTGTAATCGCCCGTTGCAGTTGCTGCAATTGCTGCGGCGTAATCTGCGCCGACAAGGAGCTGATCAGGCTATGACGGTTTACGCCCGTCAGCAATTGCCGCTCCGATTTGGGGTTGGGATAACCCAACTCAATCCGCATTAAAAAGCGATCCAGTTGCGATTCGGGCAGAGGGAAGGTGCCGATCTGGTGTGACGGGTTTTGCGTCGCAATAACAAAAAAAGGTTCCGGCAACTGATAGGTGATTCCCTCCACGGTGACTTGCTGTTCTTCCATCGCTTCTAGCAATGCGCTTTGTGCTTTCGGTGTCGAGCGGTTAATCTCATCCGCCAGTACCATCTGGTTAAAAATGGGGCCAGGATGGAATTTAAACTCATGGTTTTTAGCATCGAACACCGATGCGCCGATGATATCAGCCGGTAAAATATCGCTAGTAAACTGAATGCGCTGATAATTCATTCCCAGTAACTTAGCCAGCGTATGTGCCAGCGTCGTCTTACCCACACCAGGAATATCTTCTATCAATAAATGGCCTCGCGCCAGAAGGCAACACACTGCCAGTCGGATTTGCCGTTCTTTACCCAGGATAATTTGATTGGCTTCTTTAAGTAGCCGCTGGATGTCATTTTGCATAGTTAATGGTAGGATGCTTGAAATATTAATTATTGCCCATAGTATAGAACATCGCCTCTAGTAAAGGGCAAAGCAAAGGCAGGAGTGTTGCAATGAAAGAATATGAAGAAGTACGTAGCCATCTGATCGAAATGCTGGAGGAACTGGATGACCGTTTGGCCAAAATTACTAATGATGTAAAACATACCGATGCGCCATTAGAAAAAGATTTCGCAGAGTTTGCCACGCAGTCAGAAAATGATGAAGTGCTTGATTACTTAGGCAATGCCGCGAGAGCAGAAAGGGATAGAGTGCAACAAGCTATTGCAAGAATTGACAGCGGCGAGTATGGTATCTGTGAACTATGCGGCGAACCCATCAGAAAAGAACGCCTGGAAGCAGTGCCTTATTCCAGCATGTGCGTTAAGTGTGCCAGTCAGGCTGGGTGTTGAGGTTGGTAAATATTCACCTGCACTGCCATGCGTGGGTATCTTTGTGAAAGCGGCTTGTCAAGAATTGTGCGCTTCAATACTGCTAGTAAGCTACCCTAAGCAGTTTTAGACTCCGAGCAATCAATACTAAACCGTTCCACCTGTTCCCCCAATCTTAACGCCGTCAATTGCCCACCCCACAAACAGCCGGTATCTATCGCATAACAATTTTGCCCTTCGTAGTAGCCCAAGCTAGACCAGTGCCCAAATATAATCTTCATATTTAAACTTTTTCTGTTGGGCACTGCAAACCAGGGCATTAGCTTGTCAGGCTGTGAACCTGGAGGCCCATTAAAGTTGAAATCCAATCGACCCTCGGCATCGCAATAGCGCATTCGGGTAAAGCAATTGATAATAAACCGTAACTGGGAATTACCGCTTAGAGTTGGCGACCAAATATTGGGCTTATCACCATACATAGCTTTCAAAAGCCTTTTGTAATCCTTGCCTCGTAAGGTTTTTTCTACAGCTTGAGCCATTTTTTTGGTCTGGTTAAAATCCCACTGTGGCGGAATGCCGGCATGTACCATGCAAAAATGGTCGTTGTGATGGAATAGGGGGCGATGCCTTAGCCAGTTTATCAATTCGTCTCGGTCGGGCGCGGCTAGCACCTCCTTGAGTGCTACTTTGGTATTGGTCGATGGCACTGAACAGGCAGCGGCAAGCAGGTGCATGTCATGGTTGCCTAAAACCGTAACAGCCGAATTGCCTAATGATTTGATGAATCGTAAGGTTTCCAGAGATTTTGGGCCTCGGTTAACCAGATCACCGACAAACCAAAGCTGGTCGCTGTGCTCATCAAATGCGATGGCAACAAGTAGCCTCGATAGCTCATCGTAACAACCTTGCACATCGCCGATTGCATAGATCGCCATCTAACTAGTGTAACGTTCTTGGGATGGACAAAGTAAACTTGGGGATGGCGGCATTAAAGTTAACACCTTCATCAGAAATCATGGAGTACTGCCCTTGCATGGTGCCGACTGGAGTTTCCAGCATCGCGCCGCTGGTGTAACGGAAAGATTCGCCTGGTTTGAGATACGGCTGCTCCCCGATCACGCCTTCACCCCTGACTTCTTGCACTTTGCCGTTGGAATCAGCAATCAGCCAGTGTCGGTTCAGTAACTTAGCGGGCACTAACCCCAGATTCGTGATGGTGATGGTGTAAGCAAACACGTAGCGTCCCTCATCGGGCGAGGACTGCGCCTCGATAAAATGCGGGGTTGCTTCAACTAAAATTTTGTTTTTTTCGGTCATTATCGGATGATATGGCTTGATTGCGGTTTGTTATAATTCAGCATTCTAAATATAACGCCACATTTTATAACAAAAATCGGCTGAAAAATAATTCACTAACCCTAAAACGTTTTTAAAACGTCGTGAGCAGATCGCGTGCAAGGCGCACGGAGCGCAGAAACCGGAGTGTACAATAGCGTACATGAGATTTTCGAGCACCGCGCAACGCAGCAATCGAGCGGCGTAGCAGCTTTTAAAACACGTTCTAAGCCAGCAACAGGATAAAAACATTGAATATTCATATTCTAGGTATTTGTGGAACCTTCATGGGTGGGCTTGCAGTGATTGCAAGGGAATTGGGCTATCAGGTCTCAGGTTCCGACCAGAATGTTTATCCCCCCATGAGCACTCAACTGGAGGAACAAGGCATCCACTTGATGGAGGGCTACAAGGCCGAAAACCTGGCGAATCAACCGGATTTGGTCATCATCGGCAACGCCATATCACGCGGCAATCCCGAAGTCGAAGCCGTACTCAATCAAGGTATTCGGTACGTATCTGGCCCGCAGTGGCTTTCCGAACACGTATTACAAAACAAATGGGTGTTGGGCGTTGCAGGGACGCACGGCAAAACCACAACCACTAGCATGTTAAGCTGGATACTGGAACATCAAGGCTTCAAGCCTGGTTTCCTGATCGGTGGCATTCCATTAAATTTCGGCATTTCCGCACGCCTTGGCGAATCGGATTTTTTTGTCATTGAAGCGGACGAGTACGATTCGGCATTTTTCGACAAACGCTCGAAATTTGTCCATTACCGTCCTCGCACGGCGATTTTGAATAACCTGGAATACGACCATGCTGACATCTTCCCCGACCTCGATGCCATCAAAAAGCAGTTTCACCATCTGGTCAGGACAGTTCCCGGCGAAGGTTTGATCATCAGCCCTGCCTATGACGAAAATATTAATGACGTATTGGCGATGGGTTGCTGGACACCCGTTGCCAAGACATCCATCAATGCCGATTCCCAATGGAATGCCGATCTGGTGAAATCCGATGGCAGCCAGTTTAAAGTTTGCTTTGACGGCGAAGTGCAAGGTTGTGTCGATTGGGCTTTAACAGGCGATCATAATGTCTACAATGCCTTATCTGCCATTGTCGCCGCTAAACATATTGGAATTCTGCCGAGTGCAGCAATCAAGGCGTTAGCCTCGTTTAAAAACGTAAAGCGGCGTATGGAAGTCATCGCTAAGATCAACGGCGTAACCTTATACGACGACTTCGCCCATCACCCGACCGCTATAGAAACCACGCTGGACGGCTTGCGGAAGCAGGTTGGGCAAGAGCGCATCATTGCAATCGTAGAGCCGCGTTCAAATACCATGCGTCTCGGTGTACATACGGAAACCCTGGCGCTGTCCTTACACGATGCCGACAAGGCTATTTTGTACCAGCCGGACAACCTGGGCTGGGACTTAAGCGGCCTGCTTAAATATGCCGGGAATATTGAAATTTGCCAGACGCTGGATGAAATAATCGAAAAGCTCAAACTGGAAGCCCGTTATGGTGGACATTTTGTGTTGATGAGTAATGGTAGTTTTGGGGGGATTTATCAGCGGTTGCTGGAAGCCCTAAGATAAATGTACATAGTTTCCGTTCTCCAGTGTGGGAGCTATAAAAGTTCTATACATTTAATTAATGTTGCGTTAGACATAAGTAGGAATTAGGCGATATTTCACATGAAACATATTTGCACAAATTGTCATTTTTTTGCAAAAGAGTATCGAGATAATAACGGTACTGCTTACACTAACTCTTTATCGAAAGAAGAAAGGGATAAAGCTAAGCAAGGAAAAAAGGATTTTGTCAGCGATAGTTACTCCTTAAATTGCTACATGGGAGTTTGGGACGAAGGTGTAAGTCCGGATTTGGAAAACAGGATTCATCGAGTAGTCAAACTCAATAGAGAAGATAAATGCTTCTTTTTTTCTTACGATCCAAGTATGTTATTCAAGGCCGCGCAAGAGTTGCAAAGAAGAGAGCAAGAATATCATCGTATAACAAAATCAAATATGTATACTCGAATTGGTCTTTGGATTGCATCGGGTGCTTTACTTATAAATGCTCTCATTGGATTAATGCGGTTAAAATATGATTGCTAGGAATGGTCAATCATATTGGACGGTTGCTTGTGTTTGTGTCATGTGCAAAATAGCGTTCGCTGCGTTGTTTCGATTCGTTTAGAATTCTAAAGGTACGTCCCCTTACTTCTAGTAGTCAAAGGCAATAGCATGGTCAAAAAGGAAATCCATATCGGTGGTGCTGAATATTCAAGTATTACAGAGGCCGCAATCGCTTTTGACCTGAATCCAAAGCTAATACAGGGACGATTAAATAGTGGTTGGAAGTTGCACGAAGCTTTTGAACTAATTCAGCGTCCAACCAAAAAACCTGCAAGAAGATCACCAATCTCCGTAAAATCCCCACTAGGAGTTAAAGAATATTCGAGTATTAAAGAAGCGGCTATTGAATACGGCCTCGATCCAGGGGTGGTGCGCGCAAGATTAACAACACATGGTTGGTCGGTAGAAAAAGCACTTGGGTTAGTGCCTCCTGATAGGCGGAAGGCACATAATCGTAAAAAAGTAGAGTTTAATCTAAAAGGTAAGAAGTATAGCTATGAGTCAGTTTCTGCAGCAGCCAAAGCAATGGGACTTGGTGAATTTCTTGTTTTTGGCAGGCTAAATGCTCGCGGCTGGACTATAGAACAGGCTTTAGAGCTTGTCCCTCCACCAGAGCATACTAAGACCTGCTACGGGCTCATCTATTTGGTAATGAACTTAGTCAACGGCAAGCAGTATATAGGACAGACTATGCGGCCTGTCGAAGATAGATGGGAAACCCATATTCATTCAGCTAAAAAAGGAACTCAAAGGGGTAAACACTCACTCGCACAGGCAATATTAGATTTTGGGATCACAGCATTTTCAATACGACAAATAGATACTGCATCTACACATGCAGAGTTAAACAAACTAGAAAGGTATTGGATTAAAAAATCAACTTCATTAGCACCTCATGGTTATAACCTTAACAGAGGGGGTAGCGGAGTCTCGAAAGGTCAACCAGTCACTATTAATGGGGTAAAGTACCCTTCTATATCTGACGCGGCTAGAGAGCATAATTTCCAATATCGATTGGTAATAGACCGTCTTCGTCGCAACTGGACAATTGAACAAGCTTTAGAACTGCAACTACCGCCAGAGTCTCATAAGTATGCTGGACGAACTACAAAGGTTCATATAGAAGATCAAGAGCTCACCTTTGAATCTATTGCGGAATTGGCCAGATATTTTAATCTGTCAACTGCCGTAGTCTTGCAGCGCATCGTAAAATTGAATTGGACATCAGAGCAAGCAGTCGGGATAGTGCCACCGAAAAAGTGGGTTCATCCTAATCATGCGTTCAGGTTAATGATTAACGGTGAACAAAGAGACTTTCGATCAAAAGCTGATATTGCATTACAGTATGGATTCAAACGCTGGTCAACAATCGAAAGGAGAATTAACAGAGGTTGGACATTAGAACAAGCTTTAGGTATTAACCCACCACCCAAGAACAAATATGGGACTAAAAAAGTTCAAGTATTAATTGACGGTATCAAATTTGAATATAGCTCGCAATCGGAAGCCGCAAAAGTTCATGGCATCTCATTCAAAAAAGTAAGTGCACGAATAAAACTTGGTTGGACTTATGGGGAAGCATTAGAAGTTGTGCCAAGAAATCTGGATAAATAGTTAAGTAGGGACAAGTAACAATTTCGATTATTATCTGTAAAACGCGCCTTAGCTTTCTAACGTATGCATGGTTTTCTTATACACATTCGTAATCTTGCGACCATCCCAAACATAGCAAAAATGCGGTCCTTGTCTTGCCGGAGACAAAACACACGGCCTAAATACTGCAACGCATTCGCCGCCGAACATCCGTACACTATCGTAAACGATGCCGTTGGAACCGGCGTTCCGTAATGTTTTAGCCAGAGCTTGTGCATCGGCGTAATGGTTGGGATCAAGGTTATAAATCTGCGGCATTGAGGACTGGCATAAGCGAATGTCATGCAATTCAACCGACAGATCGGAAGCATAGCTTCGCATGTCTATTTCGGTCGGCGGCTGACGGGTTGCCGCCAAAAACAAGGCGCGGTGATATTGCGTTTCGGCAATAGCGGTATCTATCGTATTCCCCGCATAATATACACCGTAGCTGCCATCCGTGAAGTGGCTGCCTTCGGGATTGAGATGGGTGAAAGCCGCCATTATCGGCGTGGTGCCCTCCCCCGAAATCCGGTCTTCGGGTTTAACCAAATTGATATCGCCCGTTTCATCAAGCAATCGGTCATTAGTTAAGCTTTCAATAGCATAAACAATGTCCAGGTCGTCGGGGTCGGCAACACGATCGAACAAGCCGACAGGCGGAAAACGGCTGGATACCAAACGCCAGCAGGGTTGCCAATCGACATGGCTTATCGGCAAATCGTCAATCACGACCAGCCGCGCTGTCCATCCAAATATTGCCGTACCACATATAAATCGGCCACACGACCCGTTAACATCCGTTCCAAGGCAGATTTGCCTTGAAAAGGCAGCGCTGAGTTAGGCCGTTTTATCCAGCTATCAGCAGAATCGGCATTGGGTAGTAACAGTTGTAACGCCTTATAGATACCGAAGATGTAAGAAAGCCGTTCCAGTTTATCAGGTGTGAGTTTTGCCGATTCTGGATTTTTCTTCCACTTGAAATACGTACTACGGGAATCCAGCCCAAGCAAGGTCATGGCTTGTTCCGTGCTAAGTTGCCATGCATTCATAATATTAAAAAAAGTCCGTAAGGCGCTTTTTGAAACTTTGGCGCTGTCGGACGGTAATTTAGCGTGTTCAATCGATAACATAGAGACCTCCAGACGTTATTCGATAATTTTGTATATTTATATACTATTATAAATAATAAGTCCATATATAGACTATAAATATCTATTTTTTATCAAAATACTCAAAGTGCAACAAGTACCTCCCCTCAGTAACTTCCCCTGCATAGCGTGCTTATTCCGTCAGTTGAAAGAAACTGTGGATTAGCCAAGTTTGCAGGATTCTGTAACACAGCCTAAAATCCAGGTATAAACTTAATTGGAGGCTACACATGGGTCGAATAATAATTTTTCTCATCAGCTTTTTTGCTGTTTTTGCCCATGCCAAACCACTTACCCTTGAACAAGTCCCCGAACCCTTGAAACCTTGGGTGAACTGGGTGCTGCAAGACCAGCCAGAACTTGGTTGCCCGTTCATCTACAACAGTTACGAACAAAAACGCTGTAGTTGGCCTAGCCAGTTAAACCTCGATTTTACCGCCACGAAAGGCACGTTTGCGATTAACTGGAGTGTCTATAAGGAAAGCTGGTTAACTTTGCCGGGCGACCAAAAACACTGGCCGCAAAATGTTACGGCCAATAATAAGGCTGTGTCCGTACTGGATAGAAACGGTATTCCATCTATTAAATTGGCGGCAGGCAGTTATGAGATCAAAGGCGATTTCTTTTGGGATGCGATTCCCGAGAGCCTAAGTATTCCGGCAGATTCGGGACTAATTGGCTTGAATATTAATGGCGCGACAATCCCCATGCCCAGCATTAGGGACGGGCAACTGTGGCTAACTGAAAACGACATCGGCCAAAAAAAACCGGAGAATGTCCAAAACAACCTGGACATCCAAGTTTTCAGAAAAATCACCGATGATGTGCCTATGCAAGTGACGACTCGTCTGGTGCTTGAAGTATCGGGTGAACAGCGCGAAGTCAAACTGGCAAAGCCTGTGCTAAACGATTTTATACCGCTAAGTTTGCAAAGCCCCTTACCGGCGCGTATCGAAACGGATGGTCAGTTATTGGTACAAGTCCGTCCAGGGCGTTGGCAATTGGATATTGAAGCCAGAAGTGCCAAGGAAACTAATGCTATCCCTTTAATCGTAAGTAACCCGAACTGGCCGAGTTCGGAAATCTGGATGTTTGATGCCCGTCCTGATTTACGTGTGGTTGAGGTCGAAAAACTGGTGCCGATTGATGCCAGCCAAACGAATTCACCCGAAGAATGGCGGCATTTGCCCATGTATAAAATCAACCAGGGCGAGAGCATGGGGTTGAAGGTCATCCGTCGGGGCGACCCCGAACCTGAGCCTAACCAACTGTCGCTCAACCGGAAACTATGGCTAGATTTCGACGGTGCGGGTTACACCATCAACGACACGATCAGCGGCAAAATGACCAAGGGCTGGCGGCTGGATGCCCTGCCGGAAATGCAGTTGGGTAAGGTCAGCCTGGACGGCAAAAGCCAGTTGATTACCTTAACGGGATTAGGCAAGCAGGGCGTGGAAGTTAGGAAAGGCACGATTGCGCTGGATGCCGATAGCCGTAGCGTGGGCGATATCAAGTCGATAAGCGCCGTGGGTTGGGTGCAAAATTTCAATCAAGTCAATGCGGAATTAAATTTACCACCCGGCTGGCGTTTGCTCGCCACCAGCGGTGTCGATAACGTGCCGGATAGCTGGATAGCACGCTGGACTTTGCTCGATTTATTTTTGGTGTTGATTGCAGCATTGGCAACAAGCCGCTTATTCGGTCGGTTGTGGGGGCTGTTTGCCTTGTTGACGCTGGTTTTGATTTGGCATGAGGCGGGTTCGCCCCAGTATGTTTGGCTCAATATCCTGGTAGCCACGGCATTATTAAAAGTGTTGCCGCAAGGCAAGTTTTTGACCGCTATCACATGGTATCGCAATGCGTTTTGGCTGGCGTTTGTCCTGATTGTCGTACCGTTTATGGTCTATCAGGTGCGTACGGGGCTTTATCCACAATTGGAATATGAATGGCAAAACTTTATGGTGCCAGCAACGCCAAGCCCTTCGCCGCCCGTTGTAATGACTCCAGCAACATCGGCTATGGATGCTGCAGCTCCCGAAGTGTTGCAAGAACAGGAAATGGCGAAGTCCATCATGCCAGAACGGAAAAGAAATTACGCCAGCGGCTCCGTAAGTCAGTCCTCTTCGTACTATAGTAAAGAAGCCGATTTTAGCCGCTACGACCCGGATGCCAAAGTGCAAACCGGCCCAGGCTTGCCACAGTGGCAATGGCATAAGATACATCTGTCCTGGAATGGTTCGGTGGATGCCGGGCAGCAGTTGCGCTTATGGTATCTCTCGCCTACCGTGGTGATGCTACTAAATTTCATTCGGGTTGCCTTGGTAGCCGTGCTGGCTATGCTCATGTTTGGTTTGGCTGGAAAACTTAAATTCAAGCTCAAAGCCGCAGCCCCTGCCTTATTGTGGTTGCTGGTGCTGCCTATACTGGCAATGCCAACGAAAAAAGCCTATGCGGATTTCCCGACTAAAGAAGTGTTGGACGAACTTAAAAATCGCTTGCTGGAAGCGCCTGACTGTTTGCCTAACTGCGCCCAAATCCCGCAGATGAAAGTGGCGATTAACGAGAATGCTGTCGAAATTACCCTGCAAATCCACGCCCAGCAAGCGGTCAACCTGCCGTTGCCTGCCACTTATGAACAATGGTTTCCAAACCAAGCCACGGTTGACGGTAAAACAGCAACAGGGCTTTATCGCAACGCAAACGGCTTATGGCTGTATGTGCCTGGAGGCGAGCACCAAGTTGTACTACGCGGCGCGGCACCAGCACTGGCGACGTTTACCTTGCCTTTGCCCTTAAGTCCGAATCGCGTGATGGTTGAAACCACACAGGGCGGTTGGCAAGTCAGCGGACTGCAAGACAACGGGCAGGTAGAAAATCAATTGCAATTCAACCGTACCCGTAAGTCCGCAGACAACGCCCAAAGCACAAACCTTACCCCTGGCTTGTTGCCACCCTTTGTCAGGATCGAACGCACCTTGCAATTGGGGCTGGATTGGCGAGTAATCACCCAAGTCATCAGGCTATCGCCTGCCGATTCTGCGATTGTGTTGGAGATTCCTTTATTGGCAGGGGAACTGGTAACCACTCCTGGCATCCACGTTAAAAATGGCAAGGTTGAAGTCAATATGCCCATGCATCAAACGACGATGCAATGGGAATCGACGCTGGAAAAATCCGAAAAAATAATGTTTGCCGCAGCAGAAACCAATCAGTGGATTGAAGTCTGGAAAGCGGATGTCAGCCCTATCTGGCATATTGAGATCAGCGGGATTACCCTAATCCACATGAACAGCGAAGGGCAATGGTTGCCGGAATGGCATCCCTGGCCGGGCGAAATCTTAACCCTGCAAATAAGCCGACCCAAAACCCTGGAAGGGCAAACCTTAACGATAGACAGCAGCCAGTTGTCCATCAGGCCGGGCAAACGCTCGCTGGATGCCGACCTTAAAATGAACCTGAGGAGTTCGCAAGGCACGCAACATACGTTGACTTTGCCGGAACAGGCGGTGTTACAAACCGTGGCGATTAACGGGCAAACGCTACCGCTACGGCAAGAAGGCAGAAAGCTCACCTTGCCGATTAATCCCGGTAAACAAGATGTGACTTTAAGTTGGCAAGAGCAGTTAGAAATCTCCAGCATAACCAAAACACCCAAGCTTGATTTAGGTCTGGCAAGTGTCAATACCCGGCTCAATATCAGCCTAGGTCAAGACCGCTGGGTGCTGCTCGTCTGGGGACCAAAGTTAGGGCCAGCGGTGTTGTTCTGGGGTGTTCTGGTGGTGATTGTCATCTTGGCGATTGGCTTGGGTAAGATACCACTGACACCGTTGAAAAACTGGCACTGGTTCTTATTGCTGCTAGGGTTAAGCCAAGTGCCAATTGAATCAGCCAGCTTGGTGGTTGCCTGGTTGATGATCTTGGGCTGGCGTGGGTTACGCCCAAATAACGACTTCAAATACTTCAACCTATTGCAGGTAATCATCGGCCTATTCACCGTATTTTCCCTGGCAATACTGGTGTTTTCGGTTGAACAAGGCTTACTGGGCGGTTCACCTAATATGCAAATTATCGGAAACCAATCCTCAGCATTCGATTTAAATTGGTATCAGGACAGGAGCCCACCCGCCTTGCCGCAAGCAACCGTCGTATCTGTTCCCCTTATGGCGTATAGATTACTGATGTTGCTGTGGTCGTTCTGGCTGGCAGCATCACTGCTAAACTGGCTGAAATGGGGCTGGAATTGCTACGCTACCAACGGGCTGTGGAATAAAAAAGCGGAGAAAGAAAAAGGCACGACGTAATTCAGCCGATGTTTGGTGCAAGATTTCTTGTCCAGAACGGACGACTAATCTCCAGAGGGTAAACCAAATTGATGCTGAATAACTTTAGAAGGGTAATATTTAAGTGATTATTTTAGGGCTGATCAGCATCTTTGTTCCTTCATACGCACATTCCAAATTTGTAAGCAATGACAGTAATGGTAAAAACAATTCCAGCGACCAATTCTAAATCAACTCACCATCTTTAAGTTGGTTCGCTGCGAATTTAGTGTGTGTGCGGCGTGATAAATCGCTTTAGTCACGCAATTCCCCATTTGACAACCCCAAATATACCTGTAGAATAGTCGGACTCGGCGTAACGGAAGTTATGCGCTCTTTAACAAGATGGCCAAAATAATGAGT
>Ga0302321_100003468_pt1 | contig 13527 bp, 15 predicted proteins | sample Fen_T0_1_FD_202505 | JGI IMG/M metagenome (GOLD analysis project Ga0302321, IMG submission 202505) | Peat permafrost microbial communities from Stordalen Mire near Abisko, Sweden - Fen_T0_1 | ecosystem: Environmental > Terrestrial > Soil > Wetlands > Permafrost | place: Sweden: Abisko...
CGATGCGCTCGGCCTCGATGCGCTCGGCCTCGATGCGCTCGGCCTCGATGCGCTCGGCCTCGATCCGCTCGGCCTCGATCCGCTCGGCCTCGATCCGCTCGGCCTCGACGCGCTCGGCCTCGACGCGCTCGGCCTCGACCCGCTCGGCCTCGACCCGCTCGGCCTCGACGCGCTCCGCTTCGATGCGCTCCGCTTCGATGCGCTCGGCCTCCTCGGCGGCGAGCCGCTCCGCCTCCATCCGGGCCGCTTCGAGGGCCGCCAGGCGCTCCTGCTCCCGTCGCTCCGCCTCGGCCCGTGCCGCGGCGTCCGCGGCCATCCGCTCGAGCCGCTCCGCCTCCAGGCGCTCGTGCTCGAGGCGGGCGTTCTCGGCCTGCTGCGCGGCCAGGCGTTCGGCCACGGCCCAGGCGTCCTCGACCCGAGCGGCCTCCTCGGCCGCGACGCGCTCTGCTTCGGTTCGCTCGTTCTCGATGCGCTCGTTCTCGACCCGCTCGGCTTCGATGCGCTCGTTCTCGATGCGCTCGTTCTCGACCCGCTCGGCTTCCATGCGCTCGTTCTCGATGCGCTCGTTCTCGACCCGCTCGGCTTCGATGCGCTCGTTCTCGACCCGCTCGGCTTCGACGCGCTCGTTCTCGATGCGCTCGTTCTCGACCCGCTCGGCTTCCATGCGCTCGTTCTCGATGCGCTCGTTCTCGACCCGCTCGGCTTCGATGCGCTCGTTCTCGACCCGCTCGGCTTCGACGCGCTCGTTCTCGACGCGCTCGTTCTCGACCCGCTCGGCTTCGACGCGCTCGTTCTCGATGCGCTCGTTCTCGACCCGCTCGGCTTCGACGCGCTCGTTCTCGATGCGCTCGTTCTCGACCCGCTCGGCTTCGAGACGCTCGTTCTCGATGCGCTCGTTCTCGACCCGCTCGGCTTCGACGCGCTCGTTCTCGACCTGCTCCGCCTTGGCTCGCTCGGCCTCGAGGCGCTCGTTCTCGATCCGCTCGGCCTCGGCGCCGTCGCGAGCCTCGCGCTCGTCGGCCAGCGACACGACGTCCGCGAGGGCTTCCTCGACCACCGGCTCCGCGACGAACGGGGACCGACGTGGTGTGTCGTCGGTCGTCGCGGAGCCAGTGGCGGGCGCAGGGGCGGCGTAGACGTCGTGGACGACGGGCCGCGGGGAGAACGGTGAGGCGACGGTCGGGCCGAGGTTGATGTCGTTGAGGGCGGCCGCCACCTTGGCGACGGCGTCACCGACCTCTTCGTCGGTGGGTGCGTCGTCGTCGCTGTCCTCGATCCACATCTCGACGGCCTCGGGTCCGCTCGCGAGGTTCTCGATCTCGACCAGGCCGGCGTCGAGCAGTCCGACCACGACCATGCCGGCCTCGAAGACGGTGAAGCCGCAGTCGTCGGCGAGGTCGGCGATCGTGCGCGCTCCGTCGACCTTGCACAACAGGGCCCAGTCGTAAGGTCCGAGCACGACGTCGGACGCGGCGTCGGAGGAGGTGGAGAGCACAGGGACACCGTCGGCGCCGCCGATGAACGGCACGATCTCGGCCCAGCGGGCATCGCGCTCGCCGGCGAGGGAGAGCAGGTCGGTGACCTCGATCGGAGGCGCGACGTCCTGCCGGGTGCGCTTCCCGTTGCGGAACTTCGACTCGGCGATCTCCCAGTGCAGCAGGTCGGCGACCTGGTCGCGGACCTGCTCGGTCACGAACGACTCGACGACGGCCCGGTCGACGAACTGCAAGTGGACGAGCAGCTCGCCGAGCCGCCAGCCCTGCAGCTCGGTGCGCTGGACCTCGAGGGCCTCGGCGAGGGCCTCGGGCGTGAGGGCGCCCGAGGACATGAGCCGGACCCCGAGCAGTGGCCGGCGACCCGGAACGGACACGGCGTAGACGAGACCGTCGCGGAACCACACCGAGGACTGCTCGCCCTCGGGCTCGGTGAGGGTCAGGCACCCGGTGGCGCGCTGCGCCGCGAGCTCGAGGAGCACGTTGTCCACGCGGACCGGGAAGCCAACGTCAGGCACGCCTGACCTCCTCCACCGATCCGTGCGCCCACACCAGACGCTTCTTCACCCATCGGACGGAACGAGGCGTGGATTGAGTCCCCGCGGCCGACTTGTGCGCGAGACATGCCACGATGGGCGCCGTGAGCACCCCGACCCTCATCACGGTGGCCCCCACGGGCGCCGAGACGGCCAAGGCCGACGCCCCGGCCCTGCCGACCTCCCTCGACGAGCTCGTGTCCACCGCCAAGGCGTGCGAGGCCGCGGGGGCGGCGCTCATCCACATCCACATCCGCGACGACGACGCCCGGCCGACCCTCGACCTGGGGCGGCTGACCGACACGGTCGCCGCGGTCCGCGAGGGCACCGACCTCGTCGTGCAGCTGAGCACGGGCGGGGCGGTCACCGACCCCTACGACGCCCGGATCCGGGTGCTCGACGCCCTGCCGGACTCCTGCTCGCTCTCCTGCGGCACGGTCAACTTCGGGCCCGACGTGTTCCTGAACCCGTGGGACTTCATGGTCGAGCTCTACCGCCGGACCCAGGAGCTGGAGATCGTGCCGGAGTTCGAGCTCTTCGACCTCGGGCACGTCGCCGCGCTCAACCGCCTCCTGGACAAGGAGGGCCTGCCCTACGGCGGCCACGTGCACGCCGACCTCGTGCTCGGCATCCCCGGTGGCGCGCCCGGCACGACCGAGTCCGTCGTCACGATGGCGCGGATGCTCCCGCCGGGGGCATCATGGTCGGCCAGCGGCGTCGGGCGCACCACCGTCCCCGTGGCGCTGGCGGCCCTCTCGGCCGGCGGCCACCTGCGGGTCGGCATGGAGGACACGCTCACGTTCTCGCCGGGGCGACCCGTGCGTGACAACGCCGAGCTGGTCGAGCGGGCCGCTACCCTCGCCACGACGGCTCTGCGACCTCCGATGACCACGGACGAGGCGCGGGCACTGCTCAACGTCAAGGACCGACGGAACGGAGACGGCGCATGACCAGGCCGATGCCCGGGGGACGCCGCCGCGTCGACCACGTCCTCGCCCCGGACTTCCTCGACGGGCTCACCGAGCTCCCGCTGACCGAGCTGCGCGCCAAGCGCCGCGAGGCCGAGCAGGAGGAGGCCGACCTGTCCTACCTCCGCCGAATGCTGCACGGCCGGATGTCGATCATCGAGGCCGAGCTCCGTCACCGTGACCCGGCGTCGGACTCGGGTTCCGTCGTCGACGAGCTCTCGAGCATCCTCGGCGACGAGCAGCGCAGCACCCGCGGCCTCGGCCGGCACCTCACGGTCGAGCCGTCGCGCGTCGACGAGCACCGCCGCGGCGAGGAGCAGATCATCGCCGATGCCGTCATCTCCGACGTCGCTGCGCGCACCGACGACGAGCTGCGCGACGCGCTCGTGCGGCTCCAGTCCCACGAGACCGAGGTCTCCCAGGTCCGGCGCGCGGTCCAGACGGTCATGGACACGCTCTCGGCCGAGCTGACCTCGCGCTACCGCGACGGCTCCGCCTCGGTCGACGAGCTCCTGGCCCCCGGCTCCGGTGCCTGACCCGACGGCCTCCGTCGTCCTCGCCGAGGTCGTCCGCAGCGGTTTCGTCGAGGGAGTCCATCGCGGCTCGCTCGTCGTGCTCGACCCCGACGGGTCCGTCGCACTCGCGCGAGGCGACGTGACGTCACCGGTCCTCCCGCGCTCGTCGAACAAGTTGATGCAGGCCGCCGGCATGGTGGAGCTCGGGTTCCCCGGCCGCGAGGAGCTGTTGGCGCTCGCCGCGGCGTCGCACAGCGGGGAGCCGCACCACGTCGACGGCGTACGCCGGATCCTGGCCGACTGCGGCCAAGGCGTCGACGCCCTGCGGACCCCGGCCGACTGGCCGCTCGGGGAGCGGGCCTGGATCGACGTCGTGCGCGCCGGCGGGTCCCCGGAGCCGGTGCTCATGAACTGCTCGGGCAAGCATGCCGCGATGATCGCGACCTGCCTCGCTCAGGACTGGTCGCTCGAGGACTACCGCGACCCGTTCCACCCGCTGCAGGTCCAGCTCGCGGCGACGATCGAGCGGCTGGCGGGCGAGCGGATCGCCGCCACCGGCGTCGACGGCTGCGGCACCCCTGTCGCGGCGATCTCGCTCACGGCCCTCGCCCGCGCGTTCTCAGCCGCGGTGCAGGCCGAGCCCTCGGCCCCGGAACGCGTCGTCGCCGACGCCATGCGCGCCCACCCCGACTACGTCGGTGGTACCGGGCGCGACGTCACCCTGCTCATGGCCGGTGTGCCCGGGCTGCTCGTCAAGGACGGCGCCGAGGGCGTGTTCGCACTCGCGCTCGCCGACGGCCGCGCGGCCGCGCTCAAGGTCGACGACGGCGGCGAACGCCCGCGCCCGCTGGTCGCGGCCGCTCTTCTGCGCCACCTCGAGGTCGACGCCGACGTCCTCGACGGCTTCGAGGTGCGTGAGCTGCTCGGCGGCGGTCGACGGGTCGGCGAGGTCCGGGTCCCCGTGTCGCTCCTGCCCTGACGAACCGGCTGGCGCTCAGCAGGGGCACGCGCCCGGACGTGGTCCGCCCGTGAGGCTCCTGGTCAGGCGCTGCGCGGCGCCAGCCCAGGCCGACGGGCGGCAGCACCGTGAGATCGAGGCCAGCGCGACGCCGCGCTGCTCACGGCGAAGATCGCGCCGGTGCTCGGCGAGCACGGCGGAGGTGATCTCGGGGGAGTTCATGTCGTCTCCTGGTGTTCCCATCCAAAGGCGTCCGGTCACTGACCGCTTCAGCCACGTTCAACACATCGAACGTCGTCGATATTGCACGGTCCCATCGGGGTGAGGCGCCGGCGGGCGAGCGGCTCCGAGACGCTGCGTAGCGCATGGCAGCAAGCAGTTACCGGCCAGTAGTGAGTGGGATCACGCACGGAATGCGTACACACCGCTTGCTCTAGCAAGCACTAGGGGCCACACTGGATGCATGGCCACCATCGACGTCCGCAGCCTCGGGGAGTACATCCGCGAGCAGCGTGAGGCCGCCGAGGTGTCGCTGCGCCAGCTGGCCAAGAACGCCGGCGTCTCCAACCCCTACCTCAGCCAGGTCGAGCGGGGACTGAAGAAGCCGAGCGCCGAGATCCTCGGCCAGATCGCCTCCGCCCTGCGCATCTCCGCCGAGACGCTCTACGTGCGGGCCGGTCTCCTCGAGCCCCGCGTCGGCGACGTCGCGGTCACCGAGGCGATCGCAGCGGACGAGACGCTCACCCAGCGTCAGCGCCACGCGATCCTCGAGATCTACGCCGCGTTCCAGAGCGAGAACTCCGCGACGGCCGCGACCACCGAGGCAGCCGCCTCCAGGGAACCCATCCTCACCGGCACGACCTCCGCCGGTGCCAGCTCACCGAAGAAGGATCAGTCATGACCGAGAACACTGTCCCCACCCCTGCGACCCCCGATGTCGTCGAGGCTGTCGTCGCGCCGGTGAAGAAGGCCGCGAAGAAGACCACCACGACCGCGAAGAAGACCGCCACGAAGACGACCACCGCCGCGAAGAAGACCGCGACGAAGGCGACGTCGACGAGCACCGCGACCGCCAAGAAGGCCGCGAAGAAGACCACCACCACGGCGAAGGCCACCGCGACGAAGGCTGCGAAGCCGACCAAGGCCGTGAAGGCCCCCGAGAGCACGAAGCTGCTCGAGGTCCCGGTCACCCGGGTCCGCTCGCTGCTCGCAGAGCTCCCCGAGCCCGCGGCCGTGAAGAGCCGGGTCGAGGGCGAGATCCTCGTGGCCAGCAAGGCCGTCGAGGAGTTCGTCGCTCCCATGTTCGCGATGGTCGCGGAGAAGACCGCCGAGGGCCGCAAGGCCGCCGACGCCGTCGTGGCGCCGTACGTCGCCTCGGTCGTCGAGATGAGCGCCGGGGGCCGCAAGCAGGTCGAGGAGATCGTCGGCCCGATGTTCGCGATGGTCGCGGAGAAGTCCGCGGAAGGCCGCAAGGCCGCCGACGCTGTCGTCTCGCCCTACCTGCACTCCTTCGCCGAGAAGGCCGCCGAGCGCCGCAAGGCCGCTGACGCGACGCGCGCCACCGTCGTCGAGACCGTGAAGCCCTACGTCGCCACCGTCACCAACCAGGCGAACGAGGCCGTCCAGGCGGTCGAGACCGTCGTCGAGGACCTCCGGGCCCGGGCCGACGCCCGCGCCGCGTTCGCGACCGACACCGTCTCGCCGGTCGTGACCGAGATCCGTGAGCGCGCCGAGCAGGTCGCCGCCGACGTCCGCAAGGCCGTCGGTCTCTGACCCGCTCGACCCGCACCACCCGCACGACCGACAAGACCCACGAACGCCGAGGCCCCAGCGCACCACCGCTGGGGTCTCGTGCACAAGAACGGACCACCCGAAGCCAAGCAGAAACTGGGCTTGACCGTCCTTTAGGGACGATCAAGCCCAGTTTCTTGCTCTGTCCTGTCCACGACTCGCGATCGTGTACGCCGGGCCTCGGGTCAGACGAGCTCGAGGCTGCGGCGCGAGAGCCCCCACATCGAGCCCTCGATCACGCTGCGCGCCGACGAGAGGTCGCTCGCCGCGCCGAGCGTGACGAACAGCGGCGTGAAGTGCTCCACCGTCGGGTGCGAGTACGGCATCCCCGGCGCGCTCTGGCGGAAGGACGCCAGCGTGTCGAGGTCACCGGCCGCGATGGCCTCCCAGGCCCACGCGTCGAAGTCGCGCGACCAGCCCGGCACTTTGCCCTCGACCATCGCCGGCGTGATGAACGGCAGGCCGTGGGTCATGAAGCCGGAGCCGACGACGAGCACGCCCTCCGCGCGCAGCGCGCCGAGTCGCCGCCCGAGCGCGAGCAGGGAGTCGGCCCGGTCGCTCGGCAGGCTGACCTGCACGACCGGGACGTCCGCGGCGGGGTACATCACCATCAGCGGCACCCAGGCACCGTGGTCGAGGCCGCGCGGGCGGTCGACGACCGGGCCGAGGGCCGACAGCTCGGCGCTCACGCGGGCGCCGAGCGCGCTGGCGTCGGGAGTCGCGTACTGCATCGAGTAGTAGCGCGGGTCGAAGCCCCCGAAGTCGTAGACCAGCCCCGTGGACGGGGTCGGGGCGGTGATCGTGATCGGTGCGGTCTCCCAGTGCGCGCTCACGATGACGATGCCGGTGGGCTTCGGCATCGACGTCGACCACGCGAGGAGCTCGTCCATCCAGGGGCCGTCGTCGAACAGCGGCGGCGCACCGTGGCTCAGGTAGATCGACGGCAGCGGATCGTCGCCTGCGGCCCAGGGGCGCTGCGCGGCCGACGCGGCCAGCGCTGCGGGCTCGAACGCGTCGAACGCGGCAGCTGCGCGAGTCAGGGCCATCTACGTGCTCCTCGGGTGGGTCGGGCGTTACGAGTGCCACCGTAGGGGATAAAGGTTGAAACATCAACTAATGACCACGAAGGCGTCACGCGCGCACTGGCGACGTTGCCTATGCTGGCACCGTGCTGGGAGCTCCGATCGGCGTCTACCTCGTCATCTCATACGCGTGCATCGCGATGGGCCTGTGGGCGCTCATCGACGCGGCCACGCGCCGCGCCGACGCCTTCCCCGCGGTCGACCGTCAGACCAAGCCCATCTGGCTGGCGATCCTCGCCGGTGGCGTGGCCTGCCAGTGGATCTTCCCGGCGCTGTTCGGCCCGCTCTCGCTGCTCGGCCTCGCCGGCATCGTCGCCGCGATCGTCTACCTCGTCGACGTTCGCCGCCGGGTCATCGAGGTCTCGCGCGGCTCGCGCTGGTGACCCGGTCGTCCCGTCCGGTCGGCACGATCACCCGCGGGACCACCCACCCCAACCGGCTGCGCCGGGTCGACCGCTGGATCGCGCACGAGTGCGCCCGCGCGCTGCGCGCGGCAGCAGATCCCGTCGTCGTCGACCTCGGTTACGGCGCGGCCGCCTGCACTCCCCGCGACCTGCGCGACCGGCTGCGCGGCGTACGGCCGGACGTCGAGGTCGTCGGCATCGAGATCGACCCGGAGCGCGTGCGCGCCGCCGCGCCGTACGCCGACCCCGCGCTGAGCTTCCGCCGCGGCGGCTTCGAGGTGCCGCTCGACGGACGCGTCGCGGTCGTGGTGCGGGCCTTCAACGTGCTGCGCCAGTACGACGAGTCCGAGGTCCTCGCGGCCTGGCGCGCCATGACCGCGCGGCTGCTCCCGGACGGCCTGCTCGTCGAGGGCACCTGCGACGAGCTCGGTCGGCACGCCTGGTGGGTGGCGCTCGGAGCGGGACAGAGCGTTCCGCGCTCCCTCACGCTCTCGACGAGGCTCGCGGGGCTGGACCGGCCCTCCGACCTCGCCGAGCGCCTGCCCAAGGCGCTCATCCACCGCAACGTCCCGGGTGAACGCGTCCACGACCTGCTGGCCGTCCTCGACCGGTGCTGGGCCGCGGCCGCTCCGCACGCGGCGTTCGGCGCCCGCCAGCGCTGGATCGCGGCGGTGGCCGCGGCACGCGACAGCGGTGTCGAGGTCCTCGACGGACCCTCGCGCTGGCGCCTCGGTGAGCTGACCGTGCCCTGGACGGTCGTCGCTCCGCGTGACTGAACCGGGGCGGCGATGGTCCCGAAGGGTGAATCCTGGGCGCGCCGCTGGGCTGTGGTCCGCCACGTGCCGCCAGGATGGTCACGCACCGCGAGCGCGAGGAGGTACGCCGCATGACCCGGATCGAGGTCGTGACGGGTGACCTGACGACCCAGGAGGTCGACGCGATCGTGAACGCCGCCAACTCCGAGCTGCTCGGCGGCGGTGGGCTCGACGGGGCGATCCACGCCGCCGGCGGCGAGGTGATCCTCGAGGAGTGCATCGAGCTGCGGCGTACGACCTGGCGGCACGGTCTCCCCACCGGCGAGGCGGTGGTGACGAGCGCCGGCGCGCTGCCGGCCCGCTGGGTGATCCACACGGTCGGTCCGCGCTACGGCCGCCACCACGGCATGGAGGCCAGCCTCCTCGCCGGGTGCCACAGCGCCTCGCTCGACGTCGCGTGGGGCGTCGGTGCCCGGTCCGTCGCGTTCCCGGCGATCTCGTGCGGTGCCTACCGCTACCCGCCGGAGGAGGCCGCCCTGATCTCGGTCGGTGCGGTCCAGGCCTACGTCGACGAGCACCCGACGGCGTTCGAGGAGGTGCGCTTCGTGCTGCTCGACGAGCGGATGCACGACATCTTCACCGACGCGCGTGCCCGGCGCGAAGGCAGCGGGACGCTGTAGCCGAGCCGCTCAGGCGACCGTGCCGCGGCTCGCGTCGCGAGTGAGGTCGACACTCGGGGTGGACCTCAGGTCGACCACGGCGTAGCGGCGGATCGGCACGGAACGCCGGTAGAGCTTGCCCCACATGGCGTCGTGCTCGTCGCAGGCCGCGTCGGCGCTGCGGTGGGAGTCGACGTCGGACACGAGGTAGACGGTCGCCTCGTCGTCGCACCAGGCGCACAACATCGTCGGGTGCACCTCCCCTCCAGCACGTCGTCGCACCTCCAGTGCAGCAGACCTGACGCCGCCGGCCCGTGCGCCACGCGGCGACGGCGTGGCGACCGTGAGCGAATGCCCATCGGGGGATGATCGCGTGATGGACCGGATCGAGACCGAGCGCCTCGTGCTGCGCGGATGGGCCGAGTCGGACGCGGAAGCGGCGTACGCCGTGCTCTCGCACGACGAGGTCTGGCCCTGGCTCGGGGCGCAGCCGCGGCGCTGCCCGGACGTGGCCACGGCACGGCGCATCACCGAGCGCTGGGCCGGTCTGGCCGACGACGTGCTCGGGGTGTGGGCGGTGCAGACGCCCTCGATGGCGGACCTGACGCCCTCGCCGTGCGGATCGGTGCTCCTGCTCACGCTCCCGCGCAGCGACGGGAGCGAGTCCGACGCGGTCGAGATCGGCTGGCACCTGCACCCCGCGGCGTGGGGACGCGGCATCGCGACCGAGGGCGCCTCGGCCCTCGTGGCGCGAGCGGGGGCGGCCGGGCTCGGGCGGTTGCACGCGGTCGTGCGCGAGGGCAACGTGCGCTCGCTCGCCGTCTGCGACCGGCTCGGCATGACGCGGCTCGGCGTCACCGGCGAGTGGTACGGCACCGACTTCGTCGACCACGTGCTCGATCTCTGACGGCGCAGGCCGCGTCACGCCTCGAGAGCGAGGCGGATCCGCCGGAATCCCTTGCCCTTGTTCTCGATCTTCACCACGCGCAGCGGGCCGATCTGACGCGTCGACGCCACGTGGGTGCCGCCGTCAGCCTGGACGTCGAGCCCACGGATGTCGACGATGCGCACGATCTCGATCGTGGGAGGCAGCAGGTTCGTGGCGGTACGGATGATGTCGGGGATGGCGAACGCCTCGTCCCGCGGCAGCTCGTAGGAGGCGATCGCGCGGTCGGCGTCGACCTCGACGTTGCACGCCGTCTCGATCGTCTCCTTGAACCCGTCGGGCACCGTGTCGAGGTTGACGTCCAGGCGCGCCTCGAGCGGTTCCATGTTGCCGCCCGTCACGAGGGCGCCGAAGTCGCGGAACACCACGCCCGAGAGCAGGTGCAGTCCCGAGTGCGTGCGCATGAGCGCCGTACGCCGACCGTCCTCGATCGCGCCGCGGACGGCCGTGCCGACCGGCGGGAGCGGGTCGTCGTCGTGGGCCACGAGCCGGACGTCGTCGCCCTTGAGGGCGCCGACGATGCGGGTCTGCACACCGCCCCACAGCAGCACGCCGTGGTCCGGCGGCTGCCCGCCGCCGCCCGGGTAGAAGGCGCTGCGATCCAGCACGATCCCGGTGTCGCGGTCGCTGTGCAGGACGGTCGCGTCCCACTCGCGCAGGGTCGCATCGCGCAGCTCGAGCCGCTCCGTCATCGCCGTACCTCCTCGACGACCCGTGTCCTTGATCGTCCGGAGGAACGATCAAGGACACGACACTGCACTCTGCTGTCCCGAACTCGTGATCTTGGACCCGTGTGGAGCGTCAGCCCTTGCCCTGGTTGGCCACGGCTGCGGCTGCGGTGGCGGCCGCAGCCGGGTCGAGGTACTCGCCACCACGCACGACGGGGTGCAGGTCGGCGTCGAGCTTGTAGACCAGCGGGATGCCCGTGGGGATGTTGAGCGCGGCGATGTCCTCGTCGCTGATGCCGTCGAGGTGCTTCACGAGCGCGCGCAGCGAGTTGCCGTGAGCCGCGACGAGAACGGTCTTGCCGGCGCGAAGGTCCGCGACGATGACGTCCTCCCAGTACGGCAGCAGGCGGTGGACGACATCCTTGAGGCACTCGGTGAGCGGGTTGACCTCCGGCGGCAGCCACGAGTAGCGCGGGTCGTGCGTCTGGGAGAACTCGTCGTCGGGGTCGATGGCCGGCGGCGGGGTGTCGTAGGACCGGCGCCAGAGCATGAACTGCTCCTCGCCGTAGGCCTCGAGGGTCTGCTTCTTGTTCTTGCCCTGCAGAGCGCCGTAGTGGCGCTCGTTGAGGCGCCAGTTGCGCACGACCGGGATCCAGTGGCGGTCCGCGACGTCGAGCGCGATCTGCGAGGTGCGGATGGCGCGCCGCAGCAGCGAGGTGTGGACGACGTCGGGCAGCACACCCGCGTCGCGGAGCATCCGACCTCCGCGGACCGCCTCGGCCTCGCCCTTCTCCGACAGGTCGACGTCGACCCACCCGGTGAACTGGTTTAGGGCGTTCCAGGTGCTCTCGCCGTGGCGGAGCAGGACCAGCGTGTACGGCGCGTCGCTCATGCCCGCCATCCTTCCGCATCCCCTCGCCGCACCGCCCAGGACCCCGCGAAGCCGACCAAGATCACGACTTGGTGGACACCTGGGTGCAGGAAACTGGTCGTGATCGTCCCTAAGGGACCATCACCACCAGTTCGTTGGGGGGTCAGGGGTCGGGGGCGAGGTGGGGGAAGGCGGCCAGGTTGGCGGTGCTCTCGCCTCGGCTGGTGCGCCAGGCCCACTCGCGACGGATCGCGCTCGCGAAGCCGAGCTCGAGGATCGTGGTGAACGAGCCGTCGGCGTACTCGAGGACGGAGCCGAGGAGCCGGTCCACCTCGTCGGGGGTGACCGAGGCGATCGGGAGCCGCCCGGTGAGGTAGATGTCGCCGAGGTGGTCGACGGCGAAGGAGACGGCGTACGTGCGCAGGTTGCGCTCGAGCAGCCAGCGGTAGACGGCCTCGGCGTTCTCGTCGACGTGGCGCGCGACGAACGCCTGCACGCTCAGCGCGTGCTCACCGACCACCAGCGAGGCGGTGGTCGCCAGCTTGCGCTCCCCGGGGAGCACCACGACGAAGGAACCGGGAGCGGTCTCCTCCACCTCGAGGTCGTAGGTCGCCAGGGCGGAGCGCAGCACCTCGGCGGCGCGCACCGACTCGGCGCTCATGAGGGGGACCCGGCCCGGGCCGGTCGCTGGACGGTCACATCGAGAAGGTACGCCGGGTCGGCCGCGGGCGGCCGTGAGCCGGCCCAGACGGCACGCCTGGTCAGCCGCGGGCGGCCGTGAGCCGGCCGGCTCGGTCGGCCATGGCGTCGCGGTAGACCGCAAGAGTCGCTGCGGCTGTGGCGTCCCACCCGAAGCGGGAGGCCTGCAGCACCGCGGCGCACGACCAGCGCTCGAGGCGAGCACGGTCGCCCACCACGGAGCACAGCGCCTCGGCCCAGACCTGCGGGTCGTGGCCGCCGACGAGCATCCCGCTGACGCCGTCGGCCACGGCGGTCGGGAGCCCACCGACCCGGGCCGCGACCACCGGAGTGCCGCACGACTGCGCCTCGACCGCGACGAGGCCGAAGGACTCCGAGTACGACGGGACGACGCAGACGTCGGCGGCGCGGTACCAGTCGGCCAGGCGTGCGCGGTCCACCGGCGGCACGAAGCGGACCAGGTCGAGGACGCCCAGCTCGGACGCGAGGTCCTCCAGCGCGTGCGGGTGGGCGAGCCCGGAGCCGGACGGGCCGCCGCAGATCACCACCTGCAGGGTGTCGCGCAGCGACGGCGTGCCCGCGACCATCGCCGCGACGGCGCGCACGAGGACGTCGGGAGCCTTGAGCGGCTGGATCCGGCCGACGAACAGGAGCACGGTCTTGTCGGCCGCCACCCCGACCGTGGCGCGCGCCCGCGCGCGGTCACCGGGGGCGAAGACGTCGAGGTCGACCCCGGGGTGGACCACGGCGACCCGACGCGGGTCGGCGCCGTAGAGGGAGATCAGCTGCTCGGCCTCGATCGTGGTGTTCGCGAGGATGCGGTCCGCGGCGTCGACGACCTGCTGCTCGCCGATCACCCGACCTTCGGGCTCGGGGCGGTCGCCGTAGGCGAGGGTGAGGTTCTTGACCTTGGCCATCGTGTGCATCGCGTGGACCAGCGGGACGTTCCAGCGCTCGGCCGCGAGCCAGCCGACTTGACCGGAGAGCCAGTAGTGCGACTGCACGACGTCGTACCAGCCCTCGGGGCGCGCCGCCTCGGCACGCAGCACGCCGGAGGTGACGGCGCACAGCTGGCCCGGGAGGTCCTCCTTCGCCAGGCCCTGGAACGGACCGGCCGTCACGTGGCGGACCGTGACGCCCGGCTCCATGGCCACCGTCGGCGGCAGGTCGCCGGATGTCGCC
>Ga0302321_100003470_pt1 | contig 13523 bp, 8 predicted proteins | sample Fen_T0_1_FD_202505 | JGI IMG/M metagenome (GOLD analysis project Ga0302321, IMG submission 202505) | Peat permafrost microbial communities from Stordalen Mire near Abisko, Sweden - Fen_T0_1 | ecosystem: Environmental > Terrestrial > Soil > Wetlands > Permafrost | place: Sweden: Abisko...
CCCAGCGGCAATTGATCGTGTGCCACGAGCCAGCCCCCGTAGCCAAGAAGAACCATCATGTTGACACGGGTGAGAAACCCGACCGACGGGCTGAACAGGCTCACGCGCCAGAAGATATTTCGCTGCTGATCGAAGACCTCCTGGTTGCTGCGCTCGAAACGCTCACGATCCTCCTGTTCGCGGCCGAAACCTTTGGTCACCTGAATGCCCTGCACACTTTCCGTCAGATTCTGGACCATCTTTTCGACGAGGGTGCGGTTGTGCGCATAGGCGGGCTGGATGCGTCGTGAAAAACGCGTCGCCAACAACAACAGCACGGGCGTAGTCGCCAGACATGCGATGGTCAGCCCGACATGCAGGTGGCTCATATAGATGACGTACACCGTGAGCGAAACGATCATGATGACGCTTTGGATTAGCACCTGATCGACAAACATCCGCACCGATTGCACATCGCCCGTCACTCGCGTGATGATCGAGCCGGTGGTGTTGGCATCAAAAAACCGAAAACTCAGCCGCTGCAGCTTGTCATAAATCTCCCCGCGCAGATCGACGACGAGCCGCTGCTGCACGAGTTTATTAACCGAAACGGTGTAGAAATAGTTCAACACCGCGCGCAAAACTGCGAAGGCGAGAATGCACCCTGCAATCAGCAGCAGAACGCGGTCCGGTTGCCAATTGCCGGGCAGGCTCAAGCCGAACGGGCCCCGGGGAAATGGCACGACGGATGCAATCGTGCCACGCTGTGAGAGAACGTGCCGGATATAATCGATGCCGAGCCCGGTGAAGCCGAGACCGCTCAACCCAAACGTAAGCAATACGAGCTGCAACCCGAGCACCTGGAGACAGCGCGCACGATAACGCCAGGCCAGCCCAAACATCCGGCGGATCAGCACCCAGTTCGAGAGCGAATTGTCAGCTAATGTTGGCGTCGGCTCCGGCATGAACGGGCGAAAGTAACGCCTGCGCCGACGAAGACACGATTTTTTTACCCGGCGCGAACGGCATAGGCTTGGCAGCAGAATGAAACACCACCTGAATCAGGGCTCAAAATTACGCTGCCGTCATCTCGAGCAAAGCGTTAGCGTAATTTCAGCACGGCAGGATGAGGATCAATTCGGCGAATCCACTTCAATTCAAATACACCCGCACTATTAATAGAGAGTGAGTCTTGCGTGGCTGCCTGACGCGTAAACTGTTTCCAACTACACGAAATAACCGCCCACGCTAACGTCGTCGTTTGATCCATCCGGAAATGTTTGTTCCCTGCCCGCTCGAATCAGCCCCAGCACTCAGCCCGAATCCCGATGTTAAAATCAAAATATTGTAGAGCTTTGCTTCTCAGTGCCGGGCTGGGTGGCGCTTGGTGCGGTTGTTCGTTTTATCGGCCGATGCCGCTCGATCAAGCCCGAGTCGATGCCGCACTTGAGACGCCAAAACTCGAAGCGGTTAAAATCGCGGCTGCCAAAATCGAACACCCGTTGATCAAACCGCTCGTGATCGATGGCCGCGACGGTTTTTCACCCGACGAAATCGCGGTCATGACTGTCATCGTGAGCCCGCAGCTGCGCGCATTGCGCGATCAACGCGGAGTCGCCCATGCCCAGGTTTTGCAGGCCGGCATCCTGCCCAACCCACAGTTGAGTTACGCGCTCGACCGACCGCACGGCAACGACGACCCGACGCTGATCGATGCCAAAACGCTCGGTCTCAGCTGGGACGTCACCTCGCTGCTCGCCCATCACGATCTGGTCAAAGCCGCCAAAGCCAGCGCCGCATCACTCGACCTCCAGATCGCCTGGCAGGAATGGCAGGCCGCCCAGGACACCCGCCTGCGCTCCTTCCGACTGCTCTCGCTCGAGCGCCAACTTCCCCTCGCCCGCGAAATCGAAAACGACCTTGCCGACAGTCTCGCGCTCAATCGCAAGGCGGTCGAACTCGGCCACAAAACCAGCACGGATCTCACCGCAGCAAGTGAAGCCTGGCGTCAGGCGCAGAACAACCGCTTCGCGCTCGAACAATCGATCACCGAAGAACGTCTCGCGTTGAATCTCGCACTGGGCCTGCCGGCCGACCACCCCCTCCGCCTTAAGCCGGCCGCCGATTTTACCGAACCGCTCACAACTACGGAAACGACTGTTGCAACGCTCCTGCAGGGCTTGGAAAAACGCCGCCTGGATCTCGTCGCACTCACCCTCGGTTACCAAAGCCAGGAAGCCGGTTTGCGCGCCGCCGTGCTCGCACAATTCCCCAAAATCGGCCTCAGCCTCGCAATAGCCCGCGACACCAGCAACGTCAAGACCCGCGGCTACGGCGTGACGATTGATCTGCCTTTGTTTGATCGCAATCAAGGTCAAGTCGCCATCGGTAAAGCAACCCGCCAGCAGCTGTTCGATGAATACGTCGCCCGCGTCGCCGAGGCGCGCTCGGAAGTCGTGCAAATTTCGTCCAATCTCGCCAACACGCAGGCTCAGCTCAGAGCAGTGAATGTGTCACTCCCTGAACTCGAGCACTGGATCAGTTCGTTTGAAAAAGCACTGGAAACCCACAACGCCGATCTCATGGCCTACCGCGACGCTCGAGGCATCCTTGCCAGCCAGCGCATGGAGCAATGCAAGCTTCAGCAGGAGCTGCTCGAGCTCGGCGTAGCACTGGAAATCGCCACTGGCCGGCCGCTCCTGAACCGCAGCCAAACCAACTGAAAGACTAATTTATGAAAAAGGTTCTTATTTTCCTGGTGATTGTCGGCTTTGCCGCAGGCGCATGGTTTTTGTTTAGATCTCGCAGCGCCAGCGAAGCCGCCGAAGAAAAACCCGTCGCCAAGGTCGAAACGGCGCCGATCAAACGTCAGGTCATCACACAAACCCTGGATCTTTTTGGCATGATCGCTCCAGCGCCGTCGGGCGATCAAGTCGTCGCCGCGCCCTTCGACTGCGTGATCCACGCGGTCCACACGAGCACCGGAGCGCCGGTCGCCGCCGGCGATCTTCTGCTGGAAATCGGGCCAAGTCCGGACACCGAGCTGCAGCTGGAGTCGGCCCGCAGTGCATTCGTTCTCGCCACCAAGACGCTCGCCGCCACACAGGAGCGCTACGACCTGAAACTGGCCAACAGCCAGGATCTGCTCGCCGCCCAACAAGCCGAACAGGACGCCAAAGCCAAAATTGCCAGCTTCGGAAAACGTGGACTCGGCGGCGACGGCAAGATCATTGCTGCCAGCGCCGGGACGGTGAGTAAATTTGAGGCCGACGCTGGCTCGCTGATCACCGCCGGCACCGCCTTGATCACCATAACCACCGAAGATAGGCTTGAAGCCCGCCTCGGAATTGAAGCTGGCGATGTGCCGCAAGCCAAACCCGGTCAAACCGCCACGCTGGTCTCGGTCAACCGTTCGAAAGCAGAACCCGTGAAATCGAGTGTTCGCATGGTGACCGCCACGATCGATCCGGCCAGCGGCTCGGCCGAGGTTCGCGTTTCTGTGCCGGCCGGCGCCGGCCTCCTGCCGGGTGAACACGTCATCGGCTCGATCGAACTTCTATCAAAAGAAACTCTCGTCGCGCCACGCAATGCGGTCCTGCCCGACGAAGAGCACCAAATCGTCTTCACCGTGAAAGACGGCAAGGCTGTCCGTCACGAAGTTCAGGTCGGCATTACCTCTGGCGACCTCGTGGAAATCGGTGGTGGCAATCTGAATACAGGTGACCTCGTCGTCACGCTCGGTAATTACGAGCTGACGGAAGGCATGGCCGTACAAACCGGCACCGCCGAAGCTAAAAGCGAAAAGGAAACGAAGGACGGCAAGGAGGAGGCCAAGCCGTGAATTTTGTCGCCTGGATGCAGACGCACAAGCGCTCCATCCTTTTCCTCCTGGTTTTGCTCGCCCTCAGCGGACTCGCCGTCAGCTGGACGCTGCCTGTGGCGTTGTTTCCCCAAGTGCAGTTTCCGAGGGTAGTCATTAGCCTGGACGCCGGAGATCGGCCGGCTGAACGCATGACGACCGAGGTCACGATGCCGATCGAGGAAGCTGTTCGCTCCGTGCCCGGCTTGCGCAGCATTCGCTCGGTTTCCAGTCGGGGCGCAGCAGACATCTCGGTCAATTTCGACTGGGGCCAGGATATGATCGCAGCCACCCTGCAGGTCGAGTCGGCCATCAACAAAGTATTGCCCTCCCTGCCAGGCGGCACGGCCTTCGACGTACGGCGCATGGACCCGACGGTTTTCCCAACCATCGCCTACACGTTAACCTCAACCAAGCTCTCGCTGGTCGAACTACGCGACATCGCCTATCTTCAGCTCCGGCCACTGGTATCGACCGTGAACGGCGTGGCCAAGGTTGCGGTGCTCGGCGGGGCCGAAGCGGAGTACCGGGTAACCATCGATCCAAACCGGCTTGAGGCAAACGGCCTGACTCTCGGCGACGTAGCCAAGGCTCTTTCCGCCGCCAACGCGATCAGCGCAGTCGGCCGCCTCGAGGATCACTATAAACTTTACTTGGCCATCATCGACAATCGCGTCACCACGGCGGAACAGCTCGCGCAAACCGTGTTGCAAAAAAGCCCGACGGGACTCGTGCGCGTGAGCGATATCGCCACGGTCACACTGGACACCGTGCCGCAATGGGTCCGCGTGACCGGCGATGGGCGCGACGCGGTTATCTTTCAGGTTTATCAACAACCCGACGCCAACACAGTCCAGATCGCTCGCGATGTGCAGGCAAAACTCAAAGCCTACCGCGCGCAGCTCCCGCCCGACTTGAAGATCGCGAACTGGTATGATCAGAGCGAACTCATCCTGGCTTCGGCCAACAGCGTGCGCGACGCCGTGTTTATCGGCGTCATTCTTGCCGGTGGCGTGTTGATGCTGTTTCTGCGCAACGGCAAAATCACACTGATCGCCATGGCATGCGTGCCCGCTTCGCTCGCCGCCACCGTTCTCCTCCTGAAATTGCTCAACAGCAGCTTCAATATCATGACGCTCGGCGGCATGGCGGCCGCCGTCGGTCTGATCATCGACGACGCGATCGTGATGGTCGAACACGTCATGCGTCGACTGCGCGGACATTCCGGGCAGCACCGCGGCTTGGTATGGTCTGCGGCGGCCGAGTTCACCCGACCGCTCGTCGGCTCGTCGCTTTCCACCATTATCATTTTCGCACCGCTCGCATTCCTCTCGGGTGTGACCGGCGCCTTCTTCAAGGCGCTCTCGCTTACGATGGCTTCGAGCCTTGTCATCTCGTTTCTCATCGCCTGGCTGGCCGTGCCGATTCTTGCCGACCATTTTCTGACCGAGAAAGACGCTGACCAGAAAGAAGGCGGGAAACTCACGAAACGTCTGCATCAGGCTTATGATCGTGCGATGCGCCCCATGCTCCGGCGACCGGCGCTGCTCTTGTTCGGCCTTGTGCCGTTACTGCTCGTAGCCTTGCTTTGCTACCGAAACGTTGGTTCCGGTTTTATGCCTTCGATGGATGAAGGCGGCTTCATTCTGGATTATCGCTCCGCATCCGGCACCTCGCTAACCGAAACCGACCGACTGCTTCGCCAAGTGGAGGAAATTCTTCAAGCAACGCCCGAATTGGAAACATATTCGCGGCGAACCGGAATACAGCTTGGCGGCGCCGTGACAGAATCCAACGAAGGCGACTACTTTGTGCGCTTAAAAGCTCTGCCTCGCCGGCCAATCGACGAAGTCATGGACGATGTGCGCGCCCGGGTGGAGAAAAACGTTCCCGGCCTGGAAATTGAAATGGCTCAGTTAATGGAAGACTTGATCGGCGATCTCACCGCCGTGCCACAACCGATTGAAATCAAACTCTTCTCCGATGATAGTACCTTGCTCCAATCGGTGGCGCCTAGTGTTGCCGAAGCGATCGGCAAGATCCCCGGCGTCGTCGATGTTAAAAATGGCATCGTACTCGCTGGCGACGCACTCAATATCAACGTCGACCGGGCGCGCGCCGCGTTGGAAGGCATGGACCCGGCCACAGTCACCGAAGCGGTCGAGGGCTTGCTCTCCGGCGTGACCGCCACGACAAAAATCGAAGGCGGCCCCAAGCTGATCGGTATCCGCGCCTGGATACCGCCGGCGGCCCGGCACACCGCCGAGGACATTGGTAATCTCGATCTACGCGCGCCCGATGGCCATTATTTCCCCCTCAGACGCGTGGCCACGATCACTAGCATCGCCGGACAACCTCAAATTGATCGTGATGATTTGAAGCGAACACTTGCCGTGACCGGCCGCATCACCGGACGCGATCTCGGCTCAACCATTCGAAAAGTACAAACTGCTCTCGCCCAGCCCGGACTGATCCCCCGCGGCGTTTACTACGCGCTAGGCGGAACCTACGCCGAGCAACAACGAGCGTTCACCGGACTCATGGCTGTTTTCGCCGGAGCCGTCGCGCTGGTTTTCCTGTTGCTACTTTTCCTCTACGAAAGGTTCCGGACCGCACTTTCCATGCTCGCCTGCACTTTGCTCGCGCTATCCGCAGTCACGATCGGTCTGTGGCTGACCCGAACCGAGCTCAACATCTCGTCGATGATGGGCATGACGATGATCGTCGGCATCGCTACCGAAGTAGCAATTTTCTACGTCTCCGAACTCGTAGCGCTGCCCGACAACCTGGAACCACACGAAGCCCTGATCCAGGCCGGCCTTAACCGCATGCGACCGATTGCCATGACGACGTTTGCCGCGATCCTCGCGTTGCTGCCGCTCGCACTCGGGCTCGGGCAGGGTTCCGCCATGCAACAACCGCTTGCCATCGCCATTATCTCCGGCCTCGTCGTGCAACTGCCACTTGTTCTGATCGTGCTGCCAGTGGTTCTTTCGCTGCACGTGTTTGGCAAAGAACGTCTTCCGGCTTAATATCCGACAGGTCCAGCCTACTCTTCGGCAACAACCTGCTCGTTCTCTGCCCATGAAAATTAAAAACCTCTGCCTTTCTCTGCTCAGTCTCGGAACCTGTACCGCCGCTTTTGCAGAATATAAAATTGTCAGCCACTTCGCCATCGGTGGCGAAGGCGGTTACGACTACCTGCGCGTCGATCCTTCGGCCCGGCGTCTCTTCGTCTCTCACGGCACCAAGGTCGAAGTGCTCGACGTGGATTCAGGCAAAATACTTGGCGAAATCACCCCCACGCCCGGCGTCCACGGCATCGCGTTTGCCCCCGAGTTCAATCACGGCTTCATCACCAACGGTGGTGACAGCACCGTAACGCTCTTCGATCTGAAAACCCTGAAGCCGATCGAAACGATCAAAATCACCGGCAAACGCCCGGACGCTTTGGACTACGATTCCGACACAAAGCAGGTCTTCGTCTGCAACCACGGCAGCGGAAATATCACGGTACTCGACGCCGAAAAAGGCACGGTTAAAGCCACGATCGAACTCGGGGGCGCCCTCGAGGAGCTGGCGTTTGATGGACGCGGCCACTTGTTCGTCAATGCTGAAGACCGCAATGCGATCCATTATGTGGATACACACACGCTAAAATTTTTGGCCACCTGGCCGCTCGCTCCCAACGAAGGTCCGACCGGGCTCGCCATTGATCGGGAGCACCACAGGCTTTTTGCCGCCTGCGGAAACAAACTCGTTGTCGTAAACAGCGATACCGGAGCCATCATCACAACCGTACCAGTCGGCGAAGATCCAGATGGCGCAGCGTTTGAACCCGCGACGAACCGGATCTTCGTACCAGCTAGAGAAGGTCAGCTCACCATCGTTCATGAAGACTCCCCCGATAAGTACACGGTAGAGCAAAGTCTTCCCACCCAACATGGATGCCGAACTATCGCTCTTGATCAAAAGACCGGCCGTGTGTTCATGCCGACGGGCAAGTTCACTCCGGCAAAGACCTCCACGACCGGCGGACCAACCCGGCAAAAGCTAACTCCTGGAACGTTTGAAGTCCTTGTGGTTGGGCCATAACCGGCAAAACGTGCCATAACTTGTCCAGTCCGCTCAAAGGAGGCGCGTGAAAGCGCCTCGCTTTTTGCTGTCCAAAACTAGAACTGCCAGGTCGCGCCGGCCATTAGCATGCTGGTTTTGAGAGGCTCGAACTTGTAACTGATGTTTCCCAATTCGAACGTGTCACCGTCTATCTCCTGGTAAGCGTAGGCTAAATCCAGCTTGAGCCGTTCGGTCAATTTGATCGCAACGCCGGCCGTGCCTTCCCAGGCAAACTTCCAAACAGAGTCCGTTTCCGAGCGATATGAATGCCCCCAAACCCGAGAGCGAGCCTGCACGTGAGCAACACCTAACCCGCCACCGACAAAACCGCGCAGGCGAGCGTTCTGGTCGCCAATATAGTATCGATAACTGGCCAGCAACGGTGCCACATCGAGACTGGGTTGGTAATCAGTCCGCTGGATCGTGCCATCCGGCAATTGTGCGTGGTCACCGGTGATCGTGATCTTGTTGTTGCTTGTCGCTATCTGATAAGTCGTCTCACCGATGCGAATCGTAGTGGTATTATTGTTACCATCGATCGTTATCCGTAATGTTGACCAATAATCTGCTGATTCAACCCAGTGGATTGCGCCCAAGCCAAGCGATAATTCGTGTTCTTTGTTTTCGCCGAAGGCTGAACCGACTGCCAATTCTATTCCGCTCGTATAGTCAGAACGGCCGCCGTCGGAAGAAACCGCCATCGCTTCAGCGCGGGCAAAATAGCTTTGCGCACGCACATTGCCGAGCGACGCAAGCATAAGAATCAATGAGAAGAATAATTTCGTTTTCATCGTATCGAGCGAACTTGGCGCATTCGATACCGTTTGCCCAACTACGAGCCAGCAGCGGTCTTTTGACCGGATGATCTGCGCGACCGGCCTGATAAGCGGACACAAAATCACTGCCATAAAAAAGCTGGGCCAGCGGCGCCACTTGCACCGTTTCTATAACCACATTACCACTCCAACTGCTGTATAACCTTGCCGACCGCAAGAGCCTATAAAGCACAACAATATCCGTACATCAGAAGCTTTTTGATGCGAAAGAGTAGAAACTAAGAAGGAGCAGGAGCAACGAGCCTTCCATTCAAATCAAAAGTTTCAATTTCGGGAAGACAAACAACGTCGCGTACCGAAAAACCGGTGCTCCCCACGGCGCGGATTGGCTGCATTGCGTAAGCTCTCGTTTCGCAGAGCCTACCAAACCAATGCTAAGTTATAATCTGGGCAGCCCTACATTGGCGGTATCCGACAGTTTGTAACGTATTACGTTACAAACCGAATCGGCGCTGCGGTTGGGGGGCCAGTGAGGTTGCGTTAAATTTCCTGCTGCGCCGAATCTGCAAACGAACGGCCGTGGAATCGTTGGGACTATTTTAGAATAGTCGAAGGACTTCGCGTCCCGACATACCCACTTTAACGCCCAGCGCGGTAGCGGCTTCGTTCGCCTCGCGTACTTCGCCAGCCAATAGATCGTCGACATTTGAGATCGAAGGACCGCGTGTTGGTTTCACTCGGGCCGTGGCTAATCCGAAGCGTTGCAACGCCGCCGGGTCAATCGCACCACACGCTAGAATGCCGTGCTCCGTCTGTGCAAAAACCAGATTGGCAGACCCAAGCGGAATCGAGTGAACAGTGATCCGCTTCCCCTCAATTTCAATCCGGCGCGGCAGCAAGCCCGAGAGGTACTCGCACTCGACTAGCGTCGGGGGCTGGGTCAGCAGCGAAACGATTTTCGGCATCGCCGCCTGCAGATAAGACGACGCGAGATGCGTTTTCATCGCGGTGGCGTCGGCGTAGCGCTCGTAAAGATAATAGGTCCGCGAGCCCGCCGCTCCCTGATGTAATTCATAGGCGATTGCGCCTAGTTCGAGTGCGGTGGCGCGCTGGAGTTCAATGATTGCGGTCTCGAGCGCTTGCTCACAACCGGGTTTGGCGACGAAAGTGACGATGAGCGTTTGCATAGATAATTCGTTTGGAACGTCCGCAGCTTAACTTATCCCGCCAGTCGCGAATTGTAGAAATGCGACAAATAATGCTTGGGCGTCAGCAGTTCGCGGGGAGCTTGTCCGGTAAAATCGCGGCACTCGTGAATGAAATGCGCTTGATCGTAAAATCCTCCCGTCAGAGCCGTCTCCAGATATCTACTACGTTGTTCCAACAGGAGGCGCCGCATTACGTGATGAAAACGGGCCACGCGTTGAAATCGTTTTGGGGTCAACCCGGTCGCAGCATTGAATAGCCGCTCAAAATGTCGCGCACTAAGGTTCAGCCCATCTGCCAAATTGCCGATCTGGACCGAATCTGCACCATAATAGAGTCGTGTCACCGCCCGGTCGACGAGCGCAGGCCGAACTTCGCGTTGAGCCAGATGCCGAACCAGTCGCTCTTCAAGTAGCGCCGCGCGCGCGCCAAACCCAGGCGCGTCCGCCAGCAACGCCGGCACATCCTGCCAACCGTCGCCCAGTCCTACTCCAATCGGCGCAAAACCGTCGATCCATTCGGCTAGCGGAATCTCGGCGAAATGCCTCAACGCTTCGCCTCGCAAGCGCACCGCCATGAAACCCACGGGGCCGGTCGCAACCAACTGACAGGCGCGGGAGCGCAAGCACATCGTCAACGCTCGCTCAAGCAGACGGCAGTCCCCGGTCTTTTCCCGAACCGAAAACGGCGCGCCGTAGTGAAAAACTAACTCTGCTCCCGTCCCGGGAAACAGCAGCGGCAACGGCACCGCCGTAGCACTTTCCCAACCCCAAATACGATCCACAAAGGGACGCAACCTCGCCGACACCGCCGCGAAGCGCTTCGAAATTTGGCTGCAGTTGGTGGAACCGTTCTTTGCCACGGAAGGAACCCAAGCCGTTCTCCAAAAACCACTCAACGCATTTCCAGAGCGCGAATCTGCCCCAGAGATCACGCCTATCCCGGATTGGTCTTAATGTTTTCTTAACGCTTTCACGGCACCTCTTAATTAGGCGGAAGACCGGCAGAGGGATACGATAGGCGAATAACAAAAAGCCATGAACGATCTCACCTTTGTCCTCATCACGCTCGCGTTCTTCGCTCTCGCCGCCACTTACGCCGGGTTCTGCGAAAAGGTCCGCTGAACATCACTCTCCCGACCGAAACCATCCTCACCATGGAAACCATCGTCATCGCTCTCCTCGCTCTCGCCACGCTCGGCTATCTCGTCGTCGCCGTGTTGTGCCCGGAAAAATTCTGAGCCGCTCCAACCATGAACAATCCAAACACCTGGCTTCAGTTCGCGCTCTACGTTGGCGCTCTGCTCCTGATCACCAAACCGCTCGGGCTCTACCTCGTGCAGGTGCTCGACACGGGCGGCAAGACCTGGCTCGACCGCATCGTAAAGCCGGTCGAACGCCTCACCTACCGCGCGTGCGGCATCAATCCGAATAGCGAACAGAGTTGGTTCGGCTACACGACAGCCATGCTCGTGTTCAGCGCCGTCGGGATGTTGTTCACGTATTTCATTCTTCGCTATCAGGATCATCTGCCGCTCAACCCGCAAAACCTGCCCGGGCTTTCCCCACATCTGGCGTTCAACACCGCCGCCAGCTTCACGACCAACACCAATTGGCAGAGCTACGCCGGCGAGTCGACGATGTCGTACCTGTCGCAGATGGTTGCGCTGACCATTCACAACTTCACCTCGGCCGCCGTCGGCATCGCGATCGCCGCAGCGCTCGTACGCGGCATCGCCCGTCAGACCACCAGGACAATCGGCAATTTCTGGGCCGACACCGTGCGCGTCACTTATTACTTGCTCGCACCGATCTGCGTCGTCTTCGCGCTCTTTCTCGTCTCACAGGGCATGATCCAGAATTTTAAACCGTACACACAGGCCAAAACGTTTGAGCCCTACACCACGCAGGTCGCCAAGACCGACGACAAAGGCCAGCCCGTCTTGGCCGCCGACGGCAAAACACCGGTCATGGTCGATCAGGTTGTGGATACGCAGACGATCGTGCAGGGCCCGATGGCTTCGCAGATTGCGATCAAAATGCTTGGTACAAATGGCGGCGGCTACACCAACGCCAACGCCGCCCACCCGTTCGAAAACCCCACACCGCTTTCGAACTTCTTTCAGATGCTGTCGATCTTCGCGATTCCCAGCGCCCTCACCTACTATCTTGGCCGCATGGTCAAAAACCAGCGTCACGGCTGGGCCGTCTGGGGCGCCATGGCTGTCATGTTCGCAGTCGGCGTGCTCGTTTGCTGGAAGGCCGAAGCCTCGGGCAATCCCATTCACCAGGCGCTCGGCGTCACCGCAACCGATGGCAACATGGAAGGCAAGGAAGTGCGCTTCGGCATCTTCAACTCCGCGCTCTTCGCCACCGTCACCACCGACGCCTCGTGCGGCGCGGTCAACGCCATGCACGACTCGTTCACGCCGCTCGGCGGACTCGTGCCGCTTTTCAATATCGAGACCGGCGAAGTCATTTTTGGCGGCGTCGGCTCGGGACTTTACGGCATGCTGATCTTCGTCGTGCTCGCCGTGTTTATAGCCGGTCTGATGGTTGGCCGTACGCCGGAGTATCTCGGCAAAAAAATTGAGGCCTACGACGTCAAGCTGGTAATGATGGTGCTGATGGTTTTGTCCGCCACCATTCTCGCTTTCACCGCGTGGAGCGCGATCGGCGCCTGGGGCCAGGCCGGACTCAACAACAACGGCCCGCACGGTTTCAGCGAAATGCTTTACGCCTTCAGCTCGGCTGTGGGCAATAACGGCAGCGCCTTCGCGGGACTGACGGCCAATCCGGCGAACGGTGATCCGCATTGGAACATCACGCTCGGCATCGCGATGCTCATCGGACGTTTTCTCATGATCGTGCCGATCCTCGCGCTAGCAGGAAATCTTGCCGGAAAGAAACTCGTTCCGGCCAGCGCTGGCACCTTCCAGACCGAAGGCGTCACGTTTATCCTGTTGCTCATCGGCACCGTCGTACTCGTGGGCGCACTCACCTTCCTGCCTGCCCTCGCGATGGGCCCGGTCATCGAACACTACCTGATGGGCGCCGGTACTTTGTTTTAACTAACTATATAAAACCGCCATTAGGCCTGCCCGTTTCATTTCCTGAGTTCCAGCCTTCCAGATTTAAAAACTCATTCTCCATCCTTTCCTCATCCTATGAGCACCAAAACCATTTCCCTCTTCGACCGTGAGATCATGCTGAAGGCGGTCACCGACTCCTTCAAAAAACTTGACCCGCGCCTGCAGCTCAAGAACCCCGTGATGTTTGTCACGTTGCTCGGCGCGATCCTCACGTTCGAGCAGCTCTTCACCACAAAAGAGCCGTTGGGCTACGTCCTGCAGATTGCTCTTTGGCTGTTGTTCACGGTTGTGTTTGCCAACTTCGCTGAAGCCGTCGCCGAGGGCCGCGGCAAAGCTCAGGCCCGGGCGCTGCGCACCTCGCGCAAGCAACTCGTCGCGAAACGTCGCCGCAAAGATGGCTCGCTCGAAACCGTCGACGCTTCCGATCTGCGCAAAGACGACATCGTATTTGTGGTCGCGGGTGAACTCATCCCCGGTGATGGCGAGGTCGTCGAGG
>Ga0302321_100003471_pt1 | contig 13523 bp, 11 predicted proteins | sample Fen_T0_1_FD_202505 | JGI IMG/M metagenome (GOLD analysis project Ga0302321, IMG submission 202505) | Peat permafrost microbial communities from Stordalen Mire near Abisko, Sweden - Fen_T0_1 | ecosystem: Environmental > Terrestrial > Soil > Wetlands > Permafrost | place: Sweden: Abisko...
TGGTTTTGACGAATCACGTCTGCTCGAAAAACTTCGAGCCATCGAAGCGCTGTTTGCGGGAGCCGCGACCGAGGGCGAACGCGTGGCGGCCGCGGAGGCGAGGAAACGCATTCAGCTCCGGCTGAAGACGATGGAGGCGACCGATCCTCCAGTCGAGTACAAGTTCACGGTCGCCGACGGCTGGTCGGTGAAGCTCTTCCTGGCTTTGTGCCGCCGCTACGACATCACACCGTACCGCCGCCGGGGACAGCGACGCACCACGCTCATGGCGAGGGTCTCACGACGCTTCGTGGACGAAACCTTGTGGCCCGAGTTCCAGCAGCTGTCTGCGGTACTTCGAAAACACCTCGACGAAATGACCGACCGGATCATCGCCGCCGCGATTCACCAAGACGTCTCCGATGCCTCGGAAGGCATGCCCGTGGCCGAGCTCGAGCGCGGCACATCCGGCGAGGGTTGAGCGCTCAACGGCTCGCACGGCGGGAGCCTTTCCGGGACTCGGCGACTCAGCGCAAAGCCTTACCGTCGTTGATTGGCGCCCCAATGGCGACGGAAGCAAGAACCTGCGGCTCGTGGTTCCGTACCCACTAAAAGCGAGAAGAAACCGCCGGTCAAAGCCTGCAGAGCTCCCGTCGATCGTGTGCCGCGGCACGCTCAATGGGTCGATGCCAACGGGTCGGCGTTGCACGATCCACGGCCACCGCGCCGTTCTGGGCGAGGATGGACACCGTTACGGCTGATAGATTGGGTGTCAATTGGCCGGGAATGCACTCTGCGCGGAGTCATGACCACGAGCTACGCGACGAACATCGTGCGCCGCGCCCCCTCGCCCCAAAAGCAAAGCGGACAACGGTGCGGAGCCGTTGCTGGTCCTCATTGATTGAGCTACGCGGAGAGCTATTGCTCACGAAGGTGGCGTTCCCGATTATCCACCGGCGCTGCCCGCACCATGGACCTCTTCTGATTCTGTTTCGTCAATAGGCCCTCACGGCGAGTCGAAGTCGACCCGGTCAGGGACCGGCAAGATCGCAACGCCAGGTTCTGACCGACGACGGCGCGCACGCATTGCGCCACTTTAGCTTTGCCCCGCGCAGTGATTGCGTGTCGCCATTTTTTCGTTCCGGAAGTAGGATCTGGAATCAAACGGTGCCTGCGACGTGCCGCGCACATTTCAGGTTCGCTCTGTCGCAGTCAACCGAGACGGTCGCGCTGACCCTGCTCGGGGGCGGAGGTCACGCTTCAGCGTCGCCCAGTTCGCGCTCGATCTGCTCGGTGCTCGGCAAATTGGCTTCCAAGTCCCCGGGCAACGCTTCAGCAAGCTGGTATTCGGCGATGCCCATGGGCTTATTGCTGTCGCGGAGGGCGTACTCGGCTACGATGCGATTCTTGCTCTTGCACAGCACTGTTCGTTAACAAGTCCTCCGTCATGCTTCACGTCCCGCAGATACCAGGTTTTGGCTGCACGGTCCCCAGGCACCCGAGCACCGCATCAGCCGCAATCGAGTCGAGCGGCGCTTTACAGCAGCGCTGCGATCCGTCGAAAAAATTCCGAAGCGAGGTGCGGAGCCGGCAGGCCCGCGACCTGTCCGTCTCCGAGCTCAACGACGATCCAGTCTCCATTCTCGCGGAACGCGACGTCCATCGTGAAGAACGGGCTCGGAATTCCGGACGCAAGGGACTGCAGCGCGCTGAGCGGCAGGTCGGTGTCGAACGTGGTCAGGTCGCCCCAATAGCGGTGGGCGAGGATGAGCTCGCTGCGAAACCAAAAGGTTCGAAATTCGGCGGCGAGGGGCATCCCGCTTTTCGGATGTGAGCCGACGATTCTCAGCGGTACGAACTCGCGGAAAACAAGCCCTTCGTTCAGATCTTCACCTTGGAGCTCGAGAAAGCGTTCCACGACCCGTCGAACGGTTGCCGCGTCATCGGCAGCGGGGATGAAGCAAGCGTCGTTCCAGTAGTGCTTCTGGGACTTGACGTAGTCCTTAACGACGAGCGCCGAATGTCCAAACTGCCCGAGCGTTTTCAAAATCTCGTCGAAATCAGGAGCCCCCTGCACGCGTAACCAGACCGAGCGCGGCGTGCGGTCCTTGATGAACGGATACGAATCTGGGAGGTAGTGGCAGGCGCGATAAGACTCGGGAGTTGTGACCAGCTGGAGCCCTCGGGCAGCCAGCGCGTCAAACATCGCCCGGTACTGAACCGGCGTAAGCATCCACCCGCGATACAGCGCCGCACCAACCCCCTCGGGCACGTGCGCGACCGCCTCGTCCACAGCTCCCTTGAGAACTCGCGTGTGATCTACCAGGGCCGTCGCGAGGCCCGCATCGCGCGCAGCTGCTCGTTCATGCTCAAAGTCAGGATCGACCCGATGCGGACTGAACGGCTCCGAGGGAAAAAGTATGAGCATCACGGCTGGGACAAGGTAGCGGCGTTCAGCGGCGAGTGCCAGGCGACGAGGAAGGTCGGCACCGACGATCGGTCTACGCGCTCTCAGTTTGTCTGCGCGTTCGGCCAGGGCTTGTCCGCAAGCCTCCGTACCCACTCGGGGAGAAGTTCTCGCAGACGTAGTAGATTGGCACGCCCGAAGGGATTCGAACCCCTGACCGGCGGGTTAGAAACCCGCTGCTCTATCCGGCTGAGCTACGAGCGCGTACTTTCGGACTGATGACGACTGACTGAATTTAGGGGCTGTATCCTTTCGATCGAGGAGCGAGTTGTCAAGCGAGTGTGGCGCAAAGGCGCGGCCGCGCTGCCGGGGCCTCTGCGGAAGGTGCGTGCAGCGGCCGTTCCCGCGAGTTTCTGCGACGAAAGCCGCTACGCCCGTCCCTTTTCCCGCGGGGCTCGGGGGAGAGGGCTAGTATCCGGACGCGGTGAAGGTACTCCTCGTCAACCCCAATCGCGAGCGCATGCCCTGGCCGGCGTTGCCGCTCGGGTTGTGCACGGTTGCGAGCGGGCTCGCGGCGGCGGGGCACGAGGTCGAGGTGCTCGATTTGATGTTCGCCTTCGATCCGGCGCGTGAGACTTCGAATCGCGTTCGGAAATGCGATCCGGACATCGTGGGCCTCAGTGTTCGCAACATCGATAACTGCAATTTCGAAGTGCCGCACTTCTATCTGACCGAGATTCGCGATCAGGTCGTGCGCTCGGTGCGCGCGGCTTCGACGCGGGCAAAAGTCGTGATTGGCGGCAGCGCGGTGAATGTTTCACCTGCGGACACGTTCTCGTTCTTGGAGGCGGACTACGCGCTGGTCGGTGAAGGCGAAGAGGCGTTGCCCGAATTTTTGCGCGCGCTGGAAGCGGGCACTCCGCTGAATCGGGTGCGCGGGTTGCTCGAGCCGGGCAAGGGTAGCGCCAAAGCGCTGCCGATCTTGGACACGGGGCGCCTTTCGCGTGGCGAACCGCCCGCCGGGCGCGCGCTGGTGCATGATTTCGCCGATTCACCGCGCAGCGAAGCCTGGCGCTGGATCGATCTGAAGCAGTACGCCTCACATGGCAGCCCGTACTCGATCCAGACCAAGCGCGGCTGCGCGCTCAAGTGTTCGTACTGCGTGTACAACAACATCGAGGGTCACGCGTATCGCTTGCGCGATCCGGTAGAAGTCGTGGACGAGCTGCACGAGGCGGTGACGAAGCATGGCGTGCGCGCGATCGATTTCGTCGATTCCACCTTCAATTTGCCGCTCTCGCACGCGCGTGCGATCTGTGAAGAGCTCGAGCGGCGACCGCTGGTCGGCGTCGAGCTGTCGACGATGGGGCTGAACCCTGCGGGAGTGACACCGGAGCTGGTGCTGGCCATGAAGCGCGCGGGCTTCAAGAGCGTGATGTGCACGCCGGAGAGCGCCTCCGAGGTGACGCTCAAAACTCTGCGCAAGGGCTTCCAGAAGCACACCGTGATCCGCGCCGCGCGCGCGTTGCGTGAGGGCGGCCTGCCCACGTACTGGTTTTTCATGCTCGGCGCGCCGGGTGAAACCATGGATACGGTGCGGGAGACGCTGGCCTTTTGCGAAGAGCACATTGCCCCGACGGACATGGTGCTGTTCTCCACCGGCATTCGCGTCTACTCGGGCACGCCGCTCGAACGGCAGTGCAAAGACATGGGCTGGTTCGCCGAGGACGATCCGTTGTTTTTGCCTTCTTGGTTCTTGTCGCCCGAGCTCGACTTGAACGAGCTGTATCGAGCGCTGATGCAGGCGGCCCAGGTACACCCGAATTGGATGACCAACGCCGAGACGGTGGTCAGCCCAGCCATGAACGTGATGATGAAAGGCGCCTTCCGGGCCCTCGGTTGGAAGGGCCCGTTTTGGAAGCACTTGCCCCGCGTATTCGGGCTCGCCAATCGTTTCGGCGTGCGGCAGCGCGGGCTCGAACAGCACGCCGCCAACCTGCGTAAGGTGACGGACGTGCGGCATTACCGCGGCTAGTGCTCGCTACTACTCGACCCAGCGCATGACCACCGTTCGACCGCCCCCAGCCGCACCGCCCTGGGCCGGCTCGCTATTTAGCGTGGGCATCACGGGCACCAACGGCAAAACCTCGACCACGGCCATGACCGCTGCCTTGCTCGGCGAGCTCGCGCGTCCGGTCGCGCGCGTGACCACCGTGGGCGCGTTCCTCGACGAAGAGCGACAAGACGTGCCCGCTCACTATGCCGGGTTCTTGGAGACGCTTCGGCGCTGTCTCGAGCGCGGCGGCCGCTACGCGGCGTTGGAGTTCACCAGTGAAGCGCTGGCGCTCGGCTTCGCCAAGGCTTGGCCGTGTCGGGTGGCGGCCTTCACCAATCTGAGCTTGGACCACTCCGACGCGCACGGCTCTCCCGAGCACTACTTGGCCAGCAAGGCGCAGCTTTTCATGGCGCTCGCGGTCGGCTCGACCGCCGTCCTCAACGGCCGAGACTCCGCAGCCCAGCTGTTGTCGGAGGTGATCCCAGCGGGCGTGGAAGTCCTCAGCTACGGGGTGCCTTCGCGGGGCGAAGCCTGGACGCCGCTCGATCTCGCTGCGCACTCGGTGCAGGTTGGTTTCGGAGGCACGCGCTTCGAACTCGAAGCCTCGGCCCGATTTGCGGATCTGCCTCGGAGTTTCTCGATCCGCGCCGTGGGTGAGATCTTCGTCGAGAACGCGCTGGCGGCTCTCGCCGCAGCGCTCGCGTCCGGCGTACCCCAGGCGGCGGCGGCCAGCGCCTTGGCGCGCGTCCCCGCGCCACCGGGACGCTTTCAAGTCGTTCGCGAACACCCGTATGTCGTCATCGACTACGCGCACACGCCGGATGCTTTGAGCCGCACGTTGAAGACGGCACGCACGCTCTGTCAGGGACGGCTAGGCGTCGTGTTCGGTGCGGGAGGACAACGTGATCGCAGCAAACGACCACTGCTCGGAGCGGCCGCGCAGCTAGCCGATCGAGTGATCCTCACTTCCGACAATCCTCGGCACGAAGACCCATTGACGATCATGGCCGAGATCGCCGAAGGGCTCGCGGGTCATGCCGATGTGCGACGAGAGGTCGATCGGGCGCGCGCCATCGAGCTCGCGATACGCGCCGCTGGCCCCGAAGACTTGCTGGTGATCGCCGGCAAAGGCCACGAGCTCCAGCAAGAGGCAGGTGGCGTGCAAATCGCGTTTTCGGATGAGGCGGTTGTGCGGAGTGTGCCTATCTGACACCGCCTGCTCCGGGCCAAAGGGGCGAAAATAGCCAGTTTGTTCGCTTGCGCGCTCTGGCATGGGGCGTGCTCCGGTGCGTGAGGGATGCGCGCACCACCGCCGGTCGCGATCTACCAGGAGTTTTGTCCATGATCATCGAAAAATCAGGCTTTCTTCTCATGGCAGGCACGCTCGCTGCTGGCGGCGTCGGCGGCTGGCTGGCTCATGATGCGAAGACGCATCGCGAGCACGCGCAGTTCGCCGAGCCGCCTACGACGGCCGTGCCGATGGCGGTCACGACCGCACCGTCGGCCGCCGTCGTCGAGCGAGCGCCTGCTCCGACCTGTGACGACAGCCTGGGGACGGTCGAGGACTGTCCTGCGATGGGCCCGGCCGACGAAGGCGTGTGCACGAATTTTGCGGCCAAGCGCTGCGCCGATTTCAAGTCGACGTTCAAGCCCAAGGTCGCCCAAGCGGCAGTGGCCTGTTTGAAGAGCCTGAAAGGCAATGCGGCCTGCGATCCCGCGCGCGTGAATCTGTGTGGTCACAGTGCGTTAATGGCCGCCTGCCCAGAGCCGCCGCCGGACAGCACCAAACTGGACGCCACCGGCGCCACCGCCGCCTCCCCCGTCGCAACCGCCTGCGAAAACATCATCAAAGGCTGCGCGGGTCAACCGCTCCTGCCTACGCTGACGGACTGTCGTCAAACGCTGTCGGGCATGTCGGACTTTGGCCGGGCGAGCATGGTGGAATGCATGACCACGCACTGCGCTGACAAAGGGCTTTTGGGCTGCGAGGGTAGCAAGAAGCCCTAGCTGCCTCGGCCACTTGCACAAGCCGCTGTCCGTCGACGCGGCTCGGGGAGCAAGTGTGCGTCCAATCCCGCATTTCCCGCATTATTCGCGCTCGTAGGTGCCCACGATCTCGCCCCAAGCCAGCACGTGGCCCGTCATTTCGCTGAGTAGCTCGTCTCGTTCGGCACCCGGCGCGATCCCTGGGGGGATATCGAGCGCAAACACTTGAAAATGGTAATTGTGTAGCCCATGCCCGGGCGGTGGGGCCGCGGGCGCAAAGCCGAGCTCGGATTTGCCGTTCTGCCCGATGTGATAGTCGTGTTGTGTCTGAGCATCGACGTCGCTGGCCGTACTCGGGATCCCGTACACGATCCAGTGTACGTAGGGCTCGAGTTGCGGCGCGTCCGGATCTTCGCAGATCACTACCAGCGATTGCGCGGCCGGCGGGACGCCAGAGAAGTTCAGGGCAGGTGGCGCCCCCACACCGTCTACCGTGCACGAAATGGGCAGCGACGCGCCGGGCTCGAAGGCCACGCTGCGTACTCCCAGCTCAGGCTGTCTGCCCGCGGCCAAGCGATGTGATGCGAGCTTTTCGGCTCCCGCGCGAATGCCTTGGATTGCGTGACCGGCGGCCACGCTGACTTCATGTACGATACCCATGCCTCTTCAGGTGCAGAAAACGTACCGAGCGGCAGCGGCTGAAGTGAGCCCCAATCGAGAATCGGTACGGCCGGAAGTTGGCGCGATTCGTCGCATGTGACGGATCTGCGTCAGCCCAGCTTTGCGCGGTAAGCGGCCTCGTCGAAACCGACCAACGCGACGCCTTTGCCCAGCAACAAGGGTCGCTTGATCAACTTGCCATCGGCCGCTAGCGCGTCGAGCGCCTCCGCTTCACTCATCGTGGCCAAGCGTTCACCGAATTTGCCCTCGCGGTACGACCCCCCTGAAGTGTTGAACAGCTTCCGCAACGGGACACCTGCCGTGGTCAGCGCCTCTCGCAGCTCCCGCTTCGAGGGGGGCTGCTTCACGATGTCGACGAGTTCGATCGATACGTCGTGAGCGGCCAGCCATTTGAGCGCCTTTTTGCAGGTGCTGCATTGGGGATAGTGATAGACGCGAATTTTACTCATGGGGTCGTAGCACCGTCGAAGCGTGTGGGCGCCTACCAACCAGTTCAGCATAGACCGTCGGCTTTGCCTACACGGTCGGGCGTGCGGAACTGCATGCTCGAGCGTGGCCACTTTCGTGCGCGCCGGCCCGGTCAGAGCACAGGTTGGGTAGAAAGCGCGAACTTGCGTGTTGGCCCGCTGATTGCAGTCTCCCTACCCAGGAGGCACCGGCAATGTTGCTCTTTCTGATCCGCGGTCATTCCCAGCGGTCGCCCCTTCCCGAGGCCATGCCCGCGGGCAGCGAGGTTCGTCACTACACGACTGAGCTGCTCTCGGCGGCGCTGCTTCTGTGCACCTGGTGCGTGCTCCGCCTTCTCGTGTCCCACGACACCAGCCACGGCATCGATGCGTTGCTGGCCGTGTCGGGCTTGGCAGTCGGCGTCGCAACCGTGAGGCATTGTTTGCGAAGCCCGCATCTCTGACTCGTGCTTAGGCTTTCGGCGCCGCGGCGGGCTCGAGAGGCTTTTGACCGCGCGGCACGCGCAGCCGGAAGGTGCTGCCTTTGCCGAACGTGGTTTCGACGTCTAGGGTGCCATCGTGGCGTGTCGCGATCTCCTTGGCGATGGCCAAGCCGAGGCCATGGCGCCCCTTGAGTGTCGAAGGCTCCGAGCCGCTCCAATGACGCTCGAAGATGCGAGGTAGTTGCTCGGGAGCGATCCCGTCGCCGTCATCCCGAACGGAAAACACGTGCGCGTCTCCGTCCACGTAGCTGCTCAGCCAGACGTGCCCGGCTTCATGTGAATGCCGGATGGCGTTCGATACGAGGTTGCTCAGCACAATCGTGATTTTTTCGGGATCGAGCTCGACGAGCGACTCTTGTTCGCCGTCCTCGATCGCCACCGTGACGTGCTTCAGCTCCGCCATTTTGCGATGGGCAGACGCTACTTCTTGCAGGAGGGCGTGCGGATTGACAGGAGCACGTTGCAGCGCGCCTGCCTCCCGCTCGATGCGCACCAGATCCAAGAGTTCGTTCACCGTGCTTTGCAGGCGCTCCGTCTCGTCGCGCGCGGTGATCGCCAGCTCGCGTTGCATGTTGCCGAGCGGTCCGGTGGATTCCTCGAGCAACATGTGCGTCGCGAGCCGCAGTGAAGTGAGAGGCGTTTTGAGCTCGTGACTGACGGTCGCCACGACGTCGCTCTTCAGCGCGTCGATACGGCGGAAGCGCGTCACGTCTTGCGCGACCACGATTACGCCGGCGCCGCTCGCCTCGTCGCTCTCCAGCGGTGAAGCCCGCACCAGGAAGTACTTCTCTCCGTCGCTCGTGATCCAGCGCATCGCATCGGCCAGGCTTTGGGGCAAGATCGCTTGCCCATGAGCCAGCACTGCGTCCCGCGCGATTGCGATCGGCTCCGGGATCTCGATGCCGCCGCGCCGAAGCAGGTCCACGTCTCCGGACACTAGACCAAAAGTAGACTCGGCGGATTCATTGGCCAGAAGCACCTCGCCGCGGGTGCTGAAGACAATCACCGGGTCGACCATCGAAGCGATGGTGGCCCGCGACAAATCCTTGGCCGCGAGCAGCTCGCCGAGCGAGCTGTCCCGATAGGCTCGCAGCCGCTCTTGCATGCGGTTGAGAGCGTGGCCGAGTACGTTGAGCTCGCTGACTTCGGGCACCGGGATACTGGTGTCCAGCTTGCCTTCGCCGATCGCGCGCGCGTGCTCCGTGAACGAAACGATCGGGTCGAGCACGCTCTTCGGAATCCGCAATGCGAACCAGCCCGCGACGCTCAAAGCCAGCACCGTCGCCAAGATGGCAAGCTCCAGGGTTCGCCGGGCCGTGCTCCGTGCCTCTTTGTCGGCCCATTCCATGTTGCGCTGATTCATCAAGCGGATGTTGGTCACCTTGCTGCGAACCGCACTGAACCGGGGCAGAAGCTCCGTGAAATAACGCTCGACCCGCTGTTCTCCCGGGCCGCTGAGCACGCGATCGACCTCGCGTACGTAGTCGCGATACAAGACATCGACCTGACGCACTTCCACGCCTTCGCCGGGCAGGGTCACGTTGCCCGCCTCGCGGGCGAAGGCTCTGGCAAATCCGGCACGATGTTGCGCGAGCATCGGCCCGGCGATGTCTTCGCGACCGCTGGCGGCGAACAGCGCGGCCGAATCCTGACGCTCGAGGGCCTCGTTCATCTCCTGGCAAGCGACCACCGATACGTAGTTTTCCCGGAGGATGAGCCCGATTGCCCCGCCCAAGCGGGTGACGGCCGCCGTGGACAGCGCGCACACGACGACTAGCGTGGCGCCCACGACGGCGAGCGCGCGAAAGAGCCGCGAGCGCAAGGACATGCGCCGACCGAGGGGCGCCGCGGGGGGGGGAGAGGAGCTCATCTCAGGCCGTAGCGCTCGCGCTTTCGGTACAGGGTGGATGGGTCGATGCCGAGGGCTTTGGCCGCCGTGTCGAGGGTTGGGTGGCGCGCCACGACTTGCGCAATGTGACGTCGCTCCGCGGCTTCCAGGGATTCATCGCCGTCTTGCAGCGGCACGACCGAGCGTGAGCTGACTCGGACCTCTTCCGGCAACAAATCAGGCGTCAGCACGTCTCCGTTGGCGAGCAGTATCGCGCGCTCGAGCACGTTGGAAAGCTCTCGAATATTCCCGGGCCAGTCGTACGCCACCAGGGCGGCCATGGCCTCCGGCGAAACGGTCATGGTCTTCGACCGCCCGGATTGTGTCACGGGCTTCAAGAATGAAGTGACGAAGCCCGGAATGTCTTCGCGCCGTTGACGGAGTGCAGGCAGGCGGATGGTGACGACGTTCAGGCGGTAGAAGAGGTCGTCACGAAATGATCCGTCGGCTACGGACGCTTTCAAATCTCGGTGGGTCGCGGCGATGATGCGCGCGTCCGAGCGGCGCGGTTCTGTATCGCCGACTCGCACGTACTCGCGTTCTTCGAGGAGACGCAAGAATTTGCCTTGTGTCTCCTTTCCGAGATCTCCCACCTCGTCTACGAACAGGCTGCCGTTTTTGGCTGCCTCGATATAGCCCGCGCGCGGCTGGTCCGCGCCGGTGAATGCGCCTTTAGCGTGTCCGAATAGCTCGTTTTCAATGAGATTCGTGCTTATGGTGGCGCAATTCACGGTCACGAACGGTCTCGATGCTCGCGGCGACCGCTGGTGGACGTGACGTGCCAGGAGGCTCTTGCCGGTCCCCGTTTCTCCGAGCAAGAGCACCGTTGCGTCGCTACCCGCTACTCGCTCTGCCAGGGTGTAGGCCTCAATCACCTGCGGGTTACTGCTCTTGACCGGCGTACGGCGGTTGTGTCGCTCGACCTCGGCCAGCTCTTGACGCATCCGTGCCGAGTCGAGTACCCGCGCGACGACATGTTTGACGGCGGCAGGCGTGAACGGCTTGGCGAGATAGTCGGACGCGCCGGCGCGCATGGCTTCGACCGCGTTGTCGATCGTCGCGTACGCGGTCATGATGATCACTTGCGCGCCCGGCGCCTCCTGGGAAAGTGCGCGAGTCACCGCCAGGCCGTCCATGCCGCCCAGCCTCAAATCGACGAGTGCCAGATCCGGGGGCTGCTTTTTGGCCAGCGCGAGGCCCGCCTCGCCGCTGCCCGCGAGCGAAACGGAGTAGTCGCCCGACTCCAAACACAAACGCAAGGTGCGGCGGATCGATTCATCGTCATCGATCACCAGAATCTGTGGTTTCACCGTCATATTCGCCCTTTCATCCAGTGATACCCGGTTCGGCGCTGTCTGGCGCGAGGCTTTGTGGGTTGGTTGCCATGCGCGTGAGCGTCTCGGGGTGAGCGAAAACCTGCGGCTCTTCGAAAGAGCGGGTAATGCGCAGTACCAGGCGCTCCGTGGTGGCGCTGGTGGCGATCAGGAAGGCCTGCTTGTCGGCGCCGATACGTGCATAGAGCGCACCCGTCTCCGTTGCCACTAGGCCGAGAGTGAACACGATTACGTCCGGTTTCTGGTCGCCGGCGGGACCGAGCCCGAGCTCGTTCACCGCGTTCGACACGAACCAGAGCGACTTTCGGCCGTGATGCTCGAAGGTGGGCACTGCTCGAGCGCCAGCATAAGCGCGAAGCCGCGCCAGACCTTCCTCGGGTAGGATGTCCTCGGTGACTCGTTCTTCGTGGAGGGCCAGGGCGGCCCGGTAGGCGCGGTCCGCGTCGCGGTCGTGCCCCAATAACTCGGCAACCAACCCGAGCAACGCCATGGCCTCGCCATCGAGCGGTGAAACGGCGCGGGCCCGAGAAAGCGGGGCTTCGGCGTCTCGCAGCCGCCCCTCGACGATCGCGCGCCGCGCGTTGGCCATGGCGGCGGCGTATTCCAGCGCGCCGTTGTGCCGGGTGCGGGAGTTTCGCAGCACTCGCTCCACGGCAGACACGATTTCACGCGGCGTGAACGGTTTCGGAACCACGTCGTCGACGCGGGCACGGATCAGCTCTTGCATCACCCGGGGGGTGAGCAACGTGCCGGTGACCACGAGGGGCAGCTCTGGATAGTCGGCGCGCAAGGCGCGGACGCCATCGGTGCCTTCGGAGTTCGTCGCGCGCATCTCCAGCACGACCGCGTCCATCGGCGTGCCGTCGAGTAGCGCGCGCGAGGCTTCGACGGTCGGCGTGCTGGTGGGCGCGAAGCCGCCCGCGGACAGCGCGTATTCCAGCATGCGCCGGATCGTCGCGTCGGGTTCGATCACCAGCACGCGGCGATTCATGGCTCGGCGAGCCCCGCTTCTTCCTCGCGTCGCTCGCCCACCACGAGGACGTCCACCTCGGGCACGGCGCGCATGAACTCCGCCAGAATCGAGCCGCGCAGGCGCTCTTGCCAGCGACTCTGCCCCGTCCGCCCGAATACCGCGTGAGTGATGCCCTTGCTACGCGCGAAGTCGGAGAGCGCGGACACGACATCCGTACCCTCGAGCCGCACGACCTCGGCGCCGAGCTCCTTGGCCAGTCGGATGTTCTCGGTCAGCGAGCGCAGGCTGGTGGAATCGATGCGTTCCACGGCCTCGCTCGAGGTGCGAACGTAGACCACGAACCAACGGCTATTCAGGCCGCCGGCCAGGCGCGCGCCGTGGCGCAGCAAGTGACGCGTCGCGCTGGGCCGCGAGGACATGGACACCATGACGCGTTCTGCGTCCACCGCGTGCCAGCGGCTTGCCAGCGTGTCGTTCGCTTGACCGGGCTCGCGTCGCCCGCGCTGCTCCACGGCGTTGGCGACCTCGCGCAGGGCCAGCTGGCGGAGGGCAGCCAAATTTTTGCTGGTGAAGAAGCGCCGCAATGCATGTTCGACCTTCTCCGGCGGATAGACTTTGCCCTCACGCAGGCGCTCCTGCAGCTCACCGGGCGGCAAGTCCACGACAACGACTTCGTCCGCGCCGGATACGACGCGGTCGGGAATGCGCTCGCGAACGTCCACCCCCGTTTCGCGCAGCACGATGTCGTGCAGGCTCTCGAGGTGTTGGATGTTCAGCGTGGCCATCACGCTGATTCCGGCGTCGAGCAGCTCTTCCACGTCCTGCCAGCGCTTCTCGTTCTTGGACCCGCCGACGTTGGTGTGCGCGAGCTCATCGACGAGCGCGACCGCGGGCTTTCGTGCGAGGACGGCTTCGAGGTCCATCTCCTCGAGCGGTACGCCGCGGTACTGTAGAGTCTTGCGCGGGATGAGCTCGACGCCCTGCGTCTCGCTTGCGGTCATGCTTCGGCCGTGCGTCTCGACGATGCCACACACGACGTCCACGCCTTCGGCCTCGAGGCGTTTGCCTTCACGAAGCATGGCGACGGTTTTGCCGACGCCGGCCGCCATCCCGAGATAGATCTTGAGCGGTGCCCGGCGATGGGCTTTTAAAACTGCGAGGAAATCATCGGGCACCGCTGGCTCACTCCGTACCGGTTATTTCGCGGGGGCCGCGCTGGGCGCGGGCGGCGGAGCAGCATACGGCGCCTGGCCGTCCAGGTCGAGGTTCA
>Ga0302321_100003473_pt1 | contig 13521 bp, 20 predicted proteins | sample Fen_T0_1_FD_202505 | JGI IMG/M metagenome (GOLD analysis project Ga0302321, IMG submission 202505) | Peat permafrost microbial communities from Stordalen Mire near Abisko, Sweden - Fen_T0_1 | ecosystem: Environmental > Terrestrial > Soil > Wetlands > Permafrost | place: Sweden: Abisko...
GCTTGAACCGGCGACGGGTCGCCCGTGGGTTGGGCGTCTTGTCCTGGATTGCGCAACATAGGAGACAACCGCATGCGGTACTGGAAAGGATCAATCGCCCTCAGTCCCACCCAAGATTATCCCTTATTGCAGCAAGTTCTGCGTTCAAACTTTGTCACACACCGCCAGCTCTATGACTTGCTAAGGCTCGACTACCACGCGACATCGCGAAACGCATTTAACAACCGCGTGCGTCGACTGGTCAAGCACCAGTATCTTGTTCGTGATGAGATCGCGCTCAGAAGAGACGGTTATGTATATTCCATTTCCGACATCGGTGCGTCGGAGCTGATTGGTTTGGGCGAGTATTACACGGGGCCAACACGCCGCCCCAAGGATGGACAGGTTCCCAGGGGCGTGTACCATGCGCTCGAACTCAATCAAATCCACCTGGCGCTCAAGCGCTCGCAACAGTTGGTCCGATGGATGTATGACACTGAAATTCATTCCCGAAACGAGCTTACCGACAACCGCTACGCTAAGGACTACGACGCTGTCGTGACCGTGAGTAACGATGGCGGCGAGCGGACGTTTGCCCTGGAATACGAACGCACTCCGAAAGCTCGCAAAGATTACTTGGACATCAGCGCCAACATCGCGGCGGAAAGGGCAGTGGATCGGTTTCTTTACCTGGTCCCCAACTATGACCTCATATCTTTTCTGGTTGGCTGTTTCGCCACTCTGAGACGGCCAATATACTTTGGTCTAGCCAGAGACTTCCTCGACAAACTGTTTGATATGCCCCTCCGGGGCGCAAGACCCGGCGCTATGACGACGCTGCGAAATGTGCTTCGGTAGGGCGATCTGGCTCGGCCGAAGCCTGTCCCGAAACAGATTGCAATGTTATTGCAGTGCGATTGCTTACCAATGCGGTTTTGCAGCCTATCGTAAGCCCTCTCTTGTCAATATCTTGCCGTCTGATTACCCCATACATCAGACCGTTTTGCTTCAAAAACGACGGAACAGTTGTGACAGTCGCGCGCACTGCCTTTGATGCGTCGTGTGCAGCCATGGTGCCGCAGTTCTTGTACACTCATTCCGGTTTGGTGTTCCGGCAATTGCCGACATTGCGGGCGCGCGAGTTGCACAAGCTGGTGCGGCGACACGCGCGGGCTGTGCGCACAGCAGTGGTTCGGTTTGGGCGATGAATGTACACGGCTATCGTTCGAGCGGCGCGGCACTGTGTGTGGACTGATCGACCAGCATCGGTGTGCAAGTGTGTCGGCAATGATCGTTTCTTGCGCGCTGGTTGTTGCCGAACCGTGCGCATGGGCTGCTGCAAGACGAGTGGTGACGAGCGGTACTTGCATCCACCAGTCACTAATACAATGCGTGCAGGTTTCTCAGGCATTATTTGGATCACGCTTACTTTCGGTATTGCTGGTCGGTCACGTGTTCCATCCAGTCCACGACTTTTCCATTGAGGCTTTCCTGGATGGCTATGTGAGTCATGGCTGTCATTGGCGTCGCACCATGCCAATGCTTTTCGCCCGGCGAAAACCAGACCACGTCACCGGGCCGGATTTCTTCCACTGGCCCGCCTTCGTGCTGGGCCCAGCCGCAGCCCGAAGTCACAAGCAGAGTTTGCCCGAGCGGATGCGCATGCCACGCGGTGCGAGCGCCCGGCTCGAACGTCACGCTGGCGCCCTGCACGAATGCGGGTTCGGGTACCTGAAACAAAGGATCGATCCGCACGACCCCGGTAAACCAGTCCGACGGCCCCTTCGCCGAGGCTTGCGATCCGACTCTTTTAATTTCCATAATTACTACTCCTTTCGCTCCAAGGATTCGGTGCACCTATTGAATTGTTTGCCCGCCGTCGATGACCATTGCGCTCCCGACGACGAATCCAGCCGCTTCCGAACACAGCCAGACGACTGCATTGGCGATCTCTTCGGGCCGGCCCATCCGTCCGATCGGCTCCTCCGAGATCACCTTCGCCCGGCCCTCGGCAGTGCCGCCGGTGAAGCGCTCCATCATCGGAGTCTCGATATAGCCAGGGCAGACAGCATTCACGCGGATGTTCTGCGCGGCGTAATCGAGGGCCGCCGCCCGGGTGAGCCCGATCACGCCATGTTTTGCGGCTGTGTAAGCAGGGCTGCCTTTGATACCAATCACTCCGGCACCCGAGGAGGTGTTCACGATCGCACCGCCTCCGTTCTTGAGCATGAGCGGAATCTCGTACTTCATGCACAGGAAAACACCACGGAGGTCGATAGCGATGATCCGTTCCCACTCGTCAAGGTCGTAGTCGGCGGTGGGGGCCGGTTTCTTCGGCTCAATGCCCGCGTTATTGAACGCAAAGTCCAGGCGTCCGAAGGCTTCGGCGGTCTTATCCAGAGCCGCCTTCACGTCCTCGATTCTTGTCACGTCACACCGGACAGCGAGCGCCCGTCCACCTTGTTCCTCGATCAAGCGGGCCGTTTCCTGATTCTCCTTTTCGGAAACATCCGCTACGACCAGACTCGCTCCTTCGCGAGCAAAACCCAGTGCCGCGGCGCGACCAATGCCGCCGCCTGCCCCCGTCACAAATGCTACTTTTCCTGTGAAAGTTCGCTTTACTTGATTAGCCATAGATTTCTCCTTACTAAAATTGATCGTTGATCGCGCGGCATCGATCGATTAAGCCTGCATCCCCATGTCCATCACAAATCGGTACCTGGCTTGTTTCGCAATGACCTTTGACCAGGCGACGTTGATTCCATCCATTAGAATCTTTGTGACTGGGGTTTGATTTTCCGGAGCGCACAGAAGTCGAGCATGTCCTGAGTCTCTCGAATACCACCGGTGTTTGACCCGGCAAGGGCGGTTCTGGTCAGTACCGTCGTCATCTGGCCGTACTGGTTTGGCGTCGTGAGTTTGCCGACACCAACACGGCAGAGAGTGGCATCTCGCTTCAAGAGCGGAAGGAACCTGTCGAGGTCATGCTGGTATGGAATGGTGTCCAGGATGAAGTCGAAAGCCCTTTTGTACCTCGACCAATCGACTCCATCTTTGTTGATGAGAACGTCTTTAGCACCAAATCGACGCGCGTCTTGTTCTTTTTCAGGCGAGGTCGTCACGACCGTAACGTCCGCGCCCATCTTCGTCGCGAACTGAACGGCCAAGTGTCCCAAACCACCTGGGCCCGCGATCGCGACCGTCTTTCCAGGAGCAACACTCCAGTGGCGGAGTGGCGAATAGGTAGTGATCCCGGCACAGAGCAGTGGACCAGCTTCGGCAAGATCGATGGAAGCCGGAATCCTGAGGACGAAGCCTTCGTCAACGACGACGAATGTTGAATAGCCGCCCTGGGTGATAGATCCGTCGCGATCTTTCGAGCCATACGACTGCGTGTTGCCGTTCTCGCAGTAATTCTCCGCTCCGCGTACGCACTCTGGACAGTGTCTGCAGGAGTCGACCATGGTTCCCACGCCAACACGCGACCCAACGTCGAGTTTGCTTACACTCGAGCCGACGGCTACGACTTCTCCGGCAAGTTCATGGCCCACGACCTGCGGATACTGGATTTTGCCCCAGTCGCCATGAATCGTGTGAATGTCAGAGTGACAGACTCCGCAGTAATGAATCTTGATGGCGACGTCTTTCGGACCGAGAGCGCGACGCTGAAACTTTAGAGGTTTGAGCGGACCTCTCTCAGAATACCCTGCCATCCCCTCGGTGGGATAAGGGCCCCTTCCTACCCCTGCTGATATCTGGGCGAAAAGATTACTTGATGATGTGAGTACGGCGCCTGTGCCAATCACTGCAGATTGGCGGAGGAAGTCTCGTCTTGAATTGTCGTTTGACTGCGTCTTGTCCATCCTTCCTTCAATTTGCGAGGTCAATGGTCACCTTCGCCGATCCCGATACGTTGAATGCTTCTGTGCCGGCGTCAATCTTTGCGATTGGGATGATGCCAGGCGAAGGTATCGACTCCCCATCCTGGTGGTAGTAGATAGCGAGATCATGCGATGGGGACCAATAGGCGATATCGCCCACTTCATACTGATGTCTTCGCGGACCCTTTTCGGAGAGTGCCTTTGGCAAGGCAGCGTACTTCTCGCGCCCGAACAGATCCTTCATCGACACTGTCAACGGGAGACCGGAAGCAAAATCCCTCGCCGTGGCGTTGTCGGCCAGGGTGGCTGTAAGGACCTTGCCGCCGATTTTTATCTCAATTTTCACGTTCTGGCTCCTCTCAGACGAAGACCGCTGTGGATTCGAGCTGGACCCAGTGCTCGCCTTGCTACTGCTAAAAAGGCCCAACGTCAGAACGAGCACAATGAAGAGCAGGTCTTTTGACCTGCAGTTCGTGATGCTTGATTTACTCATGTAGAACTCTCAACAGGGCACTTGGCATTCGTTCCCGTCTCCCGGCGAAGAAAACGAAACTACACTTACCTCTTGAAAACCTCTTGGGCGACCGTGATGGCTGACACTGCCTTCGGCCATCCGCTGTAAAAAGCGAGATGAGTAATAGCTTCAATGAGTTCAGCCTCGGTGACGCCGTTCTCCTTGGCGCGGTTCAGGTGGAATCGCAACTGCTCGGTGTTGCCGCCTTCTACGAGCGCGGCTACGGTAATCAGGCTGCGGTCGCGCTTTGATAATTCAGGTCGCTCCCAGACGTCGCCATACAGTACATCGTCGGTGAGCTGAACCAGCTTGGGGGAGAAGTCACCGAAGGTTTTCTTGATTGCGGAAGGCTCTTTGTTCATTTGCTTTGTTCCTTTCGTCGCAGACGGCGCAGTGCCGTATTGCTCGTTGCTGACCTTTTCCATCCATGTGACGTTGGCGCCATCAATTTCTTCTTGAATCGCGATGTGAGTCATCGCCTCGTGCTCCGAAGCGCCGTGCCAGTGCTTTACACCGGGCGATATTCGCACCACGTCCCCTTCACGAATTTCTTCGACTGGACCTCCCCACATCTGGATACGGCCGATTCCTGCCGTCACAATCAGAATCTGGCCGAGCGGGTGACTGTGCCACGCCGTGTGGGCTCCTGGCTCGAAAGTGACTTTCCCACCCGTAACTCGCGACGGCGACTTCGCCCCAAACAACGGATCGATTTGCACCGAGCCGGAGAAGTGCTCGGGCGACACATTCAGCGAAGCCCTCGATTCGCTACCGGTGATCGTGATCGCTTGAGGAATCTGTGCCTGTACAGCAAACGCGAATATCAAGAGCAGCAGAGTTAACTCACAAAGTCGTCTCACGTTTTTCACCTCACAATCCTGGTTAGTGTGTGCATCACATCGGTGATGTGCCGGTCATCGGTTTCAGCGAAGTAGCGCAATTGGTCCTTCGTCCAAGTAATCATCGGAAGTCTCTTCAATTGGCACCATTCGGGCGCAAGAGCGTTTTGATCGCGCGGCGCTCGTCCATTGCACGGTAACCATCCGCAACCTGATCCAAAGGCAGGATCAAGTCAAAAACCTTGCCCGGTTTGATCCTTCCGTCCAATACCAGCTTGATCAAATTCGGCAAGTAATGGCGCACCGGAGCCGGGCCGCCGTGGAGACGAACGAGGCTGAAGAACACCGGCTGCAAGTCGAGAAGTGCATCATGCGGAACGCCGACGAAGCCGACGGATCCGCCCGGACGCGTGGACCGAATCGCTTGCATCATCGATTCCAGGCTGCCAACACATTCCAGCGTGGAATCCGCACCGATGCCTTTCGTCAGTTCCTTGATGCGGGCGATACCTTCCTCGCCACGCTCGCGCACAATGTCCGTGGCGCCGAACTCTCTAGCAAGTTTCTGGCGCGATTCGTGACGGCTCATTGCGATGATCCGCTCAGCACCCATCTGCTTCGCGGAAAGCACTCCGAGCAGGCCGACCGCGCCGTCGCCAACCACGACAACCGTAGAGCCTGGCTTAACGTTGGCAGCGCCGGCGGCAAACCAGCCGGTTCCAAGCACGTCAGAGACGGCAAGAAGGCTTGGAAGAAGATCATTTGACGGAATCTCGGGCGTCGCAACGAGCGTGCCATCGGCGAGTGGCACGCGAGCGTACGGCGCCTGCGCTCCAGTCATGAACTCCAGGTTCTGACATCCCGACTGGTAGCCGACCTGGCAATTAGGACACGTGTTATCGGAGATACAGAATGACCCGATGACGAACTGGCCGGGTTTCACAGTCTTGACCGCACTGCCGACCTCCTCGACGATGCCGCAATACTCGTGACCCATAGCTTGCGGCTCGGTGACCGCCTGAATTCCGCGATATGGCCAGAGGTCCGACCCGCAAACGCACGTGACGGAGAGCCGTATGATGGCGTCCGTGGGCTTGAGGATCTTGGGTTCGGCTCTCTCTTCGAAGCGAACGTCACGCGGCCCGTAAAGAACTGTTGCGTGCATTTTTCTTCCTCTCGGCTTTGACTCGATTCGTACTCAGGCGGTGGGCGCTCTCCACCCCCACACTGAGAGACTACCGGGGGTCCCGGCCCGGGCGGTAGCCTGATTCTGTCGAATAATTGCCTAATCCTGTTGCTGCACAGATTCGGGGCGTCATCAACTTAGGATTAGCGGTACTCTAAGCAAGCGGAGGAGCATCGCATGGAGCACGGGGAAACACGAATTATCCATAAGAAAGAGCAGTCATCACAGACAGCAGCGCTAATCAAAGAAATCGCGCGCAAGATTGCCTTACACACTCCGTCGCAAGGATTGCATGTGACCGATGTGCAAACTCTTTCGTTGTATCGAAAGGACGAACCGAGTCCTTGCTATCCAGCGACCTACGAGCCGAGCGTTCACGTCTTCGCGCAAGGGCAAAAGCGCGTAACCCTCGGTGGAGCAACGTACCTGTGCAAGGAGTCGACATTTCTATTGAGTTCGGTCGATGTGCCGGTCGTAAGCCAAGTCGTTGCGGCGAGCAGCACTAAGCCTCTGCTGTCATTCGTGCTGAAACTCGACATGGCGATGGTGCGCGAGATACTGGGCCAGGGGGAGTTTCACGATCGCCAGGCATCATCGCGGGACTGCGGAATCGCGGTTGCTGAAGCGACTGAAGAGTTGCTAAAGCCGTGCTATCGACTGCTAGAGTTGCTCGACGTTCCACAGGACATTCCGTTCTTGAGCAGTCTAATCCTGCGCGAAATCGTGTATCGATTGCTTAAGGGTCCTAAAGGCGAGCGCCTCCGCGCTATCGCCACGTTAGGTGATCAAAGTCACAATACAGCGAAAGCTATTTCTTGGCTCAGGGCCAACTACACAAGACCGCTGCGTCTCGAAGAACTCGCAGGGATTTCTCGCATGGGCTTATCGACACTGCACCATCATTTCCGATCGCTGACGGCGATGAGCCCTCTCCAATATCAAAAGCAACTCCGGCTAGTTGCTGCGAGAGAGCGCATGCTTGGCGAGGGTCTCGACGCCGCCACTGCCGCATTCGAGGTTGGGTACGATAGCGCGACTCAGTTCAGTCGCGAGTACAAGCGGTTCTTCGGCGAACCACCGATGCAAGACGTTAAGAAGAATCGACTCGCCGGCTCTGGAACCCGATAGCGACTGACAATACCGTTGTTCGTGTCCGAATGGTCGGCCTCTCTGAAGTAATCCAGTTTGACTGGTTGTCGGCGATCCGGACTTGTGGCACTAGCGATCCAGATACGACGCTCACGGAGGCCACATGAGTGAGAGGTCGGCGTCCCGTGGAATTGCCTTTTCTTCAATGTCCGTGGAAACCTGCAAGTGGGAGATGCCGAACCGGGGCACCAGCGGCATTGTTGGTGGCTCAGACATTACGTTTCGGCGCGATCGCCGGGTAGTGAGCAATCTGAGCGTGCGACTTGCATCCTTTATATAGACATCGTACTGCTTAGCGATCTTCTTTCTACCCTGCCTCACTCTCAACCCTAGTACTGCCAACAAAACAAGACCCTTAGCGCACTTGCTGCCCCCTACGCGATCTGTGGTGTGCACCATTGGTGTGCCGTGGCCTTCAACACAACACGAATTGGGCGGACTGCCCGGAAAGGATCACAGCAATGTTTGGACAAATGATGGTTGAACCCGTTGTGCAGCTCGACCCCGGCGTCGATTTGCAGACAGCGATAGCCACGCTGATAAAGGTTGCCGAAAACGTCGAGATCGTCCGTTGGATCGAGTTGCCAGCGTCGGTCCTGCTGTTCCTGCTCGTACCCGGAGACCCGGATTCCGGGGCGGTCTATGTCCTAGACCGCAAGACGGCAACCTGGTACGCCGTGGACTTCGAGGACGAACAATTCGGCGGGTACAGCGTAAGCCAGCTCGAAATGCTCCTGAAGGACTGTAACTTCCTCGATCTCATTGAACGGCCAGGACTTTGGCGCACAGGGTTGCAGTGGGTGGTCATGCCCGGAATGCGGCCTGAGACGGCCGTTTGACAGAAAAAATATTCCGGGTTATCTAACGACACCCACATCCGAAAACCGTGTGGGGAAATGGCGAACACGAGCGAGCGGACTCGGAAAGTTGCCGGAAGGAGGTGACGGGTTAGTGGCAACGACAATCAAGGCAACCCGGCAGGTCGTCGAGGATTACCAAAGGCTGTTCATAAATCGGCGCGCGTACACGATGCAGTCCATGCGGCCGCACCCGGAAACGGGGCGGCACTACTACTTCCGACCAAGCAAGAAAGGAACAGACATACCACTGATGCTGACCGACGAAACCATCCGCCAGCACCTGGAAGGCAAAATCACGGTCGGCCTGTATGCCATCAACCCGTCAACCCAGCGCTGTAAATGGGTCGCCATTGACGCCGACTACAAGAACTCCATGGAGGACTTGCTGAAACTGCAGTACCACCTGACCCAGGACGGGGTGGAGCCGGCGCTGGAGATGAGCAAGCGTGGGGGGCATCTTTGGATCTTCCTGGCGACGCCATTGCTGGCCAAGGAGTGCCGAATCTACATCCATGATCTTGCTCGTAGATTGGGAGTGCCGGTGAAGGGTTCGGGCCTGGCAGAGGGCATCGAGGTGTTTCCCAAGCACGACGCCATCGGCGCCCTAGAGTTTGGCAACGCGATTCGCGGACCCCTGGGAATCCACCGTGGTGCCAATCGCCGATTCTGGTTTTATGGCGCCGATTACACGCTGGAGGACCAGATCGCATACCTCAACCGTCTGCGAAAAGTCACTGAGGATGAATTGCGGATGTTCATCGCTGGCAAGGAAAGGCCAGAGCCGGATTTCTCGCCGCGTCCGCAGAGGGTCACTTCAACGCTACGAAAAACTGGGAACGGACGATCAGAATTCCGCATTCTGGAGCACATAGGGACGGTGCGGAAGGTCGGCCGGAACTACATCGCACGCTGTCCCTCCTGCGCGGACTGTGGACACGACCGGAGCGGTGACAACCTAGCCATCCTGATCGAAGACCCACGCTTTTACAAATGCTGGGCTGGCTGTACCAAAGAGATGATTAGGGCCGCCCTGGGCTGCCCGATTCGCGTACGGCATTCCGCCTGAGACAAGGAGAGTGTTGTTGTCATGAAGCAGAAGCGATTGCCAGATGCACTGGGGATGAGACTGACGCGGCAAGCGCTGCGGGTGTTGAAAGAACGAGGCATCTTCGCCCATTCGCCGGTCAGCCTGGAACACCAGCACATTGCGAGACGCTACGTGGTGCGCGGGTTGGAGTCGGGCGGCGCGGCCGGAGAACTTGGGCGATACGTCACGTTCACCACAGAAGATGGCCGGCCAATCGAGTGGCTGCATCCGGTGGAGGCCATCGGAGTAAATGGCTTGCATGCAGTTGTGGTGGCCCCCGTCCTGGTGCGAGTTGAGATGCTGCGCACGGGACGCACATACGAACTGCTGATCACCCGGCATCGCCCGGGTGCGACCAAGGATGGAAAGAGACCGCCACTAGAAACAAGACTCCTGTTTCGAGGCATTCATGGTCGCTTAGATCTGGATTTGTCCGGAAAGGACAAGGAGAAAGCGGGCACGGTTCTGCCGATGTTCTATTCGCGCGCCGGGGAGGAACTCAGGATACCGAAGCGGTTTCGCCAATCGGTGCACGCGATAACCGCGGCGGTTCATTGCGACGGCTGTTTCCATTGCCACTATGTCAGGCCGCCACAGAAGGAAGAGGAACAGGTTTGCGCCGGAGAACGTGTCACAGCCTGACATGGCTGAAGGTAAGGAGTGAATTGCGATGCATAGCAAGGTCAAGAACTACGCGCTGGTTATCTGTCTCTTTGTGTTTCTGTTCGTAATCATCGGCGGCGGCCTGCACATGAACCCGGGCGGTGCATTCCTAGCCGCAGCGACCGGCACTCCACTGATGATTTATGCCTTCAATCGCCAGTCCAAAGGGGATTGCCGACCAGAGCATGCTCCACCCCAACTCGCGGGAAATGAGGTTCGATATGGCAGCGACAAATCGGATAACCCCGATTGACGAAAGTGAAGTCGCGGTTAACGAGACCGCAGGTTCAGAGCGTTCCGAACCCACGCGCGCGGTTCGGCGGCATTTGCCTGACGAACGTCGAGCGCTTACCCATCACTTCTCCATCGCCGGGCAGGAGGGATATCTCACGGTAGGAGTTTACGAGGACGGCCTGCCAGGAGAGATCTTCATCACGATGGCGAAGCAGGGCTCGACCATCTCCGGGCTGATGGATGCCTTCGCAACTGTGGTCTCGCTTGCCCTGCAGCACGGCGTTCCGTTGCGCGTGCTTTGCGAAAAACTCAGCCACATGCGCTTTGAGCCCAGCGGCTGGTCTGGAAATCCAAAGATCGGCTATTCGTGTGGTGACGGGAACAGCCCCCCACTTAACTGACTTCTTTTAGTTTCTTCAGCGCGGCCTCGTAGGCTGCTGTTCGGTTGCTCAGGTTGTCTGGAACGTTCTGTAGAACGATCTCCCAGTTGGCGATGGCGCTCTTCTTGTCGTCGAGAGCGGTGTAGCCGCGAGCGAGTCCCAGCGAAGTCCAGAATTTGTCCTGCGGATGCTGCTGCTGGTTGAAGACGAAGACCTTCATAGCTTTGGCCTTCTCATCCTTGCGGAGCAGTCCCATGCCATAGGCATACACCGAGTAGGCGTCGGTTCCGGGCAGGCGCAGTGCCTTCTGCATCACGACTTCTGCGTCGGACTCGCGACCCATGGCGTCCAACACGGCGGCTTTGGTGGACAGCGTGGCAAAATCTTCGTGGCCGATGGTAGCTCCGCGGAATGGCGCGTTGATCGCCTTGTCGGCCCAGATCAGCGCTTCCTCGAGATTGATCTTATTGTCAGCACAGAATTGCGCGGCGGTCTGCCAGTCCTGGTAGTTGAACCCCTGCCATGACTGGAGTTCCTGACGCATCTTCGCAACGTAGATGTCATTTACATTAGGGACGTCGATCTTGAACGGAATGCGCTTCTTCTCCCACTGTAGATAGGCGACCGCGGAGTCGGGACGACGCTCATCGAACCCGTATGTCAGATATTCCGTGAAGGGTGCGTCCTGCGGCGTTACCGGCACACGTAGAACATCGTCCTTGGGATCGTATTGGAAACTTCCCCAGCCCAGGTGATTGGAGAAGATCCAGTTCCAGGATCCGGTTTTTTCCACGTCCAGGAAGTGACCTGCCCCCAAGAAACTCAGCCAAGGAAAACTGGAGTTCTCCCGTAATCTGAAAGGGAGGACTGCGATGAAGAAGAGCCGATACACGGAAGAGCAGATCATTGCGATTCTGAAGCAGCATGAGGCCGGAGTGAAGACGGCGGACCTGTGTCGCGAGCACGGGATCAGCACGGCGACATTCTACGGCTGGAAGTCGAAGTATGGCGGCATGGAAGTGGGCGAGGCGCAACGGTTGAAGCAGTTGGAGGACGAGAACCGGCGACTGAAGCACCTGGTGGCCGATCTGAGTCTGGACCGGGAAGCGTTGAAAGCGGTGATCCGAAAAAACGGCTGGAGCTTGTAGGTTTGCGGCAAGACGTGGCGTTCGTGGAGCAGGAAAAGAGGCTGAGCGAACGACGGGCCTGCAGGCTGCTGGAGATGGATCGCAGCAGTTACCGCTACGAGGCGGTAGGGGATGGCGATGCTGAGCTGCGCGAGAAGTTGCTGGAGCTGGCGCGGCAGAAGCCACGCTACGGGTATCGGCGACTGCACGTGCTGTTGCAGCGCCAAGGCCAGGCGGTAAACGTGAAGCGAGTCTACCGGCTGTATCGCGAGGAAGGGCTGATGGTGCGGCGGCAGCGGCGCAAGCGGCTAGTACGCTCGGTGCCAGCTGAGCCGCGGCTGCAGCGCGCCAACCAGGAGTGGGCGATGGACTTCATCATCGACGGGCTGGCCAGCGGGCGGATGGTGCGCATCCTCAGCGTGGTGGACGCCTACACGCGGGAGTGTCTGGCGCTGGAGGCCGACACCAGTCTGGGCAGCGGGCGCGTGATCCGCGTGCTGGAGCGGCTGATCGCCGAGCGTGGAGCGCCGCAGAGCTTGCGCTCCGACAATGGTCCGGAGTTCACCTCGCGAAGAATGATTGGCTGGGTGGAGGAACACAAGATCACGTTGATCCATATCCAGCCGGGCAAGCCGATGCAGAACGGACACGTGGAGAGCTTTCACGGACGGCTGCGAGACGAATGTTTGAACGCGCACTGGTTTCGTACGCTGAACGATGTGCGCACGACGTTAGAGAAGTGGAGGCAAGAGTATAACTGCGAGAGGCCGCATAGCGGCTTAGACTATCGAACGCCGGAGGAGTTTCGGCAAACCCTGGACCGTGGAAAAGACGGCGATACAGCCGCCTTGGAAAACGCTACGCGTTTCCCACTTTCCCACCGTCCCGACGGCTGCGAGATGAACTTAAAGGCAAATCAAAACCGGGAATCTCTAGTTATGAATGGATGAGAGTTTGGGGGCAGGTCAGTACCACCCAGAATATAAACAGCGCGGCATCAACTAAAATGAGTCGATTGCTCCTCGCGCTAAATATCTTCTTGACCTTTGTGCTCGTCGTGCTGATTGGAATGATTGCATCAAATATGGCATACATCCAGTTCAGGACGCCCACAACAATCGTTGTTATAGCGGCGGTTACGGCTATTATTACCAACGTATTTTTGTCCATCGGTAAGCGCCTCTTTAGGGCCTTTCCTTTGGGCCGCGCTTTCCGCGCCAAGGCCTAGAATTTCGTTTCTCCCACCTTGCCAGTGACCTCGGCAAAGGTCAAGCGTTTGTTGAATACTTGCGACATGGCAAGGTCAAAGCGTTGGGAGTCAGTGACTTTGTTCTTGCGGTCGCCGCGATTGTTGTAACGGAAAATCTGCTCGTCAAGGTAGCGGTCAAGATGAAACGGCTCGACGGCAACGTAAGTACCGCGAAGGTTGCGCTTCAACAGGCTCCAGAAGTTCTCAAGGCCGTTCGTGTGAATGCGCCCATTGACGTACCGCTCCGCATGGTTGACGAACTCATGTACATAGCGGTTGTGCAACAAGTCGTAGCCAACTGCACTATCCGTAAACACCTTGCTGCCATACTTTACGTTCTTGAGAATGACAGTCTGCAAGGTCTCGCGCCGAA
>Ga0302321_100003474_pt1 | contig 13519 bp, 8 predicted proteins | sample Fen_T0_1_FD_202505 | JGI IMG/M metagenome (GOLD analysis project Ga0302321, IMG submission 202505) | Peat permafrost microbial communities from Stordalen Mire near Abisko, Sweden - Fen_T0_1 | ecosystem: Environmental > Terrestrial > Soil > Wetlands > Permafrost | place: Sweden: Abisko...
CGCGTTGTGGGGCATCAAGGGCACACCGCAGCCGATCCTGGACCGGATGCACGCGGAATCCGTCAAGGCGCTGAACGATCCCGACATCAAGAAGATCTGGGAAACGCAGGGCGCCACGGTCGGTGGTCAGTCCGCCAAGGATTTCGGCGTATTCATTTCCGCCGAAATTGCCAAGTGGGCCAAGGTCGTCAAGGACGGTAACATCAAGATCGACAACTAGGCGCGATCAACGCGGATCAAGACAAAAAGGGGGCGGACTTTTCCGCCCCCTTTTTATTGCTGCGGCGGTTCCGCGCTGATGTTGGCGGCCATGAAGGCGTCGATATCGCTATCGGCATATCCTAGTTCGCGCAGCACTTCGCGACTGTGCTCGCCCAGTCGCGGCGCGAGGGAGCGAATCGACAGCGGTGTTTCGCTCCACTCCCCGACCGGCGCCGTGGTGCGGATGGTGCCTTCGCTGGGGTGTTCCATCAGCGGCAGGAAGCCGATGCCGTTGAGGTGCGGGTCGTCGATCAGCGAATCCATCGAATGCATCGGCGTGTTCGGAATGTCTGCGGCGTGCAACAGCTTCTTCCAATCCTGCGTGGAACGCCTCTTCATGATCTCGGCAACGAAGGTGTAGACCTCGTTAATATGTTCGGCGCGCGCGCTGTGGGTGCAAAAGTGCGGGTGCTGAAGCAGGTCCGGCCGCTCGATCGCGGCAAAGAAATTCTGCCAGTGCTTGTCGTTGTAGATCAGCACGCAGAGAAAGCCGTCTTGGGTGGCATAAGGTCGCCGGTGCGGCGCGAACAGCCGCGGATACCCGGGTGGCCCGATGGCCGGCTCGAAGGTTCGGCCGCCCATGTGATCGCCGAGCACGAACTGCGACATGCTCTCAAACATCGTCACCTCGACCGACTGCCCCTCACCGGTGCGCGCGGCGTGAAACAAGGCGCCGACGGTCGCGATCACCGTTTGCAGGCCGACGCTGCGATCACCCAGGGTCACCGGCGCATAGCGGGGCACATCGCTGCCCTGCTGCAAAGTCAACGACGGCACGCCGGCGATGCCCTGGATCAGATCGTCGTATGCCGGCTGCCCCGCGTATTCGCCTCGCTCGGAGAATCCATACGCGCCGACGTAGACGATTTTGGGATTGATGGCGCGCACCGCCTCGTAGCTCAATCCCAACCGCGCCATCGCCTGCGGCCGCACGTTGTAAATCAGTGCATCGGCTGTCTTGATGAGGCGCTGCAATGCTTCCAATGCCTTCGGCTGCTTCAGATCCAGCACCAGCGAGCGCTTGTTGCGGTTGAGCTGAATATGAATGTGACCCATGCCGGGATTCTTCATCGGCCCCACCCAGCGCATATTGTCGCCGGCCGGCGCTTCCACTTTGACGACGCTGGCACCCATGTCGCCCAGAATCTGCGTGGCGTACGGCCCCATGATGACCGTGGTGAGGTCGACGACGGTGATGCCGTGGAGTGGGCCGTGGGCTTGTGGCATTGGTCTTAAAGCGGTCGCGACTAGCGCCGCCGGACACTTTCCACGCCCGGCACTTCCTTCACCGCGCGCAGTACGCGGGCGATATCGGTGGCGGCCTGGATTTCGACGGTAAATCGCATCGACGCGATATTGCCTCGCGACAGGGTGTTGACGGCGGTGACATTGATGCGCTCGCGCGAGACCGCCTCGGAGATGTCGCGCAATAGCCCTTGCCGATCTGCCGCGATGACTTCGATATCGGCGGCAAACGCCTGCGATCCGGTCTGGCCCCAATGGGCCGGCATCAGCCGGTCGCGCTGGTCGGCCGCGAGCGACGTGATATTGACACAGTCCTGCCGGTGCACCATCACTCCCCGCGTCTTGGTAATGAAGCCGATGATGGCGTCGGGCGGTACCGGCTTGCAGCACTTGGCGACCAGGGTGGCGATATTGTTCACGCCCAATACCAGCACGCCGCCCGAATTCTTGCCCGCACGCGCGGCCACCGTGATCAGCCCGGCATCGCCGGCATCGGCCGCCTCGTGTTGCGCAGGCGCAGCGAGCTCGCGCAGCACCAGCTCGATCTGGTGCGGCGTGATATCGCCGCGGCCGATTTCCGCGAGGCACTCATCGACGTCGCGATGCTTCAGCGCCGCCGCAACCTTCTCCAGGGCAATCGCGCTGACTCCCGCCCGCGCCAGCTCGCGTTCCAGTGTTTGCCGGCCGTGTGCGACATCGACTTCGAAATACTCCTGCCGGAACCAGTTGCGCACCTTCGATTGCGCGCGCGGGCTCAGCAAGAAACCCAGCTGCGGATTGAGCCAGTCGCGCGACGGACCACCTTGCTTGGCCGCCAGGATTTCCACGCGCTGCGCATTATGCAGAGCGGTATTGAGCGGCACGATCTGTCCGTCCACCTTGGCACCGCGGCAACGATGGCCCAAGTCGGTATGCACGTGATAGGCAAAATCGACTGGCGTCGACCCGGCCGGCAGGTCCACCACTCTGCCTTGCGGCGTAAATACGTAGATCGTGTCATTGAACAGTCCCTGCTTTACCTGTTCGGAATAGCCCCCGCCATCGACCAGTTCGCGTTTCCAGTCCAGCACCTGCCGCAGCCACGCAATCTTGGATTCGAATTTCTTGTCGGCCGCTGTCTGGCGCGAAGTACCCTCCTTGTAGCGCCAGTGCGCAGCAACACCGTGTTCGGAAGCCAGATGCATGGCGCGGGTGCGAATCTGCACTTCCAGCGTCTTGCCTTCCGGCCCCAGCACGGCGGTATGCAGCGACTGGTAGTGATTGGCCTTCGGCCTGGCGATGTAGTCGTCGAATTCGCCCGGGATCGGCTGCCAGCGGTCGTGCACCAGGCCCAGCACCGCGTAGCAGTCGGCTTCCGAATCGACCAGCACGCGCACCGCGCGCACGTCGTACAGGTTTTCGAACGCAATGTTCTTCGACTGCATCTTGCGATGGATCGAGTAAATGTGTTTGGGCCGCCCGGCAATTTCGCCGTCGATGGCCAACCCGGCCAGCGCCGCCTTCAATTCCGCGACCACTCGCCCGATGTACGCCTCCCGTTCGTGGCGTTTGCCGTCGAGCTGGGTGGCGATGCGCTTGTAGGTTTCCGGTTCGAGGAAGCGAAACGAAAAATCCTCCAGCTCCCACTTGATCGCAAATACACCCAGCCGATTCGCCAGTGGTGCAAACAGGTCGCGCGTCTGCTCGGCGGCGGCGCGCCTGACCGCATCCGGTGCCTGGGTGAGGTTGCGCAGGAACACCACGCGTTCGGCCAATTTCACCAGCACCACCCGCACGTCATCGGCCAAGGCCAGCAGCATTTTCCGCAGTGTTTCCAGAGAAGCCGCACGATCCGCACCGGCGCGCACAGTTTCGATGCGTCCGGCGCGCAAAACGCCCTGAACCAGTGCGGCGATATCCGCACCAAATGCCTCCCCGATCAGCGGCAGATCGATTTCCTTGGCGGGAATGGCGCAGACGATTAACGCCGTAGCCAGTGTGTCCGCGTCGGCATCGATACCGAACAGGATTTCGGCGGTATCGACCGCCGGCAATAGCGACGTCTCGCGGCCATTGGCGCGCGCGGCGGCATCGATGAAATCGAGCGCCCGCAACCCGTCCGCGGCACGAGCGCCGGCTGCAGACAGCCGTGCGCGGAAGCGCTCGACGGTGCCAGCGACAGCTTGGGGATCGGCATTCATGGTGGCATTGTTTTCGCTATGGCCTATTCACGAATTCTAAGCGAGGAACCGGGTCGGTGACCGAAGTGGTACGTACACCGCGACGAACGCACCAAGTGCGCGCGCAGATAGTCACCCGTTTGGCGCAGAAAAGACGGTATATTGGGTCATGGGCGAATCGGCACTATTTAACGAGATGTACGCGGCGGACGGGACGGTCCGTCCGCACTACGAAATCTTTGCCAACTGGCTGGCAAATACCCCTCCGGAGAAGATAGCCCAAAACCGGCACGCGGCGGATTTGTTGTTCCACCGTGTCGGCATCACTTTTGCCGTCTACGGCGAAGCAACCGGCACCGAGCGGTTGATTCCATTCGATATTGTCCCGCACATTATTCCCGCCGTGCAGTGGGACCGTGTGTCGGAAGGGCTTACCCAGCGGGTGCGCGCCCTCAATGCCTTCCTGCACGACGTCTATCACGGTCGCGACATCCTCAAGGCGGGCAAGATTCCCGAGCAAGCCATCCTCGGCAATTCGCAATACCGGCCGGAAATGGTCGGCATCGACGTGCCGGGCGGCATCTACGCGCATATCGCCGGCATCGATCTGGTGAAGGATGGAACGGGCGAGTACTTTGTGCTGGAGGACAATCTACGTACGCCCTCGGGCGTTTCGTACCTGCTGGAAAACCGCAAGATGATGATGCGGCTGTTCCCTGAGTTGTTCGGCATGCAGCGGGTGCGTCCGGTCGATCACTATCCGGATCTTTTGCTGGAAACACTCAGAAACGTGGCGCCGGCCGGCACCGACATGCCCACCATCGTGCTGATGACGCCCGGCCAGTTCAATTCGGCGTACTTCGAGCATGCGTTTCTCGCCCAGCAAATGGGCATCGAACTGGTCGAAGGTGCCGACCTGTTCGTGGCCGACGACACGGTTTTCATGCGCACCACCCAGGGCCCGCAGCGGGTCGATGTCATCTACCGGCGCATCGACGACGACTTTATCGACCCGGAAGCATTCCGCGGCGACTCCATGCTCGGCGTTCCCGGCCTGATGCGCGCATACCGCGCCGGTCGCGTGGCATTGGCCAATGCGGTCGGTACCGGTGTGGCGGATGACAAATCGACCTATCCGTATGTACCGGAAATGATCCGCTTCTATCTCGGCGAAGAACCGATCCTGAAGAATGTCCACACCTGGATGCTCGGCAATCCGGCCGACCTTGAGTACGTGTTGGCGCATATGGAAGAACTCGTCATCAAGGAAGCGCAGGGTTCCGGCGGCTACGGCATGCTGATCGGACCGGCCAGCACCAAGGAAGAGCGCGCACGTTACCGGCAGCGAGTGCTGGATGCGCCCGAAAAATTCATCGCCCAACCGACCCTGGCCTTGTCGGCCTGCCCCACCTTTACCGATCGCGGCATGGCGCCGCGCCACATCGACCTTCGTCCCTATGTGCTGTCCGGCAAGGAAGTCAAACTTGTGTCGGGCGGACTCACCCGTGTCGCCTTGCGCGAAGGATCGCTGGTGGTCAATTCCTCGCAGGGCGGCGGCGTCAAAGACACCTGGATCATCGACTGATGTTAAGCCGCACTGCCTCCACACTCTATTGGATGTCGCGCAATGTCGAGCGCGCCGAGAATACCGCGCGCATACTCGACGTGGCCTACCGCATGTCGCTCCTGACCAACGATCCCAACCTGCAGGACCAGGAGTGGTTTGCGCCGCTCAATATCACCGGCACCCTGTTTCCTTTCAGCGGACGCCATTCCATCGTCAATGCGCGCGAGGTGCTGCACTTCATGGCCTTCGACCCGGACAATCCTTCCTCCATCTACAGCTGCGCACAGGCTGCCCGCGAAAATGCCCGAGCGGTGCGCGGCACCATCACCAGCGAAATGTGGGAAGTGATCAACGCCACCTGGCTGGAAATGCAGAACATGGACGAGGACCGCATGTACGCGCGCGGCGTGTCGGCCTTTTTCGAATGGGTCAAGGAACGCTCGCACCTGTTTCGCGGCGTCACCTTCGGCACCATCCGTCGCGACGACGCCTTCAGCTTTCACCGGCTCGGCACCTACGTCGAACGCGCCGATAACACGGCGCGCATCGTCGATGCCAAGTATCACGTGTTGCTGCCGTCGGTGGCCGACGTGGGTGGCGCGGTCGACTATTACCAATGGTCGGCAGTGCTGCGCTCGGTATCGGCCTTCGAAGCCTATCGCAAGGTCTATCGCGACTCCATCACGCCCTTGCGCATCGCCGAGCTCCTGATCCTGCGCGACGATATTCCGCGTTCGCTGCATTTTTGCCTGCGCGACGTGTACAACATCCTCTGCAAGGTGCAAAATCGCAACTCCGGCGAAGCGACCCGGCAGGCGGGAGAAATCTACGCGTCGCTGCAATTCGGTACCATGGACAATATTTTCGCCATCGGGCTGCATGAATACCTCACTGCCTTTCTCGAATCCACGCAACGCCTGGCCGGGGAAATCAACCAATCCTTCTTTGCGCCGTCGTTGCCGACCGCCTGAACCGAATTTTCAGCAATCGCCATGACTTACTGTGTAGCCATCCGCCTCGATTCCGGCATGATTTTCGCCTCCGACTCCCGCACCAACGCAGGGGTGGATCACATCGCCACGTTCAGCAAGATGCGAGTGTACGAAAAGCCCGGGGACCGCGTCATCGTCGTGCTGTCGAGCGGTAACCTCGCCATGACGCAAGGCGCCATCAATATCCTGGACCGGCACCTGCACGCCCCGGCCGACGAACCCAGCATCTGGAACGCGCAATCGATGTTCGACGTCGCCGCCCTGACCGGCGAAGCGTTGCGCGACATGCAAAAACGCGACGGCGCCATGCTGATGCAAGCCGGCATCGACACCAATTCCAACCTGATTGTCGGCGGCCAGATCCACGGCGAATCGCAGCGCCTGTTCCACGTCTACCCACAGGGCAATTTCATCGAGACCTCGGATGAAACGCCCTACTTCCAACTGGGCGAATCCAAGTACGGCAAGCCGATTCTCGACCGCGTCATCAATACCTCAACGCCGCAAAAGGAAGCGGCCAAGTGCGTGCTGATCTCGTTCGACTCAACCATAAAGTCGAACATTTCGGTGGGCCTGCCGATCGATATGCTGTGGTATCCGCGCGATGCCCTTCGCGTCGGCACGCAGCAGCGCATACGCGATGGCGACCCGTATTTCTCGATGCTGCGGCAGCGCTGGGGCGGCGGCCTGCGCCGGGTGTTCGGCGAATTGCCGGACCCGGATTGGCTGGAATGATGGTCGCTACGTGACTATCCGCGTCGCCCTGCACCACCAAACCCGCTACACCTTTGATCGCGCGGTCAACCTGTCGCCGCACGAAGTGCGCCTGCGCCCCGCCGCGCACTGCCGCACGCCGATCGAAAGCTATTCACTTACGATCCGACCCGAAAAGCACTTTCTGCATTGGCAACAGGACCCCTACGGCAACTGGCTGGCGCGCTTGGTATTCCCGGAGCGCTCGACCGAACTGTCGATCGAGGTGGACCTGGTGGCCGACATGACGGTCATCAATCCGTTCGATTTCTTCGTCGAGAAATACGCCGAGCACTACCCTTTCCAGTACACCCCGGAAAACCGGCGCGAACTGACTGCCTATCTGGAGTGTGATCCGCCCGGGGCGCTCCTGACCGAATGGCTGGACGCAGCACGGCGCGAGTGGGATGGACGCAAGCCCGCCACCATCGATTTCCTGGTGGCCTTGAACCAGCGCGTGCAAGGCGACGTCGGCTATCTGATCCGTATGGAAGCCGGCGTACAGACGCCCGAGCAAACGCTGCAACGCAGGCAAGGTTCCTGCCGCGATTCGAGCTGGCTGCTGGTCCAAATCCTGCGCCACTTCGGCGTTGCGGCGCGCTTTGCCTCGGGTTACCTGATTCAATTGGTAGCCGATGAAAAACCGCTGGAAGGCCCTGCCGGTACCGACCACGACTTTACCGACCTGCACGCCTGGGCGGAAGCGTACTTGCCGGGTGCCGGCTGGGTGGGCCTCGATCCGACCTCCGGCCTGCTGGCGGGCGAGGGCCATATTCCCCTCGCCTGCACGGCAATTCCGTCTTCCGCAGCGCCCGTGACCGGGTTTACCGACGTCTGCGAATCGAAGCTCGATTTCAAGATGACGGTAACGCGCATCCACGAGGACCCGCGCGTCACCAAACCCTATACCGAGGCGCAATGGCAGGAGATGCAGGGCCTCGCGCAAGCGGTCGACGCCGTACTCGAGAAGCAGGAAGTCCGCCTCACCATGGGTGGGGAGCCGACCTTTGTGTCGATCGACGACCGCGACGGCGCCGAATGGAACTTCACCGCGCACTCGGCCGAAAAGTGGCGCCTATCCGCCGACCTGCTCGGTCGCCTGCAGCCGCGCTACGCGCCGGGCGGCATGCTGCACTTCGGCCAGGGCAAGTGGTACCCCGGCGAACCGCTGCCGCGCTGGGCACTTTCCTGTTTCTGGCGCACCGATGGCGAGGCGCTGTGGCGCGATCCGCGCTGGATTGCCATGCAGGCATCGGCCCAGCCGAGCACCATCGCAGACGCGGAGCGCTTCGCCAAGTCGTTGGCGCAACAGCTGGGCCTGCATCCCGGCTACCTGCAACCAGCGCACGAAAGCGTCTGGAACGCACTGCGCGACGAATCGCGCCTGCCGGTCAACGTCGATCCCTTGTCGGCCGAATGGGCGGCACCTGCCGCCCGCGAGAAACTCCGCGAGCAATTGACCGAGGCACTCGGCGCCGTGGTGGGGTTCGTTCTGCCGATCAAGGCCCGCGAGCGCGCCAAGGCGAACGCCGAAACCGAGTGGCAATCGAACCTGTGGCCACTGACTGCCAAGCATATCTTTTTGCTGGAGGGCGATTCGCCGATGGGCTATCGGTTGCCGCTGGCATCGCTGCCGTGGGTGGCGCCGAAAGACGTCGAGGTACATCCGCCGGCCGATCCGTTTGCCCCGCTGGAAGCGTTGCCGGCTGTCGGCAAACGCGGCGCACGTCGCGAAAGCGCGGCACCCGTTGCGCCCAAACTGCGCAAAGGCGTATCGGCCCCGGAAATCGTCCGCACCGCCCTTTGCATGCAGGTACGCGAAGGCATTCTGCACGTATTCCTGCCGCCGGTGCCCTTGCTGGAAGACTTCATCGACTTGATCTCGGCCATCGAATCGGCTGCTGCGGAGACGAAGGTCCCGTTGCGGCTGGAAGGCTATTCGCCGCCGACCGATGTGCGCATCCAGAAATTCGCCATCACCCCCGATCCCGGCGTCATCGAAGTCAATATTCACCCTGCCAAGGATTGGCAATCGTTGGCGGCCAACACGTTGACCCTGTATGCGCAAGCTCGTGAAGCGCGGCTCTCCACCGAGAAATTCATGCTGGACGGACGCCACACCGGCACCGGCGGCGGCAATCACGTCACCATCGGTGGCGTCACCCCCGCCGATTCACCATTGTTGCGTCGTCCCGATCTGCTGCGCAGCCTGATCAGCTATTGGCAAAACCATCCTGCGCTTTCTTACCTGTTCTCTGGCACCTTTATCGGCCCGACCTCGCAGAGCCCGCGCGTAGACGAAGCGCGCAGCGATGCCTTGTACGAGCTCGAAATCGCCTTCGAGCAGCTCGATGCCGAATTTCCGTTGGGTTCGGAGAACGAAAAGCCCTGGCTGGTCGATCGCATCCTGCGACATTTCCTGGTTGATTTGACCGGAAATACCCATCGGGCTGAATTCTCCATCGACAAGCTCTATTCGCCCGATGGCCCCACCGGGCGCCTTGGTCTGCTCGAATTCCGCGCCTTCGAGATGCCGCCGCACCCGCAGATGAGCCTCGCGCAAATGCTGCTGTTGCGAACCCTGATCGCGCGCTTCTGGCGCGAGCCGTACCGCCACGCCTTGATCCGCTGGGGCACCGAGTTGCACGACCGCTTCATGCTGCCCTACTTCATCGCCCAGGACATGAAAAGCGTGGTCGATGACCTCAATAGCGCCGGCCATTTCGGCAGCCATAAGTTGAAATTCGAATGGTTCGCACCGTTCCTGGAGTTTCGCTTCCCGCGTTTCGGCACCGTCGCCTATCAGGGCATCGAACTGGAAATTCGCCAAGCGATCGAACCCTGGCACGTACTGGGAGAGGAGCTTTCGGGCAACGCCACCTCGCGTTACGTGGATTCCTCCATCGAGCGCGTGCAGGTGCGCGTGACCGGCATGGTGCAGCAGCGACACATCGTCGCCTGTAACGGCCGCCCGGTTCCCTTGACTCCCACCGGCACGCCGGGCGAGTACGTGGCCGGTGTCCGTTACCGCGCCTGGGCGCCACCCTCTGCGCTGCATCCCACCATCGGCATCCATGCGCCGCTGGTGTTCGATATCGTCGATCTCTGGGCCGGGCGCTCGGTGGGCGGCTGCACGTATCACGTGTCGCATCCCGGCGGTCGCAACTACGAGACTTTTCCGGTCAATGCATTCGAAGCCGAGGCACGACGCGTCGCACGCTTTCACAATATCGGCCACACGCCGGGCCCGATGAAAGTGGCAATGGAAGGCCGCAACTCGGCATTCCCGTTCACCCTCGATTTGCGCAAGGCGCCCGATTTCGACGGCGCCCAATATGTGCCCATTCGCTCCGGGACCGGCGCGGACCAGTAGGTCTACATCAATACTACTTGCCGCACCGCCATACCCGCTGCAAGCTGATCAAAGCCTTCGTTGATCTGGTCCAGCGCAAACGTGCCGCTCAACAGGCGATCGACCGGCAGCTTGCCGTTTCGGAACATCTCAATGAAGCGCGGAATATCGCGGCTCGGTACGGCGGTACCGATATAGCTTCCCTTCACTGTCCGCTCTTCCGCCACCAGGTTGACCAGCGGAAGCGCCATGGTCGCCTGTGGCGGTGGCAATCCGGCGGTCACTGTCGTGCCACCACGCCGGGTAATTTTGTAAGCCAATTCCATCGCCTTGGCGGAACCTGCCATTTCGAATACGAATTCACATCCGCCGCCGGTGGCGGATCGCACCGCTTCCGCGACCTCCGCCGATCCCGCGTTGAAAACGTCGCTGGCACCCAGCGATTTCGCCAATTGCAGCTTGTCTTCGGCCAGGTCGATCGCCACCACACGCGATGCGCCTGCCGCAATCGCCCCCAGCACCGAAGAAAGGCCAACCCCGCCAAGCCCCACCACCGCCACCGACGCACCGGCCGGCACTTTCGCGGTGTTCACAACAGCCCCGACACCGGTGAGAACCGCGCAGCCAAACAATGCCGCCTGCGCAAACGGCAGGTCACGGTCGATCTTGACCAACGAGCGGCGCGACATCACCGCCATTTCCGCAAATGCCGAGACGCCCAGATGATGATTTACCGCAGCGCCCATGTGCCGCCAGCGGCGCTCGCCGGATAGCAAGGTGCCGGCGCCGTTGGCCACGGCTCCCGGTTCGCACAGGGCCGGCCGCCCCACTGCGCAAGGCTGGCAGTGCCCGCAACTGGGCATAAACACCATGACCACGTGGTCGCCGACGGCGAGATCGTTCACGCCCGGCCCGAGCGCATCGACCACGCCGGCCGCTTCGTGCCCCAATACCATCGGCATCGGCCGGGGACGGTCGCCGTTGATGACGGAAAGATCGGAATGGCAAAGACCGGCCGCCTTGATGGCGACGCGCACCTCGCCGTAGCCGGGCGGCGCCAAATCCACATCCTCGATGCGCAGCGGCCGCGATATGGCATACGGCGATACGGCACCCATGGCATGCAAGACGGCGGCACGGACCTTCATGTTCGACTCCCTGCGATCGATATCGCCATCGAGAGTAACGCATTTGCCGGGTTCTCGCGCGCCTACTCCAGCGCAATCGCGTTGCGATCCACATCATCCTGCCAATAGCGGCGATGCACTTTCCGCCAGGACCGGATTTCCGGCAGGCCCGGCAGCGCACCGAAGTGCAACTCCAGCTCGCCCTCCTCATCGGTCCTGCGCACCTTGAAGCCGTTTTGTGCGTAGCGTTCCATCACCGCGGCATTCGGATGATGAAAGCGATTCCGGTAACCCACCGGCAATAGCGCAATTTTTGGCCGCACGGCATTCAGGAACGCCTGCGTAGATGAAGTCTTGCTGCCGTGATGCGGCATCACCAGTACGTCGGCATGCAAATCCGTTTCGCGCAACAGCAATTCCTGTTCCGACTTCTTTTCGATATCCGCCGTCAGCAGCACCGAACCACCAGGTCCAGTGATCTTCAATACACAACCCATATCATTCGACTTTCGGCGCGTCTCGTCGTAATTGCCCGCCAGTGGATGGATGATTTCGAAATCGACCCCATCCCAGTGCCAGCGATCACCAGCCTCGCAACGCATCACTTCGCGAGCCCCCTGCAATACCCGATGCTGCTCCGGCATCGAGGTCAACACCCAAGCGGGATCGCGCGCCGCTATGATGGAATGCGCACCGCCCGAGTGGTCGTCGTCCTGATGGCTGACAATCAGCGCATCCAGCCTGGTGATGCCCTCACCGCGCAAATACGGCACGACAATGCGATTGCCGGAATCGGCATCCGGATTCCAGGAGGGGCCGGTGTCGTATACCAGTGCGTGGCGTGCAGTTTGCACCACCGTGGCAAGGCCCTGCCCGACGTCGAGCAAGGCCAGCCGGTATTCGCCTTGCGCGGGTTGGATCGGCGCGACCAGAAACAGCGGCCACATCATGACAAAGCCCAACCAGCGCGCCGGTGCACCGCGCGGCAGCAGGCACCATGCGCAGCCGGCCAGTGCGCATGCCACGGTCAACATTTCTGGCGCATGGCTTTGCCATACCGCATTGGGCGCCGAGGCCAGCCATTGCAACGCCCAGTCGCACCAGGACATCACCCAATGCGCCCAGGTCATCAAGAACCCGAAGGGACCGATAAAGGATAACGCGGCTCCGGCCAGCGTAAGCGGTACCACCACCAGACTCACCACCGGGATGGCAAAGGCATTGGCAATCGGCGATACCAGCGAGACCTCCTGAAACAGGAACAAGGTCAGCGGCAGCAAGCCGGCGGTGACCGCAAGCTGCGTCATCACCGCTTCACGCAGCGCGGTTGGCTTGCCGACCCGGTGCGTACTTACGTACAGGATCGCCGCGACCGCGCCGAACGATAGCCAGAATCCCGGCGAAAGTACCGCCCAGGGGTCGATCAGCAAGACCGCCAGCATTGCCCAGGCAAGCACGCGCGAGGCACTGCCGGAGCGTCCCAGCCATAGCGCGATCGCCACGGCGGTGAGCATGAAAAAGGTACGTTGGCACCGAGAAGCCCGCAATCAAGGAATACGCCAATGCCGTCAATGCACCCGCCAGCGCCGCGGCGCGTTGCGCCGGCAACCGCACGGCCAGTGCGGGCAAGCGGGACCAGGCGCGAAACGTGACCCAATACAAAAGCGAGGCCACCATGGTGATATGCAGGCCCGATATCGACATCAGGTGGCCGACGCCGGTGCGCCAGAATACCCGCCACTGCTCTGCGGGAATGGCGTCCTGTTCGCCGATGGCGAGCGCGACCAGGACACCACGGTATGGCTGGCCTTGCAGAGTTGCATTCATCCGTTCTCGAATGGCGAGCCGGATACGATCGATCCGAGCACCCGGGCTGGCGACAAACTCCTCGCGCAATGCATTGCTGCCGCGCGCACGTACGTAGCCGGTGGCGCGGACATTTCTCTCCAGCGCCCACGCTTCAAAGTCGAAACCGTGGGGATTTTGCGTGCCATGCGGACGGCGCAAACGCACCGTCAATTGCCAGCGCTGCCCGGGGCGCAATTGTGGCGGGGGCGTCTCGG
>Ga0302321_100003475_pt1 | contig 13518 bp, 9 predicted proteins | sample Fen_T0_1_FD_202505 | JGI IMG/M metagenome (GOLD analysis project Ga0302321, IMG submission 202505) | Peat permafrost microbial communities from Stordalen Mire near Abisko, Sweden - Fen_T0_1 | ecosystem: Environmental > Terrestrial > Soil > Wetlands > Permafrost | place: Sweden: Abisko...
GTTCTGCGGGCGGCGTTCGCGTCCAAGCCAGCTCTGCGCCGAGGAGGTCGCCTACGCGTAGGCGTTCATGACCCTCCTCGAACTTCGCGATGGCAAGCGTGGTCTGGTCTTCCGGCTTGATTTCCCACAACATTTGGGCTCTCCGCAATCGATCGTGCCCGGAGCGGGCTTGGCATTGTCGCATTGAGAGCTCCCGATCGTCGCTTTCCCATCATGTTGGCTGCGCGAACTAGTCTCATGTTTAGCGACCAAGTTTGCATTCTTGGTTGGCGTGGGATCGTCAACAACCTCCACTGTTGCGCTGCACTCCGCCTCCTTTGCTACTCCAATCGATGCCGGGCTCCGACGCGGGACTCGAATCAACGCTGACCGAGCCAATTCTGCTTGAGAGCCTGTGCAAATGGGGGGCGGCCCATCGGGGCAACTCGAACGCGCCAATACTTGTATGAAGGCAGCGATGTGCTCGCTCTGAACTGACTGCCGACGTTCAGCCAGATGCTCCTCGATGGCCTCGGCAAATTGGCTCATTTGGGTAAAGGCGTTCACAGACTCAGACGCAAGGGCACGCTCTATCATGTCGCCGACACCGCGTTGCACCCACGGCGCGTGATGACTCGGTGGCACGAACGGCAGTTGACCGTTCGGTAAGCTTTTGGGCAACGTAACTAAAGTCAGCAGTTCGTAGAGTACTCGCGCTACACCCGTGATGTCCGCTTTGGCACAACTTCTAGGTGAAGATCGCTCAAGAACGACTTCCCCACTTTCGCGCAATGCGCGGCCTACTAGCAGCGATGAGATTTGGCGAGACAGCGCTGAACCCACCCCAGTTATCACGACGCGGTCCGAACAGAAAGCTTGATGATGACTCGGATCCGGGTACCCAGCCTCATCCTTCAGTGCATGAGCGTAGCCTAGCGCGTCGCAGACGGCTCTGGTGACGTGGAGCGCAAACCAAACTGGAACGGAATTTTTGCACCGCCGGACCTGCTCCACAATGCTGCGGACCGTCACGCCGTCTACGAACTCGGAAACAACGCCGACATCATTGCGATCGATAAGAACTTCTTCGGTCTTTGAGATATTGGGATGCCGAAGGCGCATGGCACGGCGACCGTCAGCAACGAACATCTCGACGAATTGGCGATCCCGAACGTGCTCGGCCTTGAGTTTGTACAGCACCGAACAACGCTGGGCGTCCTCTGGGTCAGCGGCTTCAACCCGCCAAAGCTCACAGGCCCCCACAGCGCCTATGCGGTGTTGCATGGCGTAGCGTCCAAACCGAGCGACAACAACGGGAGTGGCCACTTGAATTCCTATTTGAGAAGGTCGACCTCTTGAGTGCGCTCGCGAAGCCTTCGGCCTGGCGTATCTCGCCTCACGTTCGTTGGAAAGCACAGCGGAGTCATGTGGCAATCGCGTGCCAGACTGATGCAGTCTTGCTGAACATTGCTCAGGCGCGACAGGTCATCTACTCCCGATGGGTGGTCTTATGGCAGAAATATTGCGCTTCGCATTGGATACCGATCAGACAATGACGACTACCGCGTGGGCACGCACGGGTCTGGATGCGGGCCGTGACCATGACTGGACGAGGACCACTTCGATTGTCGGAGCAACGCTGGGACGATGATAGCTTCCGTGACTGCTTGTCGCGCGGGAATGCAACGAGTTCGTGACTCACCCAGTCACGAACTCGTTGCAGAACCTTCGCACTATGCCGCTCCAATTGGGACTATGAAGTTCGTCTCGAGGGCGCATCGCTCTTCCGCAACAAAGTAGCCCAGCGCGGTCGCTCGCCCCCTCAATCACTGATGGGTAGAGCGGTCCGGGCGCAATTGGAGGGTAGACCATGAAAGACTCAATACACGACAGTCTGTTCGCGCTGACGTTTGTACCTGTCGTATTGGCTGCCGCGGGTTGCACGCAATCCGGCTCAGTGCGCGAAGAGGAGCCTGGAATTGGAGCCGAGGCGCTCAGCATCCCCAGTCGTTCTTCCGGGGCCCACAAGCACCATGATGAGCGCACACAACCAATTCGAAATATTCAAGTAGGCCCACGGCCATTTTATCTCGTGGAAGCTATGGATGACGGCCCACTTAAGACTTTACTCGAACGCTGCTCGGAAGGCCCGTTCCATTCTTCAGATTTTTCGATCGGGCACCGCGGTGCGGCGCTCCAGTTCCCAGAAGAAACTAAGGAGTCCTTGGAGGCTGGTGCCCGCATGGGCGCTGGGATTCTTGAGTGCGACGTAACTTTTACCAAAGACCGCCAACTCGTGTGTCGTCACTCGCAATGCGATCTGCACACGACCACGAATATCTTGGCTATCCCGGAGCTCGCGGCGAAGTGCACCGAAACATTCGTGCCAGCAAACGCAGCAACTGGGACGCCAGCGTCGGCCAAGTGTTGTACTAGCGACATTACGCTGGGCGAGTTCAAAAGCCTCTGTGGCAAAATGGATGGAGCCAATCCACAGGCGACAACGGTCGCCGAATACATGAACGGCACCCCGCGGTTCAGAACCGATATCTATTCGACCTGCGGTACCGTCCTCAGTCACAAGGAGTATATCCGCCTGGTTTCTCAACTGGGCGCAAAGTTCACACCCGAACTCAAGGCCGCCAGCGTGGCGATGCCATTTGAAGGCGACTTCACTCAAGCGGCCTACGCGCAGCAGATGATTGATGAATACAAGTCTGCTCATGTTCCAGCGAACCGAGTCTTTGCGCAGTCCTTCAACCTGCAAGACGTCCTTTACTGGCTCACGAACGAGCCTGCTTTCGGCAAGCAGGCAGTCTATCTGGACGACCAGGTTGACATCGCTGGAGGCTTCGACGCAGCCGTCGCCAGGCTGCCGGACATTGCCGCGCAAGGCGTGAAGATCGTTGCGCCGCCCACCTGGGCGCTAGTCACACTGGATGGAACGAATCGTATCGTTCCGTCGAGCTATGCCGTCGCGGCCAAGTTGGCCGGGCTGGATATCATCACGTGGACGCTTGAACGCTCGGGGCCACTTGCGACAAGGGGCCGCACTGATTACTACTTTCAATCGATCACCAACGCAATCCACAACGACGGCGACACATTTGTGTTGCTCGACGTATTGGCCAAGCAAGTCGGCGTACGTGGAGTCTTCTCTGACTGGGCGGGCACGGTCACCTATTACGCGAATTGCATCGGCCTGTGACTTGGTGCGCCGCATTGATAGACAGTCAGTGATTCGGTGAAGACGGCGAAACGCAGCCTCGCGATTGGCAACGCTGCGTTCGTCGTCTGCCAGGGAACCTCCCGTCACGCCGAGGTCTCTCGGCGTCGCTACGCATCAGCAACCCGCTTTGATGGTCAACTGGGCGCCTTCGTTCGTGACGTCGCTTTTACTCAGAAGCAACAGCGTCAAATTGCAGTCGTGTCACCATGTTTGGACGCTTCCTTTCACCGATCCTGGTGCCCCAATGAATAGAGCGCTGTTCCCAATCGTAGCGTCAATCCTCTTGTTGCCGGCAGCCGCAGCGGCAATGCCCACCTTTCCCGAGCAAATCCAGATACACTTGGGCCTCGCGGCGGCGCCGGGTTGCGTGCTTTGCCACGCCAGCGATGTTGGCGGGGGCGCAGTATCCCAACAGTTCGGCAAGGCAATGGTCGCAGCGGGTTTGACAACCGCAGGCGGGGATACGCTTACCGGCGCGCTCGACAAGCTCGAAGCGGAAGGCACAGACTCCAATGGCGATGGCATCGCCGACATCGCTGCCCTGCACGATGGTATGGAATCGACGACGAGCCAGCCAACGGCGAACGCGCCAGCGCAAGCCCAGGGCTGTAGTATAGGCCCGAGTTCGCCTCAGAAAGGTCATCTGGGTTGGCCGTGGCCGTTGCTCATGGCGCTCATGATAGGTAAGTTGGCGAGACGCGGTCGGCGCCGCCAGCGCTACCTCATTTCGTCGAGGAAGAGTCACCCAATCACTAGTCTTGCCAGAGGTTTCGATGTCTAAACGATTCAGTCGGGGTCTGAGCTTCTCCGTCACCGTTGTCGCGATGCTTTTCGTTGGACCTGCAACTGCTAGTTGGGCCCAATACGGTGAACGGTACGTGGCATTCAGGGCGGTAGGGCCTGGTGGCCTTGGGATCGAGGGCAAGGGATCAGACGTGAGCCTCCGCGAGCAGGGAGACGCAATCGTCGCAACGGTGGGCCTCGGCAGCCTTGCGACAGGAATCGAACTGCGGGACAAGCACATGCGAGAGAAGTACCTTGAGACAGCGAAGTACCCTGTTCTTGTATTCACTATCGACAAGTCCAAGGTGAAGTCGCCGTTCGAAGGTGACATTGATGGCAATTTGAAGTTGCACGGAGTCACCCAATCAGTCCGTTTACACTATAAGGCCACCGGAACCGAGAAGCATGCTTCAGTCGTGGGTTCGACGAAATTGAACATGAAGGATTTCAATATCGCAGTGCCTTCATACCTCGGCGTCAGCGTCAAACCTGACGTCACTGTCACCTTCAAGTTGGATGTCGAGGACCGGTAGGGCTAGTTGAGGCGCGTAATTCTGCCAACCACCAACCCAAATCACAAGATTGTCATTTTACTCGTCACCGTCAGCTTGAGTCAGTGCGGATCCGGCGCCGCGCTAGCGATTCACGCGCCGATAGCCCCACCAATTGCCGTAGCGGGACTCAAGTTGCGCAACCGGATCCACTTGACCAAATAGCTGAACCGTACGATCCGATTGGCTGTGCACGACGTAGTAGTCGTAGCTGTCGCCCTCGGAGTCAGCGTCGAATGCGTTGGGGTTCCACTCCGCGCCTGGTGCCACGGAGCTTACGACGCCAGAGCTGAACCGCACCACAGAACTCGGATACATCGCGAACGAGTAGGCCAAAATGCCCCCCTTTGCTACCAAGTAGAGCGCGGCGAGGTGATTCAATGCGGGCAACCCGGGGAATGCCCTCGGAATTGGCTCGAACACGATCGACCGAACCCGAAGATTGCGCGACATTCCGGAAATGAGTTGGTGAAGCGGCGCCGATTCCTGGTTGAACGCCCAGGTTCGATGCACAAACACTCCGCACCACACCAGCACAATTGACAACACAGCTGCGCGACGCAAATGCGGCGCCGGATTAGCCGTTGCAACTGTCGGACGTAGTAGCAACAGGCTTGTCGGCAGAAGCAACACGGCAAACCTCGGCCAAAGTGGACCAACTCCGCGGTACATGGCTGGGAACGCACAAAAGCCGACAAGCGCCAAGACCAAGGGTGCAGTGCGAACCAAACTCCTCTTGGGTGGCCCGCAGAACGTTCCAATCGCACAGAACAAGAAGACCCCAAAGCCTGCTGCCAGTTGGTCCGATTGCCCCGCGCCGAGCAGCAGTCCTGCGAGTGACAGCAGACGCGAGGGTCCACCCTGCCACTCGTCGACGCCAATACGAGCCGTCGCCGAGCCTGGCAAGAGCCAGACGATGGCCACCGCAATCGGCAGCAGGATCGGCAAGATTGCCAAACGCAGCCGCCAACGCCCCAACAATAGCAAGGGCGCAACCACTGTGAAGCACAATGCGTAGGCAACCCCATGGGCTGACAATAGTCCAAGCATTGTCAAGGTGAGCCACAGAGCGTCGGCCCATCTGGGTGCCCCTACTCGAACAACACTTTGCGCGATCGCTAGCAGCATAAGAGGGATTGCCGCCATGAAGCTCACGAAGCCGAAGCAGAAGTTGTAACCTAAGGCTAGTGGGAACGCCGCAAGCGCGATCCACTCATCATGGCCTAGCCGCTGGCATAGAAAGTGAAGGGCAGCGACTTGCCCTACGATTGCCAGCCAGACTACGAGCTTCAGTGCAACTTGGACTCCAACCGCCGGGGCTAGCAATCGCGCGATGACGTAGGCAAGCAGATAGGGTGTTCGCAAGTTCAGTTGGAAGCGCTCCGGGTGGAATTCAGGATCCGCGCGATGGACCCATGTCGCCAGTTGGGCCGCATGCTGGGGCAAATCCACCATCGGTAGATCGCGTGCAGAAAGCAGGACGACCAGGAAACCTAGCCCCAGAACGACTTCGAGCACGAGCAGCAATTTGCTGGTGAGCCGACTCGATGGGTGGATGTCAACGCACGCGCTTTCGCAGGCGCCCCTAGGTGACCTATTCGGACTGCCAGCTAACGAAGCATCTGCCGCCTGTTTCACCGTGTTGAACGGTTCTTCGTACGAGTGACAATCTGAAGCCACGTTCGAGTAACCTCCGTGACACCAGCCAAAGCCGTAACGCTCACCAATTTTTACGTCTTCGGCTTGTCATGAGACAGTCAACTAGTCGTGGCAATCGCGCCGCAAGTGGCACTCTGTTGCAATCATGACAATACCGCGAAACGACGCTTGCCCATTTTGGTTCTACTTACCAATTCGCTGGAGCGACCACCGACCAATGCTAGATAAGCTTTCCCGCTAGGAATGCGAGCTACCCTAGTTTCGTTCAAGCACTCGGAGGATCCTGCCGTGTTCGTCAAAGACCAAGACGACCTACGTCCAAACACAACTGACTTCCTCGACTCCTCTTTCGCATCGCGAACCAGCGTGCGCTTTTGCGAGCCCACCAGTAGACACACCGAAGACGATGCTGGCGACGAGGGTCAGGTGGTGCGCGACGACGAACTACTGGTTGCTGAGACCGAGTATCCAGGGCGAGACCGCGCCGAACCAGACTGGGTCCCCGTCCCTTCGGGATTCACAGAAAGCGGGCAAAGTCGAAGGCTTCATGAACGCTCCGTCGAGCGGAAGCTCACGACGGGCAGTCACCTGCGCTCCGATTGGCAGCCGCCACCAGTCGGACTTTCGCACCCAGACTTTCAGCCAGTGGAGCGACCAGGGCGCTCTCGAACTACCGCGCTCGATCCGAGTAATCCTCGCCATCGTGAATCTTACGATAGCGACCGTGACGAATTGAGACCTTCACCGCCGGCAAGTCGTGAGACATTCGAAGCAGAGCGTCATCATCCCCGCGAGCGCACCCGACGCGCCCATGACGACAACGTCTCGGCAATGCCACGTGAACGGACAGAAGAAGGTCACGCTCGCCGCAGCGCCCTACCGCGTGAACGGTTAGAGCAAGACGTTGGCCGCCGCAGCGTGCAGCCAAGAGAGCTGGTCCGGGAAGGCGATGTCGTTCTGGGCAAGTATCGAGTTGACCGCGTCCACGCCGAGGGTATCGTCGTCGTGGCGACAGCAACGCACCTTGATCTCCGCAATCGAGTGCAGCTCACGCTGTTGTCGCCGGATCCTCGGGATATCGAGGGAGCCCACGAGCACTTCCTGCGGTGCGTAAGGATCGTCACGCACATGCAGAGCGAACACCTTTGTCGTGTCACCGATGCCGGCACGTTGGGCTCTGGCGCACCGTTCTTGATCGCGGAAATTGCCGGTGATACGGACCTTTGCGACTTCTTGCGGGATCGCGGGCCGCTCAGTATCACCGACGCCGTGGACTTTTCCATCCAGGCCGCCGAGGCGTTGGCGGAGGCCCATTCGATGGGAATATGTCACGCCAATCTGACAAGTTCCAACATTCGTCTCACCGCGGGTATGGACGGTTGGCCCGTGGTAAAGTTGCTTGGCTTCGGTGTTATGGCTCATTGGAGGCTCGATGCCATCTCCGCGCGAACTTCCGCACGCCAACTTGGCGGACCTAGAGCCAGCGTGCTGCCGTATCTTTCTCCAGAGCAGATTCGGCGTCCAAATGAACTTGATGGACGAACCGATATTTGGGCATTGGGCGCAATCCTACACGAAATGCTCACAGGGCAGCCGCCTTTCGTTGCGGATACCAGTGCGGCGATGCTCGCGATGATCGCCGCTGACGCGCCAGCGCGTTTGGCGACGCTGCGGGACGACGTCCCGAGGCAACTCGAGTCGATCGTGCTGCGCTGCATGGAGAAGGACCGTCGGTCGCGCTTCGCCAGCATGGCAGAGTTAGTCCGCGCGCTAGAACCCTACGCTTCGACGGAATCTCACGGGATCGTGGAGCGAGTCGTGCGCGTCGTGGCACGCGGAAACGCGGGGCCGGTGGTTGGCCATCGTTCCCCCCACGCGTTGGTGCACGTCCGGCAGCCGATACCGCAGGAGAAGCCAAGTACCGAGCCGCCACGAGAGACTTCACCTAGTCGGCCGAAGTTGAGCTTTGGGGTGGCGACCGCAGTGATGATCGGGGTGGGCCTGGCGGCAGGGGCTGCGGGCGCCATCGTCACAGCCCACGCTCTGGCTCCTACAGGCGATGGATCTGGCGCGAGCACGAGGATCGAGCGGACATCGAATGGTGAAGTGCGTAGCTATTCGGCAACGCCCGCAGCGACGTCGGTTACCTCGGGTGCGCAAAGCCCCATCCCTTCGCGGACACCGCTTCAGGTTGCCGCGCCAGCAGTCGCCAAGCATCTCGCACCTCCTCGAAAGCAGTCACCTTCACCAGAGCAGTCGAGCACCATTGCACCTACGGAAAGTTCCGTGACTGCGTCCACCGCAGCGCATCAGCGCTTGGAACCGACGCGCAATGCTCCTCGGCTTAAAGAGGCCCAGCTGTTCGACGACATCAAGTAGCCAGCGCAATGTCCTCCGCGCGAAGAGAGACGATCACAGAAGTCTGGCCGTGTTTGGCGCCCGGCTGTGACAGTGTTGAGCCGAACCTGCGGATTTCGATTGAGAATCCGCGGCGTCACGATTGGTTCACGCAATAGTCTCAAGGTCGCCTCGGCAACGGTCGTAGCCTGATGCTCAAGCCCCTCAATTGAGAGCCTCAACCATGACTGCTGCTAGCAACACCGAAACCGCCGAACTTAGGGGCGTGACGCCTGCGGCAGACCAATTTGAGATTGGGAACTCTTCGCATACCGCAATCAAGGCAAGTGTTCTTGTTCCGCAAGACATCGTCGAACCGTTGCCAGATCAGTTGCTTTACTACCTGCACCAAGAACTCGATCGGCAAGGATTCCGCCTGCGCAGTTTACCCGACCGACGTCTGCTCCACCTGGAGGAACTTCTAATAGCACGCCTCTTTTCAATTCACGAGAAATGCGAGGCCTTGAACATACTACGCCAGCATTGCCAAGCAACTGCCATTGCATCAAGGGTGGTTGCAGAGGAAGTCGGCCTCGCGCCGGACATGACGTATCTCTGCGGCTGGTTGCACGACATCGGGATCGCCTCGTGCCTGCGTCAGTTGATTCACTTTTTTCCGACTGCTAGCCCACTAGATCTCGCGCCGCTTTGGCCAACGGTCCTCCGTTCCAACGGTGCCCATGCGATCCATATGTGCATGCGCTGGCGGCTACCAAGTGGATTGCGCTATGCCGTCCGCGATCACCTAAACATCGAGACACTCAGGCGACCAGCCATGGTTGCTGCAGCCACCGTCATTGCCGAGAGCATCGTCGGCGAGCTCGGTTTCGCCTTCATTTCGAGCAACGGGACTCCTTCGCGGAGTCTTCCGATAGCGTGCGCCCGGCTAGGGATCAACGAACGCCGGCTCGTTGGGCTCGCATGTCAGATAGATGCTCGCCTTGGCCGTGATGTTCGGTCACAACGCCCGACCGGGATTAGTCTTCCATCGCGCTAGAATTGGCCCTGACAGGCGATCGACGGAACTAGAACCGTTGCACCGCAGGACCATTGGCTCTGCTTTGGCGTCTGATTTCCGGTAGATTCAGCGCCTCCGCCCCAAAAGAGCAGTGTCGTCCCCGCCGCGACAAGCGCGCCACCCGCTACATACAGTCCAATGGAAAGCCGTTCCATGGTTGCCCGCTCCGAGTTGACATTGCCGCATTGTTCGAGCCGGGTCCTCCCGGGCTGCTCACAGGCACTACTGTTCCAGCGCTCAGCCGCATCTTGGCGACGAACGTTGAAGTAGCCACCCACTGCAGCCGCAGCTAAGCCACCTACCATGAGCGACAGCGGCAATGCCACGGACCGTGAATTCCCTGGTCGACGTTCCGACGACCTAGCGGACGCTGGGAGCGCCCCGATTGAAGAATCGGAGCGCCCCTGCTGCGTGAGCGGATCATCCTCATTGCCTACTTCTACAAGGCGATTGTCGTGCTCGTCGACCACTTCGGCGAAGTAGTCGAAGCCCCTATTCGCGGCGGCGGGCGCAAGCTCGATGCGCCCACGCCCATTGGCTGCAACTGGCTGCGCGGAGAACTCAGTTGTGCCATGAGTACGAACGAATACCTTGATCCGCGTACCGAGGTGAGCTGGGTCAACCAACTGATAGGTCAAGCACGTCATCCGCGCGTCCGGATGGATGTGCAATGTCAACCGCTCACGATGCGTCCCCCAATACCCAAGCGCTTCCAAGTATGGACCACGTATTTTCGGTGACAGATCGCGCTCGAGATCGAGTGTGGGCTGGATACCGAGGGCGATCAAAAAGTGACGGCGCGCATCCTCGTCGTTGCCGAGCAAAGCGGCTGCCATGCCGGCCAGCGTGTTCAGTCGAGCAGTTTCTGCGACGTTTGCCCTTCCCGCCTTTAGTCCACGCAGAGCAGCTTCGCGCATTGCGCCATAATCGACGTCGTCAAATGCCTTTTCCGCTTGAGCCAGTGCCGCCCGAGCGTCTATCGCCATAGGCTCGGCGTGCGCCGCTCGGCTGATCAGAATGGCCACCAATAGTCCTAGCGCCAGACCCAATCGCTTGGTTTGGGGTATTCGCGGCGTGGTGTATGAACGACTCACTTGATTCCGATGCGTTTGACGACGGTTTGTTTGGCGGCAATGTTTACGCTGTATTGCGTTTCAATCCCCAAATCTGGATTGCGCAAGGTGAGCAGTTGATTCCCAACCGGAAGTTTCGCTCCGATGATGGGCGTCGCACCAAGCAGCCTTCCTTTGATACTGACATTAGACCAGGGAGTGGTATCAATGGTTAGAAAGCCCCATTCCTCGGTAGTACCGCTACTCGTGGACGCTGTGGATTCAGGCACGACCACCTTGATGGGCCTGGATTTGGCCTTCGCAGCGACAGGCTTCGCTGGCGTAGCCGTCGGTGCTAGGGCCGTCGGTGCTAGAGCGACCGGCGCAACCGCCACGAAAGCCGCTGCCCGTGGCCCTTCGATTTCGGATTCAGCGTTCGCGCCGGCTTTATGCTCAGCGACGGTAGGTGCCGTTGCTGGTCCAGCCGGCACAGCTCCTGCGGCAAAGCGACCATCGCGACGTGCGGCAGGCTCCGCAGAGGCGCCAGTTTTTCCCTGCAAGTGCAGGAGCCACGCGCTCATCACGAGCAGAACAGCCACGAGCGCGCCCAATATCCCTACTGTCGTACGTTGGCTGCGGCGCATCTGCCGGACCAGCAAGTCGACCTCGGTTCCCGTGGTCGACTGCCGATCCTCCGCAATCGCCGGCATATCTGTCACCGAAGGCGAAATGCTGCTTGGAGGCAGTTGTGCCTCGTGCAAAAGGATTAGATCCCCAACAAGTTGCTGCTGGTGGTTGATCTCTTGCGCGAAAAGGCGCTGCATGAATGAACTAACCAAAGCCGCGTCCGGCCGAGGCACTTCACGGCCGAGGTGCCGCTCCAAGTCCCGGAGCATGCTCACTGCATCCGGATAGCGATAGTCGGGGTTGCGCTGTAGGGCCCGCGACACCGCCATCGACAAGTCCATCGGGATCTCCGACCGAATCTTCGAAAGGAGCGGTACTTCGCGATGCATTGTGGCGTTCAACGTGGCTGCCTCCCCGTCAGCCTTGAACAACCGCCTTCCGGAAAGCATCTCCCACAGAACGACGCCCAGGCTCCAGAGGTCGGCGCGCCCATCAGTACAATGACCCGCTGCCTGTTCCGGGGCAATGTAGGCGAACTTTCCCTTAACGACACCTGTCAACGTCCTTTGCTCGTGGCTCGTGGCTTTGGCGATGCCAAAGTCGAGCACTTTGACTTCGCCCGCATTGGTTATAAAGATGTTGTGTGGACTGATGTCCCGATGCACGATCTCGAATCGTTGCCCTTGCCGGTCAGTGGCGTCGTGCGCGAACCGGAGCGCGCGCAGCACTTTGGTCGCAATATGCACCGCCAGCGGCACGGGGATGCCGCCATGCTCCCAACTACGCCGCATGAGTTGCTGTAGTGTCTGACCCTCGAGGTACTCCATCGCGATGCATAGGTGCTCGTCGATCAGTCCTACTTCGTACGTCTTGACGATGTTCTCATGATCGAGCTGGCAAACCAGACGCGCCTCGTCGATGAACATCCGAACGAGCGTCGAATCGTCGCTGAAGTGGCTGTACAGGCGCTTTACCACGACGGGCCTAACAACTTCAGGTGCTACTTGCCAGGCGGCGAGGAACACTTCAGCCATGCCGCCCCGCCCGAGCAAACACGAGAGGCGATAGCGCTCGAGAGCCACCAGCTGTGGACGGCGCACGTCTGGAGTGAGGTGAGCGTGGTTGCTGGTCAAGACCCCAGAACTCGTTGTGTTTTGCGGCTGCAATGAAGGCGAAGGCTGCGACATTTGAACTCCATCAACGCAGACAAGGATCGAAGCTCTCGAAGGGTTGCCGATGACGTTCGTGTGAAAATTGGATGCAATGTCGAGAGAGCCGACCAGCCGCCTTAGGTCGTTGTCATTGAATCATGCGCAAGGCTTGCACTTCTACCCCTCACAAAAGCCTAGAGAGCAATTCTGGCCAACTCCGCAATCACCTTGCACTGTGCATCGGGTGCAGGAGGTAGTGCCCGTAGCAGTCTGTTCGAACAGGCATGAGCAAGGATTGCTGGGCGAGAACGGGACCAAATTCCCGCCATCCTGGGTGCGAGTCACCCGCATGGCACATTCGGGGACCAAGCCGCTCTGCGCGAAGACGTCCATGAGTCGGATCCCGCTCGGGAGCGCCTTAGTGCCCGAGAGATACCCAAGAATGTCGCTGATTTCCTGGCGCGCCGAAACGCTTACAGGAGCACCGCTCGAGTCAATCCGGTGGAGTAGATGTAGTGGGCTCCAGAGTGGATAGTGGCCGTCGCGAACGTTGCGCTTGTCGCGTGCAGTAGGCATCGAGTCAGGATAGAACGCGCAAGCTTGGTTGGTGTCCTGGAACCCGAGCACGCGCATTTGAGCGCGAAGATTTTTCGAGTCGATGTAGTCCGCGGCTAGGATCCCGATCGCCTTGTCCCCGGTCTCGGCACTGTTCAGCGCCGACTGAAGTGAAGCCGCAACGGCATCCGACGATGAATGCGGCTTGCCTTTCCAAACCGACGGCGGAACACCGATTGCGGCCGCCAACATGGCTTGGGTTCCTGAGCTTGCACTGCGAACGAATAGATACGATTCGTCGTTCCAAATCGGCTGGACCAAACCCGGATCGAGCACAGCGCCGTCACTGCCGAAGCCAAACACCAGGTACGCCGCTTGAGCGCTAATCTCACTGTACTTTGAGGTCGCCGGAACCACGAATGCCATGGTTTGAACGGGACCGTGGGCGTCTTTGATCTGTTGCGCCTCGATGCTTGCAAGTTCAAATCCGGGACAGGTCTGGGCAAAAACATCGGAG
>Ga0302321_100003476_pt1 | contig 13517 bp, 12 predicted proteins | sample Fen_T0_1_FD_202505 | JGI IMG/M metagenome (GOLD analysis project Ga0302321, IMG submission 202505) | Peat permafrost microbial communities from Stordalen Mire near Abisko, Sweden - Fen_T0_1 | ecosystem: Environmental > Terrestrial > Soil > Wetlands > Permafrost | place: Sweden: Abisko...
CGAGCGGTCAGCCGCCGGCCTTGTAGGGGTACGTGACCCAGTCGTGGACCGTGTCGGCCCAGTGGTCGGGCGCGCCGTCGACCCGGGAGCGGCCGGGCTTGTAATGGATCACCGCGGACACCGGCAGGCCACCGGCGGCGCGGACCCGGGCCATGACCTCGGTCATCGTCTCACCGGTCTCCCACACCTCGTCCACGACCAGCACACGCTGCCCCGCCAGGAGCGCGTCGTCCGGGAAGTGCCCGATCACCGGTGCAGGATGCGTGCCGCCCTCCGGGAGGTAGAACACGGCACCGGCCACGAGGATCTCGCGCAGGTCAAGCCGGTAGGCGAGCATCCCGGCCGGGACCAGGCCCCCGCGGGTGATGGCGAGGACGAGGTCGTGCTCCCGCCCCACGCGCTCGGCGAGGCGGGCGACGAGGCCGTCGAGGGCCTCCCAGGTGACGACGAGGGTGTCGGGCATGGCGCCATCATCGCGGATGGCGCCCGCGCGTGCGGCGGTCATCCCCGGGGCGACGGGCTGGCCGACGGCTCGTCGCCGTCCGGCTCGACCGGTGACGCGTTGGGGCTGGCCGACGCCCGGTTCTTGATGTCGTGACAGAGCGTGCAGGTGCTCTCCTCGCGCAGCGCGTGGTCGATGGGCAGCGCGCCCGCCTGCGAGGACTGGTGGCACGAGCGGCAGCCGAGGTTCTGCGGATCCGGGTGCGGCTTCGTGGGCGGCGGCGAGGGGTTGGGCTTGTGGCACAGCCAGCACTCGTCCTGCTTGCGGCCGACCATGCTCGACGGGAGGTGCGCCACGCTGCCGTGGCAGTCCAGGCACGGCTTGTTCAGCTCAGCGTGGGCCTGCGTGATCGCCGGCCCGTCCTGGGCCGTCTTGTGGCAGTTGAGGCACTCGCTCTCGGCGATGCCTGCGTGGCCCGGCGCCTTGCGTCCGAGCGTCTCGTCCGTGTGGCATGTCAGGCACGCGGTCCAGCCCTCCAGCTGGTGCCCGATCGCCGGGATCGGCTTGAGGTCCTTGGCGCCTCCCTTCTCGTGACACAGGAGGCAGCTGTTGGAGGTGGGGATGTGAGCGAGGCCCATCTGCATCGTCTCGGGCGTCGGCGAGACGTCGGGCGCGGTCGTGGGCTCCGCGGTGCCACGCGCGGGGATGACCTTCATCCAGTCGAGGACCATCGTGCCCGCGAGCAGCGCCACCACCACGATGTTGGCGAGGATCAGCAGCCGCAGCGTGCGGTCCAGCCGGGATCTCGATCTCATGCCGTCGCCCCTGCCATTCGTCCGGTGGCGGCGCCACCGTGGTTGCCCGTTGCTGGTTGCCCGTCCATCCGGCGGAGCTCGGCCATGACCGCGTCCATCGCGGCCGGGATGGCCCCGTCCACCACCGGCGTGAGGTGCATGCCGACCTCGGTATCCGCGACCTCGATGCCGACCAGCGCGACCGGCTCCGGGAGCCAGGCCATGAGGCGGGCGACGGCGAGGAGCTCGGCGACGGCGTTCGTCGCGCGCCCGTCGCGCTGGCCACAGGCGCGCTCGATCGCGTCCCCGTCGAGCACCGAGACCGTGCCGGCGGGCGCCCCCAGGCGCACCGCGTCCACGAGGACCAGGCCTCGGGCGTCGCGGACGATCCCCAGCAGGTCCAGCCCCAGGGTGCCGCCGTCGAGGAGGCGGGTGTCCGCGGGCAGGGCGTGCGGGTCGCGCTGCGCGCGCGCGCGCAGGCCCTCGATCACCCGGACGCCGACCGCGTCGTCCGTACGCAGGACGTTGCCGACACCGATCGCGACCAGGCGGCCCGCTTGAGCCGTCACGGCTCGACCCGGTCGAGGAGCTCGGGGCCGCCGTCACGCGACGCCACCACCTGGTGGCGGGTCGGGAACTTCCAGCCGCTGATGATGCTGGACACCAGGCCGTTGTGCTCGATGTGGTCCACGAGCATGCAGCTGTAGATGTGGAACAGGGCGATCGCGAGGATCAGCCACATGGAGAGGTGGTGGACCTGGCGCAGCGTCTGCGGCCCGAGGAGCTCGCGCAGCCAGCCGAAGAGCGTGGCCCCGGGCTCGGCACCCATGAGGCCGTCCAGGGCGAAGCCCGTCACGGTCTCGGTGAGGAGCAGGGCGAACAGGACGACGTACGCCGTGGCGGCCAGCTGGTTGTGGCCCAGGACCTCCGGGATCTCCTTGCGGATGAAGCCGTAGAAGGCCCCCTGGCGGAAGAGCTCCGTGAGCTGGAACCTGTTCGTGGGGATGAAGGCCGTCCAGCGTGCGAAGCGGTTGCCGGCGAGCAGCCAGTAGGTCCGGATCAGCCCCGACACGAGGAACGTGAGCGCCGTCACGATGTGGATCAGGCGGATCGTGGACATCACGCCGCCGCCGGGCGGGATCAGGAACGGGTCCGCGATGTAGCCGCCGGTCAGGCTCAGGACCACGATGCACGCGGCCGTGACCCAGTGCGTGACGCGCACCGGGATCTGCCAGACGTAGAGGCGGACCCGCTGCTCCGGGTGCTCGATGTGCGGCCCGGCGTGGGCGTCCGCGGCCGCGCCGTTGACCGCCTCGGCCGGCTCCGCATCCGTGGCCGGCGGGGCCGCCGCGCGAAAGGGCTCCTGGGCGACGGTCATCGGGTGCCCTCCGGGGCGTGCTGGTGGCGACCGATCGGGCCCGCGCCGGCCGGTTGCAGCACGTGGGCGGCGCAGGCGGCACAGGGGGCGAAGGAGTGGATGACGCGGAGCAGCTCCACGGGCCTGGCCGGGTCCGCCACCGCCACGCCGGCGAGCGCCGCCTCCATGGGCCCGGGCAGCCCCAGGGCGTCGCGCGGCGAGGTGTTCCAGGTGGACCCGTCCACGACCTGGTAGTGGTCCACCACCTTGTCCCTGATGCGGAGCCAGTGGCCCACGGCGCCCCGCGGTCCCTCGCCCAGGGACCAGCCCTCCACCTCGTCCGGCCAGGAGGCCGGGTCCCAGCGCTCCACGCTCGTGACGGCAACGTCGCCGGTGGCGAGGTTGGACTGGAGGTCCCAGAGCCACGCATCGAGCTTGCGGGTCATGACCTCGGCCTCGATGGACCGCGCGAGCGACCGGCCCAGCGTGCCGCGCATCGCGTCCGCGGCCAGGCCGCTGGCGGTCAGCTGGCGGCCGAGGGTCAGGCGCACCTCCGACTGGCCGTTGGCCGCGGCGACGAGGACGCGGGCCAGCGCCCCCGCCTCCATGACGCCGCCGTCGAGGCGCGCGGCCTTGACCCAGCTGTACTTGGCGCCATCGCTCAGCTGGACGAGGGGGACCTGGCCCGTGTAGGACGGGACGGTCTCGCCCTCGAAGGGGCGCAGCAGCGACTCGTCGCCGCTGCCGTAGGCGTACCAGGCGTGCTGCACGGTCTCGCCGACCGAGGCCTCGCTCACGGGCTCGGACCGCTCCAGGTTGCCGTCCGTGAGGTGGCCGGCCGGGAAGAGCCGGGCGGCGTCCTTGCCGTCGTCGAGCGGGTACTCGCCGTTGCACAGGTAGCTCCCGGGACCCGTGCCGATCTTCGCCCACTCCGGGAACGTTGCCAGGAGCAGCTGGGTGTCCGGGACGAGGACCTGGTCCACGAACGCCAGGGCGCCCGCCACCAGGCCACGCATGAGGGTGATCCCCTCCTCGCTCAGGGCGATCGGGGCGTTGTGGTCCGGGACCTGCGGGTGCTGGCGGGTCTGGGAGACCGCGGGACCGCCCCACGGGGGCACGAGCGCCATCCCGCCGACGAGGAACGTCTGCGGGTGCGTGTCCTTGCCGCCAAGGAGCGTCAGCACGCGCATGAAGTCCCGCTGCCACTCGAGCGCCTCGAGGGCGTGCGCCACCAGGAGGAGGCTCTGCTCCGGGCTGAGGCGGTAGGCCGGGTGGCCGGGCCAGGCCGGCGCGAAGGGTCCCGGCTGGTCGGAGCCGACGACCGCGGCGAGCCTGTCGCGCACGCCCTTGAAGTAGTCGCTGCCCGACTTGGGCCAGGCGCCCTGCGCCGACGCCAGCGTCGAGGTCGCCGCCGGGTCCGCCCTGATGGCGGCGCTGGAGTCCACCCAGTCGGGCAGGCTCGCCAGGTACAGGGTCATGACGTGATCGCGGACGAGGACCGTGCCCGAGAGGATGTTGCGGATCAGGCGGGCGTTGGTGGGGATCGTGATCCCCAGGGCCTGCTCCACGGCCCGGACGGAGGCCAGCCCGTGGACGCCGGTGCAAGTGCCGCAGATGCGCTGCGCGAGCAGCCACGCGTCGCGCGGGTCCCGCCCGCGCAGGACGGTCTCGATGCCGCGGAACATCGTGGCGGACGACCAGGCCGCGCTGACCCTTCCGGCGTCGATCTCGGCCTCGACGCGGAGCTGGCCCCCGATGCGCGTGATGGGGTCGATGGTGATCCGGGCCATCTCAGCGCACCTCGGCCCCGGTGGGCGAGTCGCCCTCGGCGGTGGCGGGATCGGGAACGTCCGCGACGGGGGTCACGACCGGCGCCCCCTCCGGGGCGGTACCGGCGGCGTCGGCGGTCACCTCGTCCGGCGGCAGGGCGTCCACGGCCTCGGCGACCGCCACGCCCTCGGCCGCCGCGAGCGCCTCGCGCCGCTCGTTGCGGGCCCGGCGCTTGAAGCGGACGCCCATGCCCAGGGCGTGCACCCCGGCGGCGGCGCCCACACCGACGACCATCGCCGCCCCGACCATGTCCGTCGTCACGTTGGGGAGGAACGGCACGGGCGCAGGCAGCCGCTTGTAGGCGGGGCCCATCTGGTCCCAGAAGTCCGGCATGACGCACCCGACGCAGCCGTGGCCGGCTCGGACGTTCCAGCTCACGCCGGCCCCGTAGCGGGCCGTGGGGCAGTTGCCCATGGACTCGGGGCCCTTGCAGCCGAGCTTGTAGAGGCACCAGCCGCGCTGGGCGCCCTCGTCGCCCCAGGAGAGCGCGAACTCGCCGAACTCGAAGTGCGGCCGGCGCTCGCACTCGTTGTGGATGAGGTTGCCGTACACGGAGAGCGGCCGATTCCTCTGGTCGAGCGGAGGCCACTCGTGAAAGGTCAGGTAGTGGACGATGACGGACGTCAGATTCACGACGTTCATGGGGCAGCCCGGCAGCGTGATCAGCGTGCCGTCGCCCACGACCCCGCGGACGCCCTTGGCATCGGTGAGGGCGTTGTTGGCCGCGGCGATGCCGCCGTCGAACGCGCACGAGCCGACCGCGATGGTCGCCAGCGCGCCGTCGCAGACCTCGCGCGCCACGTCGCGCACCGGTCGCCCGCCCACCAGGCAGTAGGCGCCGGACGCCCCCTCGGGGATCGCGCCCTCGATGACGGCGACATACCCCTCCGGGTAGCGCGCCATGGCCTCCGTGCGGGTCAGCTCCGTGCCGGCTCCGGCACTCGCGAGCAGCGACTCGTGGTACTCGATCGAGAGGGTCTCGAGCAGCATCGTGGAGATGGACGGGTCCGCCGCGCGGAGGAAGGACTCGGTGTTGCCGCCGCACGTCTGGGCACGCACCCAGATCACGGGCAGACGCTTGGCCGTTGCCACCGCCTCGGCGATGCGGGGTGCGTAGGAGACCGGCAGGGCGAGGGCCGCGGCCATCGCGGTGGAGAACTTGAGGAACGACCGACGGGTCATGCCGCGCTGCACGAGCGCGGCATACAGCCCCTGGTCGTCCATCCGTGTCTCACTTCGCTTCCGGCGAGGCGGGCGGAGCCGGAGGCTCCGCGGCGGCCGCGCCAAACTACAGGCGGGGGGACGCTGGACGGATCTTGGACCGCCCGCGCCGGTCGGGTAGGTGTCAGAGGTCGCCGCACTGGGTGGCGAAGGGCACGCCGATCGGGCCCGGATGGACGGTTGCGCTACCTGCCTGACGGCCTGCCGATCGGGGGAGGGTCCGCCCCCAGCACACCGGGCTGCGCCCGGCAAGGCCATCCATCAGGGCCATTCCGGGCGGTCGATGGTCCCGTGGCCCTTGACCCAGCCACCGCGGCGGCCGACGCTCCCAGTGGAGGCATCATCGCCTCGCCACCGGGGGAACCCATCGCCGTGCCGCCCCACCGAGCGCTCCGCGCGCTGCTCGCCGCCGGGCTGCTCGCCGCCCTGGCTGGCACCGCACCCGTCGCCGCGGCCGACGACCAGGTCCCGGGGCCGACGCCCTCCGCCACCGTGGACCCGACAGCGGAGCCGTCGCCGGTCCCGACGTCCCGGCCGGCCCCTTCCGACGACCCCGTCGCGAGCCCGGACTCCTCCCCGGAGCCGACGCTGCCGACGCCTGAGCCGACGCCGGAGCCGACGCCTGCGCCGACGCCCGAGCCCACCGGCGGCGCCGACCCGTCGGCCGCACCGACACCGGGCCCCGACCCGTCGGCCGCACCGACACCGGGCCCCGACCCGTTGCCGACCGCGGCGCCCTCCCCCGCCCCGGACGTCGTGCCGGCATGGCCCGGCCGGTTCAACCTCTACCGCTCGGGCGCGTGGGTCCGCCAGTACCGCGACTACACCTGCACGGCAGCCTCGGCGCAGACGATGCTGAACCTCATCCTCCGCCGGTCGGACCGCTCGCTGCTGCAGCAGCTTCGGATCATCAAGTACGCGCGTGCCCACGACACCCTGCGCTTCTCGGCCGGCTCGGACCCGGCCGGGTGGGCCCGGGCGGTCACGCACTTCGGCGGCGGCACGTACTCGTGGCGGACCTTCTCCACCCGGGCTGCCGCGCTGCGCTATGCCGCCACGCGGATGCTCGTCACGGGCAAGCCGGCCGGGCTCCTCGTCTGGAAGGGCCACCACGCGTGGACGATGACCGGCTTCACGTCGACCTCGGACCCGAGGACGGACCCGGGCGCGCTCATCACGGGCGTCTACGTCGCGCCGCCCCTGGTGGGCGTGGACCCACGGCCCAACACGTACATCCCCGCGGCCTCGCTCGGCACCTTCGCGCGCTACATGGAGCGGGACGGGCTCGCGGCGTGGGTGGGGCGCTGGGTGGTCGTCGCGCCCTAGCCCGGGACGTCAGGCCGCGTCTTCCTCGCCGCCGGCAGGCCCTTCGAGCGGCAGGTCGTCGCGCCGGTACGGCACGTCCACCACCACCGTGTGCGGGCGCCCCAGGAGGATCGACCGCAGCCGGCGAGCCGACTGGTTGTAGAGGATCCGCTCCCACCAGTGGCGGGCCACGTACTCCGGGATGACCACGAACGTGATGGGATCCGGCTTCCCCGGCGGCCAGGCGCGGTCCAGGACGTCGAGGTACGCGACGAGCGGGCCGGCCAGCGCCCGGTAGGGGCTCTCCACGATGACGAGGGGCACCCCGGGCACCTGGCGCTCCCAGCGGGTCCGCATCGCCGCCGAGTGCTCCGCGTCCTCGCTGATGTAGACGGCCAGCACGTCGTCCGTGATGGAGCGCGCCACGTTGACCGCCCGGACCACGGAGCGGTTCAGCCACGGGACGGGCACGATCGCGCGCTCCTCGCGGTTCGGCGCCGGGACGACGTAGTCCGGCCGGAGGGCGAGCTGGCGGGCGGAGGCCTGGTACTGGCGCCGGATGAAGAGCATCGTGGCGACGATCGCCGGGATCAGGATCGCGACGACAAACGCCCCGTGCGCCCACTTCTCCAACAGCACGATCGCCAGGACGACGAACGTGAGCATCGCGCCGAAGGCGTTGACGCCGAGGCGCCACCACCAGCCGGCCTGGCGACCGCGGAACCAGTGCAGGACCATGCCCGACTGGCTGAGCGTGAAGCACACGAACACGCCGACCGAGTAGAGCGGGATGAGGGCGGTCGTGTTGCCCTTGAAGAGGACGTACAGGCCGGCGGCGATGGCGGCCAGCAGGACGATCCCCCAGCTGTAGGCGAGGCGGTCGCCGCGGAACGAGAACTGGCGCGGGAAGTAGCCGTCCTCGGCGAGGATCGCGGCGAGGCGCGGGAAGGCGTTGAAGCTCGTGTTCGCCGCGAGGAACAGGATGAGGGCCGTCGCCACCTGGAAGATGTAGAACAGCGGGCTGCCGTCCCCGAACGCCGTCGTTGCCACCAGCGCGATGACCGTCGGCCCGCCCGAGAGCGGCTCGGACGGGATGATGTCGTAGGCGCGGGCGATGACCGTGACGCCGATGAAGATGACGCCCAGCAGGACGGCCATCGCGAGCATCGTGTTGCCCGCGTTCTTGGACTCCGGGGGCTTGAACGCGGGCACGCCGTTGGCGATGGCCTCGACGCCGGTAAGGGCCACGGAGCCACTCGCGAAGGCGCGCAGGATGAGCACCACACCCAGCGTCTGCGTGCCGAGCGAGACCGCCTCCGCCTGGTGGGGAAGCGGCGTGGCGGTACCGGTGGCGATGTGGAACAGGCCGGACGCGACGATGAACAGGGCCATCGTCACGAACAGGTAGGTGGGGACCGCGAAGATGTTCCCCGACTCCCGCAGCCCCCGGAGGTTCGCGATGGTGATCAGGGCGATGACGCCGACGGCGACCTCGAGCCGCACGAGCTCCAGCCCGGGCACGATCGAGATCAGCTGGTCCATCGCGGACGACGTGGACACGGCCACGGTCATGACGTAGTCGATGAGGAGCGCCGCGGCCGCGACCAGGCCCAGGATGGGGCGCAGCTCCTGGCGCGCGACCGCATACGCGCCGCCGCCCCCCGGGAACGCGTTGCAGACCTGGCGGTAGGAGATCGCGACGACGGCCAGGAGGACGGAGATCGCGATGGCCACCGGGACGGAGACGAGCAGCGCGCCGGCTCCCGCCAGCACCAGGACCCGCAGGATCTCCTCGGTCGCGTAGGCCGAGGACGAGATCGCGTCCGAGCTGAAGATCGGCAGGGCGAGGCGCTTGGACAGCCGCTCGCCGATCTCCTCCTCGCTCGCGAGGGGTCGGCCGATGAGCCAGGCCTTCCAGCGCAGCACCGTGCGCTCCAGGGGGGAACGCGGGATGGATGCCGCGGGCTTGGCGACGAGCTGGTTCGGGCCGGTGTAGCGGAAATAGGCGGAGTGGGGACGCTCGACACGCACCCGCTTGTCGCCCGGCTTGCGTCCGGAGATGGGACGGCGGCCGCCGATCACGGGTGGGCCTCCCGGGCTGGAGGGTTGGGCTGCCGGCGCCGCGGGCCGGATGTTGGGCTGGCAGGGATCAACGAATGACCTCGACGACGACGTCGACCCGGTCGCCACGGGTGGTGGACTCCGCGTGCAGGCGTACCCCGGACTCTAGCGCGACGCGCCGCCAACGGTCGAGGATCTGCTCGCCGGCGGGCGAATCAGGCTGGATGTCCGTGGCCAGGTGCCCGGATCGGGGCGGCCGGGGTGCCATGGATCCAGCATGCGGCAACGCCCGGACCTGTGCTGGTTGCAGTCTGGTTGCGGGGGATCCGGCATGGACGGCGGGGCCGAGGATGTGCGGCTACTCCGTCACGTGGCCGCGCGTCGTGATCAGCTCGATCAAGATCAGGGCCAGGCAGGCCCCGCACAGGATGACGAAGAACTTCGCCCCGGTGACCACGCCGATCACCGTGAACAACAGCGCCGTGATGAGCATGGCGAGGAGATCGGTCGAGATCCTGAAGTTCGCCATTGGGCCTCCGGGCGATGGGGCGTCGGGTCCGTCGTTGGTGTGGCCAGCAGGATAGACCACGCGGCGCGGCGCGTACCGGCCGATCTGCGTTCCGGCACGGTGCCAGCGGGACAAGCAAGAGCCCCTTCGGCAGGACCGGAGGGGCTGTGTCGTGCGAGTCTGGTGAGCCGGCAGGGATTCGAACCCTGAACCTAGTGATTAAGAGTCACTTGCTCTACCGTTGAGCTACCGGCCCGGACCGCCGGAAGGATAGCGCAGATCAGGCGTCGCGGGTGACAGGCCGCGTGGCGCCTGCCCGCGAACGATGGACCACCGGCCGGCCTCACGACGGCTGGTTGTCGATCTGGGCTCGCTGCAGGCGACCGCTGTAGTCCACGTAGACGGACTTCCATTCGGTGAACGTGTCGAGCGCCACGTGCCCGGCCTCGCGGTGGCCGTTCCCGGTGTCCTTCCAGCCGCCGAACGGCAGGTGCGTCTCGGCGCCCGTCGTCCCGGCGTTCACGTAGACGATGCCGGCGTCGAAGTCACGCATCGCCCGGAAGGCCGTGTTCACGTCGCGCGTGAAGATCGAGGCGGAGAGTCCGTAGCGAACGCCGTTGGCCGCCGCGACCGCCGCGTCGTAGCCGGCGACCGGGATCACGGACAGCACCGGCCCGAAGATCTCCTCCTGGGCGATCCGGCTCATGGGAGCCACGCCCGAGAAGATCGTGGGCGCGAAGAAGTGGCCGTTCGCCAGGTCGCCGTCGGTCGCACGCGCGCCGCCGGTCACCAGCTCGCCCTCGCCGTGACCGACCTCGACGTAGCCCGCGACCTTCTCGACGGCCTTCGCGTTCACGAGCGGCCCGACGTCCACGGTCTCGTCCAGGCCGGAGCCCAGCTTGAGGGACTCCGCCCGCTCCACGAGCCGGCGCACCAGCTCGTCCGCGATGGGCCGGTCCACGATCACCCGCGAGCACGCCGTGCAGCGCTGGCCCGTCGTCCCGAACGCGCTCCACAGGATCCCGTCGACCGCGAGGTCGAGGTCCGCGTCGCGCAGCACCACCACCGCGTTCTTGCCGCCCAGCTCCAGGCTCAGGCGCTTGAGCCGGCGCCCGGCGCGCTCGGCGATGGACCGCCCGGTCACGGACGAGCCGGTGAACGAGATGACCGGGATGTCCGGGCTCTCGACGATGGCGTCGCCGACCCCGGCGCCGGAGCCCGTCACCAGGTTCACCACGCCGGCCGGGAAGCCCGCCTCCTCCAGCAGCTCGACGAGGAGGGTCGCGCAGTGGGGCGCGTCGCTCGATGGCTTGAACACGACCGTGTTGCCGGCCACGAGCGCGGGCATCATCTTCCAGCACGGGATCGCCATCGGGAAGTTCCAGGGCGTCACGATGCCCGCGATCCCGATCGGCTGGCGGATGCTCATCGCCCACTTGTCGGGCAGCTCGCTGGGCACCGTGTCGCCGAACATGCGCCGCCCCTCGCCCGCCATGAGGAACGCGATGTCGATGCCCTCCTGGACGTCGCCACGCGCCTCCGCGAGCACCTTGCCCATCTCGCGGGTCATCGCGCGCGCCAGGCGCTCCTTGTGCTCGGCCATGAGGGCGCCGAACCGGTACAGCAGCTCGCCGCGCCTGGGCGCCGGTGTCAAGCGCCAGCCCGGGAAGGCCTCGCCCGCCGCCCTCACCGCCATCGCGACATCCGCCTTCGTGCCGGCCTGGAAGCGGCCGACGACGTCGCGGGTGTCGGCTGGGTTCAGGCTGGCGTACGTCGCGCCCGAGACCGACTCGACCCAGCGGCCGGCGATGAACAGGCGGTGGGTCTGCGGCTCCTGGTCTGGCATCGGGCGGTCCTCGCTGGCTCGTGACGGGCGGTGGCGGGCGGTCCCCAGAGTGTGCCACCGGGCGGGAGGCCGGTGGCGGGGCATCGCTCTGTCTCGGGACATTGCTCCGGCTCGGGTCGTCGCTCTGTCTCGGGTCGTCGCTCCGGCTCGGGGCATCGCTCCGGCTCGGGGCATCGCTCTGTCTCGGGTCGTCGCTCTGTCTCGGGTCGTCGCTCTGTCTCGGGTCGTCGCTCTGTCTCGGGTCGTCGCTCTGTCTCGGGTCGTCGCTCCGGCTCGGGGCATCGCTCCGTCTCAGGGCGTGGTTCCGAAGCGGGGCATCGCTCCATCGCGGACTCTCCTGCACCCCGCGGCTCGACCGTGCAGCGCTCGCATCACATGCGCCACCCGTGCTGGCGCCGTTGGCCATCGTCGGCGCCTGCATTCGCCCTGACCCCCACGATCGCCACGGCCGTCGGCAAGCAGTCGGAGCGAGGGGCTCAGACCCGCTCGACCGCCATCGCCACCGAGCCGCCGCCGCCCAGGCAGAGCGTCGCGAGGCCGGTCCGGAGCTGCCGGCGGGTCAGCTCGTGGAGCAGCGTCGCGACGATCCGCGCCCCGGATGCCCCGATCGGGTGCCCCAGCGCGATCGCCCCGCCGTTCACGTTGACCTTCGCCCAGTCCAGGCCCAGCTCGCGCCCGTCGGCGAGGACCTGCGCGGCGAACGCCTCGTTCATCTCGACCAGGTCGTAGTCCGCCGGCGCGATCCCCGTCTTGCGCTCCAGGGCACGGACGCCCTGGATCGGGGCGAGGAACAGCCACTTGGGCGCCACCTCGGCCTGGGCGTACCCGATGACCCTGGCCATGGGCCGCAGGCCATGCTGCTCGACGGCCCGCTCCGAGGCCACGACCACGGCCGCCGCGCCGTCCGTGATCCCGGGCGCGTTGCCCGCGGTGACCGTGCCGACGGTCGCGTCGCCGCGATCCTCGCCCTCGGGCAGCGCGAAGACCGGGGCGAGGCGCGCCAGCGCGTCGGGCGTCGTCTCGCGCCTTGGGCTCTCGTCGGCCGTGACCACCGTCTCGCGGCCCTTCGCGTCGCGGATCGTGACCGGCGCCATCTCCGCATCGAACCGGCCCGCGCTCTGTGCCGAGGTGGCGCGGCGGTGGCTCTCGTACGCGAAGGCGTCCTGGTGCTGGCGCGAGACCCCGGCGCGTATGGCGACCCGCTCCGCGTGCGTGCCCATGTGGCAGTCCTCGATCGCGCACCACAGGCCGTCGGCCACGGCCGCGTCGTCCAGCGAACCGGCGCCGAGGCGGTAGCCGAAGCGGGCCTTGCGCAGGAGGTAGGGCGCCCCGTTCATGGACTCCATGCCGCCGGCCACGTACAGGTCGCCGTCCCCCGCCCTGATCCCCGCCGCCGCGAGCATGATCGCCTTGAGTCCCGAGCCGCAGACACGGTTGACGGTGGTTGCCGGCGTCGTGTCCGGGAGGCCCGCGCGGAGCAGTGCCTGGCGCGCGGGGGCCTGGCCGGCGCCCGCCTGGAGCACCTGGCCCATGAAGACCTCGTCGAAGGCGGCGTCGAGGGGCAGCCTGGAGCGCTCCACGGCGGCGCGGATCGCCACGGCCCCAAGCTCGACGGCCGGTACCCCCGCGAGGGCGCCTCCGAGCTTGCCGATGGGGGTTCGGGCGGCCGAGACGAGGTAGACGTTGCCGTTGGGACCCTGCTGGTGCTCCATGGCACCGACTCTACACCGCGACTGGACGCGGCCCGGGCGCCCCGTTCGCTAGGATGTGAGGCCCTCACGTCCAGCGCGGAGCCCACCTACAGCCCATGACCGCCTCCGACGGCCGCTCCACGGCCGAGTTGCTCGCCGGCTCGCTCCACGACGCCGCCGTCCTGGTCGACGCCTCGGACCGGGTGCTCGCATGCAATGCCGCGGCCACGGCCCGCCTGGGCATCACGGGCGCGGACACCGGGCGCACCCTGGCCCAGCTGGGTCTCGGCGACCGCCCGGGCGCCTCGCGGCTGTCCCTCGCCGGCGCGTCGGCAGAGGGCGCGGCGGCGATCGTCGTATGGCCCGCGGAGCCCTCGAACGACGATGTCGCCCTCCAGAAGATGCGGGCGATGGCCCGCCTCGCACGCGGCGTCACCCACGAGGGGCGCAACCAGCTCGCCG
>Ga0302321_100003478_pt1 | contig 13516 bp, 13 predicted proteins | sample Fen_T0_1_FD_202505 | JGI IMG/M metagenome (GOLD analysis project Ga0302321, IMG submission 202505) | Peat permafrost microbial communities from Stordalen Mire near Abisko, Sweden - Fen_T0_1 | ecosystem: Environmental > Terrestrial > Soil > Wetlands > Permafrost | place: Sweden: Abisko...
GACGAATACCCGGGATGTCCCATCCCCATGATGACATGATCAAGCACTTCGATCTTCATCAATTGCCCGGCGCGAATGAGATCGCGAGTGACTTTGATGTCCGCCTCACTTGCCATTGGTTCGCCACTTGGATGATTGTGCATGATCACAACGGCCGCCGCTCCGGCAATCACTGCTGCTCGGAACACAGCCGCGGGTTGAACGAGTAAGGTGTCCATCGTGCCGTGCGTGACGATTTGGTGCCCCTTCACTTTGCGCCGGGAATTGAGCATCAAGACAGCGAGGCATTCGCAATCAGGATCGAAGTACGGATGGGTGGCGATATTGAGCCGCCAATAATCCGCGGCCTTGTCAGGGGTGTCACACAGCTGCATGGTCTCGGGCAAGGGACAATCCCTGAGTGCCACCACCTTGAACTCCTGTGACCGCGGTTCCGCCGGCCCCTCATCCTCGGGCCGCTTGATGTCGAGGATGAAGTCACAGGCTTTTTGGGCCTGCGCCGCCGCATGAACCACCAGTTTGCGATCCTCTTTGAGTTTCCCCAGCCAGGACTGGATGTAGCTTGCAGATTGATCAATCGTGTGATGCCCGATGTCGCACTGACCACACAGGAACGCCGCGCCCATTTCCGCCACCAATTCCTCCCGGCTGTACGGATCACTACCAAACCGAATCGGGTCGGTGATTTCCTTGCGGCTCAACCTTGAAACATGACCGGTGGCATGGGTCAGTTCATGGAACAGGGTGCTGTAGTATTTCTCGCTGGAGTCAAACAGCCGGGCCTCGGGCATGCTGACGGTATCCAATGATGGGGAATAGCAGGCACGGTCGCCCGCGTGCTTTATCTCCGGGCGTTTCGGCATATCCATAACGACCTGTTCGCATTTCTCAATGGCTTGAAACGAATTCGGTTCAAGCGTTGGAATCACGGGAGCCGTGATGCCTTCGCATTGCACCACATTAAAGACGCTGTGATACCGAAGAAACGGAACGCGCCGATCGTTCTGGTCACCTTCCTCCTTGAAGATCTTCCAGAACACGACCGGGAACGACTGCTCACCTTTTTTGACCCGACCACCCAGCATCTTGACCTGCTTGAAGGTCAGCCAAAACGGGGACGGGTAACTTGCGGCATTCAGGAGGAACAGATTGATGCCACGATATGTTTTTCGGCTGACTAAGTTTTGGGGCCATTGATTTCCACCTTTCCACGGCTGATGCCACGGAACAGTGCCTGATTCCAGTAAACGGACAATTCGATCCGTTACGATTTGATATACATCATTTTTCATGGGACTCTCTGTTTGCCGTCCACCCGCGCAAACGGGCTGCTTCTGGTTGGGTGACTCTCGCTGGAAGCGCGGACGGCACTTTGTTTTCAGCGAGAAGCAGGGAAGTGACGTCAAAACGTCGCTGTTGTGGAAAGAACCATCCCGAGGGGAATTATATCAGACCCGACGGCAAGTTAATCTGTGGAAACAAAAAGCCCCTCCCGATCAAGTCGAAAGGGGTTGAACACTACCCGAAGGGCAATTCCTGTTGTCCGAGTGCAACTTTGATGCGTTCCACCTCGGCGGGTTTGGGCGGCTGAAGGCTTCGAAGACACGACGGGTATTGTGACGATGGGAAAGGCGTTCGAGGATTTTGCGAAAGTCGCTGGGGTGCGACTTCGTTTTCATGTAATGAGCGGAAAGACATCCGTTTCCGGGTCACTCTCTAATGAGTCCGGGACGTATGCGGCTTTTTCGAAGTCGAGTGGTAAGGCATGGGCTGACTCAATCGCGGCCTCGGTTGAGTCCGCCTCTACGTCAACCTCGTCGCAAATTTCCCAATACCGCTTTACTGTGAATTTCACAGGACGCCCTCCATCAATTCCAACACCTGTTGTGGGGTCAGATGTTCGGGTTGCATCTCTGGCTGATCGAAGACGTGAACTTTCACGTAAGCGAACTTCGCCAGTCGTCCGGCGATTTCTTCCCGGGCATTTTGTCCCGCAGCGTCTTCATCGAGCATGACGATGATTCGGTTGTGAGAGTTCGTATTCGCTCGGATCAATTCCTCCTGCATGGAGGACAGACTGCTGCCCATGAGAGCAACCACCCGCTTGACGCCATGCTGCCAGAGCTTCATGCAATCGAAGAATCCTTCGACGAGGATCAGTGGGCCGTCAGACGGCTCATTGATGACGCGATGAAGGCTGAACAACTCGAAGGTCTTTTTGAACTGCGGCGGGAGTTTGTAGCGCTCCGTTGTATCGTCCGGCGGCGTGCCGGGCCAACGCCCGGCATACGCCACGATCTCACCTTTGATGTTGTGAATCGGAATGACGACCCGTCCGGACTGCAATCCTTTCCGACAGAATCCCAAACCGAATGTCTGGATTGTTTCGGGTGACAACCCGCGTTCGATCAGATACGGATGATTCGGTTCAAGGTCTTTAAGCGCGAAACCAAGTGGCTTGTTTTCGCCTTTGGTTTCCTCCGGCTCGGCTGGGTTTGTGGCAGATGGCTTCGACGGTTCTCGCTTCGCAGGTTTCTTATCTCGAATCCGTGAATCGCTTTTCTCCTTGGGCGACGAATCGTCGTCTTCGGGGGCTTCGATCTTCAGGTCAAACCACTCAATGAGCAGATTGGCCGCTTTCAACAGCGACACTTTCTCTTTCTTCGCCACGAAGTCGAGGACGTTGCCGCCGCAACCGCATTGACTGAAACAATTCCAGCAATTTTTGCTGATACTGACACGGAAGGCGGTTTTGTTGTTGCCTTCATGAATCGGGCACGCGCCCGTGATGCGGTCGCCGTTCTGTTGCAAGCGGCTCATCAAGCCGTAGTGCTCCAGAATTTGGACCATGCTGACCTCGCGCTTGACGGCTTTGAAGTCAATGTATTGAGTTTTAGACATGGGAATTTTCCTTTCAAGGTTCAGGGGTGAACAAATGACGGACTCGGAAGTGAGCCGACTCCAAGAACGAATATTAACACGACCGCAGACGCCAACGCTAGCACACGGCCACGCGGCGGTCTGACGTGGAAATTATTACTCAGCCAAAGTGGTTATTTCACCGCGACCGTTCAAGATCGGCAGCGAAAGCACGTCGACCTGGTGGTGGAATTTCTTTTGATGGGTGAACAAAAACAATCCTGACCCTTTTCCCGCACTGAAGGTGCGATTGGCTTTCAATAAATGATCAACCCGTTCTGGGCTAGTGGTGACGGTCAGGACCCGGAAACGGGGAAACTCATCAGCTAAAACTTTGCGACGCCAAGTCTCTTGGTAGGCGACAAGTTTTCGCATGAACGACGATTGTTTGAAACCGCGGCGCTGCACCGGCATGGTGGCGCGGTCAGCTTCCAGAAAGAACCAAGCGATTTCGCCCGGTTTGTCCGAGTGTTGCAGACCGAAGACACGGTCGGGGACAACACCAACCGTGACAGTAGCATCCTCATAACGAACAGGCACATTCCACTTGAATGCATTGTCCGAGTAATTGATCAACTCGATGCCTTGTTTGCGGCAACAACATTCCAGGGCCACCATTGTCTCGGCAACGGCCAGCGTGTGTTCTATGAAAAACCGGGTGGCGGTGCGATTCTGCGCCGTCCAATCCAATTTGCGCTGCGGAATCCCGTCTTCCTGCTCCAACAACGCCATGCCTTTATTTCCGAGACCGTAAACCATGGCTTGGGACCCGCGCCGGTAGTAATCAATCTGCGCGCGGGGACGATCCAAATAACCATGGTGGTAAAGCCTCTGTAAACGACGGAGGGTTTGTTGCCGACTGCCGCTGATCAAGGCGACGATGTGGGTTGAACGCAAGAAACGATGGCGAAAAACATGCCGGACTATTTGTTGGTCGCGTGGGGTAAGTTTTGGGCTGGAGCCATCGACTTGCCGATGAAAACGTGGACTGCGTAGAAAAGCCATCCACTAATTTTACCATAGCTCAAAATCTGCGGCAGCTGGGCGGTAGCGGCTGTGGATTGGTTGGCATCCATTTGCTGGGAGATGAATGCCGCGTCGCTGAACGTCTGTTGCGTTCGTTGATTCCTGGTGTTGTACGAATAGGAATGCGAGTTTAGAATTGAAGAGCTAGAATGCTTAAGCAGTGGTACTCAACACTGCGTCCACCAAATCGAGGCAAGGCCCAGTTTTAGTTTAGCCTTTTTTGAAACTAAAACCCAAGCCACCAAAAAGGAAATTCTTCATGGTCTTTTTGAACAATGATTTCCGCTGGTGCTGGGGCATCGGGTCCGCTGGGAAACATAATTTGAACCGTCGCCATTCCGCGATGTTTTCCGCTAATGCCAGACAGAAATTGAGTGTTGGGAAACAAAGCAAACTCGGCAGGAATAAGTCCGCCTCCCAGGGATTCAGGCCTCGGGAGCAACCACCCGGGACGCACCCAATAAATCTCCATGCCTGCCTTGGATGAACTGACAAGTTGGATGATGATTTTGTCTGCACCGCCATTTGTTAACGACCGCCATATTTCGGGCGTGCACTGAATCCCCAGCGAGTTCGACCCGTTCCGCACATGAACTTGGAACTGCACTGGTTTGTCCTTTTGAACCAAAATCGGGACTTGTTCGCGGACGTAACGTTTCCATGCTGGTTGGGGTGTTCTGCAGCCGCCAGCAACCCCTAGGCAGAAAATCGCTAGGCTAAATAGTTTAAGCATTTCGCGATACATTTTCACATTCAATAGTTCCAACCCACGGCTCCGGGTGGGGTGGTGGTAGTCGCACTTATTGGCCCTCCTTGTTTCGGGCAGCGTTGAATTGTCGTTTGAATCGGATCTACGCCGCAGCCCGCATCATTCAACATGTTGTGCGCCCAAGTATTCGAGTTCGGGCCGGTGACAACGTAGGGCGAGATAGGAGCGTTATCGTGATAGTTTTGAAGGGACTGCTGAACTTCGTCACAAGATTTGCTGCACGTTACTGGGTAGTTTTTATCGCGATCGTGTGGCAGGCTATGCCTAAGAGCAAGTCCGCTGCTAGTTGAACCGCTCGGCCCCCCACCTGGAACCGGCCTTCCAGTACCATTATCCGTACTAAGTTCAAATTCAGAGCCATCGGGCGCAATTATGCCGCAATGAATACCTAGTCCAACAACGGAGTGGCAAGCGATTTGGATATCGCATAGGCCATATGGGTCGGTTCTGCTAATTGAGTCGTTAGCGACAAAACAGTACAAGTTGTTTCCCTCGAACTTTCTATACAAATTCCGATTCGCCAACAAACCAAATCCAGGTTCGCCCAACGGGTCTTGATTCACCCACCTTTGAAGACTCGGCGCGTACCAGCGGTAGCCGTAGTAGTAAAGACCGCTAGCATCGTGCACCATTTTGCTCGAAAATCGATACGTGTTCGCACTCGCATACGTACCGCTGCTGGCAAGCAAATTGCCGTAAGCATCATACCGGTAGCTCGCCGCCAAGGTTTGCGAACCGCTCACCAGATACGTGATGTTCCCATTCCCATCCGCATGGTAAAAATTGTGGATCGTCCAGTTCCCAGAAGAGTAGCCGTGACTGCGAGCCAATAATCCTCCAATTCCCCCTGCGCCTTCCAGCGTGCCTGCTAGGTCCGTTCCCCGCGTGTAACTCACCGTCGGCAGCCCGGAACTCCGCTCCTGGATGACACGCATCCCGTCGTAAATATAGTCTGTGGTGCTGTCAAGCGACTCCGCATTCGGGTCGCCACCCGGATAGCTGTATTCCCGCCGCTCCCGCAGCCTTCCGATGCCATCATACGTGAACGCCGTCTTCCACACCGGCACGTTCCACGCATAATCCACCCGCTTGATCGCTGTCAGCCGGTTCTCATCGTCGTACTCATATCCGTAATAAGGGTACAGCCCGGAGTATAATTCCGCCGTTAAATTCCCGTTGCCGTCATACGTCTCCGTGAATCCGCCCGGCTCGCTCGTCAATTGGTTCTTGCCGTCCACTGTGAACGTGTTCAATGTCCCGTTGTTCGTCCTGTAACTTAGATTCCAAGCACTATCGTACGTGTAGCCGCGATCCTCTGTGTTCACCGAACTGTTCGCCACCTTCAACTGTCCGATGGGATCATACGTGTAGTCGTGCGTGCTGCTATCGGTGAAGATTTGTTGCGTCCGCTGGTTGCCGACGTTGTACGAATAGAAGTGAGAATTAAGAATTGAGGAACTGGAGTTCTTAAGAGTCGTACTCAACAACCGCGCCGCACAATCATAAGTGTTCGTGACATAGCTGGTGTTTGGAAGGTTGAGGCGCATGATGTGCGGCGAAGGGCAATCGGAATACACATAACTGAACACTCCGGCGGGCGAAGTTACATTAGTCAGGCGCTGGGCGAGATCAAAACTGAAGACATTCGTCCAACAGCCACTCGGTTGTTGCAACCCGAGCCCCACGCGCAACCGGTTGTTGTATGTATTCGTCACGGTGTCACTCGCAAACGGGCCGTCTTCTGTGTACAGCTGCCCACCTGCGGTGTAAACGTATTTCGTAGTCCCCACCGCGTCCACCATGCTGGTCACGCGATTGAGCGCATCATACTGAAACGTGACGTCAGGGTTGTTTGGATAGTCGATGTTCGTCAGGTTGCCGACAGGATCGTAACGATAAATCGTGTTTCCTTTCCCAACGTTCCAGCGGTTCGTAAGCCGGGAGTTGGCATCGTACTGGTAGCGCAAAACCTCCGAGCCCACTTGATCCACCTTGTTGGTCACGCGACCATACTCGTCGTAATTCCACTTCGCCGTTTGGTTCTTTCCGTCAGTCAGGGCAACCAGGTCGCCTGCCGCGTTGTTGGTGTAGCGGAGGACTTCATTGTTCGCATTGGTTTCTGCAATCTTCCGTCGCGCTGCGTCGTAACCGTAATACGTGATCTGATCCAGTTGATTTGTGTAGGCGATCAGTCCCCGCGCAGAGTAACCGTGTCTTTCCACGCCGCCATCGGGATGCGTCCGCGTCAGCACTCGCCCCAATAAATCATACGTGTTTGTGATGGTCGTACTTTTGACATCCGTCACCTGAACTGGGCGATCCTCCGCATCATAGAGAGTCGCCTGCACCATGCCGAATGTGTTGGTTCCAGCGGCCAGGAGTCCCTGTTTTGCGTATTGAAAAGTCTGCCAGCCAACCCCGGCGTCCGTGCGCGCCCGTTGGCGGAGGGAGTTGTACCAGTTGGTCACCGTCACGTCCGGCTGATAAACAAAAGTACGGTTGCCTTGAAAATCATAGTCATAGGTCGTCACCTGCTGGGCGGGCGTACTCCAGGCATTGGTTAAACTCGTCAGCGCGCCACATTCGCAATATCCGTACCTGGTGACAATGCCATTAGCATTGGTAGCAGCCAACTTGAGCCTAATGCCATTGTAAGAAGCGTAAGACCACGAGTTGAGTCGGTCTTTGGTGGTAGTTATGTCCAGCGCGGTATAAAGGTTCGACGTGGTGGTGCCATCAGGATATGCCATGCCGGTCAGTCGTTGGAGCTTGTCCCAATATTGGGTCGTGGACAAGCCGCGCTCATCAGTTTTTGAATACACAGTGCCATCGGGATAGTATGTGTAGGAGTTCGTGCGACCGATTGCAAGATCAATGGTTTTATCCAGCCGGTTCGCGTCCGTCCCGCTCGTGAAATAGATATTGGTGGTGTTCAACCCACTAGAGGAAACCACACTCGTGACTTGATGGTTGGTGTTGTAGTTGTAAAGGGTCGGTTCATTCAGAGCGTTGTAGCTGGCGAGTGGCTGATGATAGGAATTGAAATAGTTGCTCACTACCTGTTCCCCTTGCGGGCCAAGATGTCGGAGCAAGTCAATCTCGTCGCCCGCATATAGATAAATGTTGGTCCGAAACGCGCTGCCCGTCGCCGCGGTGTAGGTGGAAACGAAATTTGTGACGCTACCCCGACTATTGCGGACCTGGCGCTCGAACCAAGTACTGGCGTCCGGCAGAATTCGGGTTTCCAGCAACGGGAGCGCACTCGTGCCGTTGAAGTTGTTGCTGCCTGACTTACCTGCATAGTCATACCATGTCATTAAACCGAGAGTGCTGGCGTCGGGACTTGCACTCCGCTCTAGCGAGAGCACCCGCGACGCCTGGCCGGTTGACGGGTCCAGCAACCAATGCCGCATGCGCGCGAGGAAATAATCATTGCTCGTCAGGTTTGTGACATTGCCCGAGGACTGATAGCTTGAAGACAATCCAATGTATTGGAGCGGCTCCCAGTGGAAACTGTTGCGTTTGTTTTGATCCACGTTGTCGAGCGTGTTGGCAAACGGGCTGGTGACAGGTACGGCGGAATTCGTTGCCGCAAGGATGCTGCTGCAATCCTGCCGGTAAAGGTAAAGGTGCTTGCCGCCGTTGGGCTGTGTGATTTCCAGGAAGCGGTTGACCTGATTCGTGCCGTCATAATAGTTGGCCGAGTCGGCGTTGACTCCGCCATGACGGAAGGCGGTTGTTCCGTAAGCGGTGATGAGGTTGGTGACCCACGAACGCCGGGCTCCCGAATCATACACAAACGAACTGGTCAGGCCCGCCACATCCGCGATGTTGGTCAAATATCCGGCGGCATCGTATTGGAGCAGGTTGGTTCGGTTGAACGGGTCCACCACTTTGGTAATCAAATTGGTGAAACTCGAATTCTCGTAATAAAACTGCGTGTTCCGGTTGTCCGGGTCGGTCATACTGGAAAGGCGGATGATGTTGGCATTGGTGGCGTAATTGTAGGTGAGCGTGTTGCCGGACGGATCGAGTTGGGCGGTCAGAAAGTACAAGACATCCCCTGTACTTTTGACGAAGGTTTTGGCAAAGACATCTTTAGCCCCATCAGCATATTCGATCTGGTAAGTCAGGCCGAAATCCGGCGTGGTGAGGATGGAGCCGTCAAAAAACTGCGGCGTTCCCACGGTATAATCCTGGTAATACTCAAGGGATCCCGCTCCGCCCCGATGCAACCGCAGCCAGCCGCTTTGGATTCCTGTTTTGTCCAAAAGAAAAACGCGACTGGACGGCGTCCAGTTCGTGCCGACACCAAATATGGCCGGGTCCTCCAGCACCGTATCGCGTTGTCGATAAGACAGGTGGAAATTAACCGGCAACCCGCGCGAGGGCTGATAACCCAACGGCGTGTCATCGAAATGCAAATTAATGTAAGGCTCGGATACCCACCAGATCGCCATCGCTGCGGAGTTGCAACTGCCACAAGCAGGTACAGAAGGTGCGTTGCCCCATTTAGGTAGACCGCAGGCTGACTCTGCAAATCCTTTAAAAGGTACCAAAAGAAGACTCATCGTCATTAAAAAGGCAGATGTTCGCACGACGATGGCGCAAACGACTTTTAGAAGTTTTATGGCTTTCATAGGGTTTCGAATAAACGGTGACTGTGGTTTGGTGATGGCTTACATAAATCAAGAGATGGTCAATATTGTTCCCGGCGAAAGAAGACTTGGATTATGGAGCGATCAACCTGACGACGAGAAGAGGATGGAGTTCCACACGAGCCTGGAAAACGCATCAGCCGAGAGATCGCCGCTGGCAGCCCTGATTTCTTACTGATATTCATTTCCATCCGTGGAAACGTTCGTTAAGAGAACTCAGACTGAATTCGTTTTTACTCCTTCGTTTTATCCTTGCAAGAGAAAACGGCAAAAAATGCACAATAGTTTCCTTTCCGTAACAATAGGCCACTCCGAGCCGACTGCTTTGTTCAGAACTGGGAAGATGCGGAGTAATTGCACAGACCTGCTGGATACGGTGGTTGGGCAGAGCGCCCCCGAGTCGGACGCGATCCCCAACTTCGGAGTTCGGCTCGGTACGACGCTTACTTTGTACCCATCCATGACTTGAGTTTTCTTTCAACGGTCTGTCTCCCAATCGCAAACCGCTCGCGCGAGCGGTGAATCAGTTTGTGCCGGCAGGCATGACGATTTCCAATCGCCGGCATGGTCTTAGCTGAAAAGGGAGTGGAAGCGACGCCGTTTTCCAGCAAGCGAATGAAGATGTGGTAACGGTCAAGTTCAACAAACTGGCGCGGGATGAATGTATCGGCAAACTCTTTGGCCAAAAGCTCAGCGTCGGTATGGCCGATGCGAAACGCAATCATTGTGCCGGTGTTGCCAAACACCGCCTGGCGCACTTCGGGAGAAAGCTGATCTACATATTGATGCGAGAGCGTCAGACAAAGCCGGTATTTGCGGGCTTCGGCCAGAATTGACGCGAAACTGTCAGTGGTAAAATTGTGGAACTCGTCGATGAACAAATGGAAATCACGCCGGTCATGTTCCGAAGTATCGGCACGCGACATGGCCGCCAGTTGAAATTGAGTGGTGAGCAGTGAACCGAGCAGGTTTGCTTTGTCCGCCCCAAGTTTGCCTTTGGAAAGATTGGCGATAAACACCCGGCCAGTATCCATCATGAGACGAATATCCACCTTGGTTTTGACCTGAGCGAGAATGTTGCGGATCGGCGGGTTCATCAGGAATTGGCCCAGCTTGTTTTGAATCGGTGCGATGGCTTCACGCACGAAACGCGGGTCGTAATTGGCAAATTCTTCCGTCCAAAAGTTTTTCACAAACGGGTCTTTGATCTGCCGAATGACCCAAGCACGATATTGCTCGTCCGTCAGCATGCGATTTACGCCCAAGAGGGAAGTGTTCTGGCAATCGAGCAAGGCGACGAGGGCGTTGTAGAGGATATATTCCATGCGCGGCCCCCAGGAATCGCGCCAGATGCTTTTGAAAGCGCCGACGATTCCCGAGGCCACCAGATGCCGTTGATCCGGGGGCACATTGGCGAGCAGGTTCAGCCCGATGGGGAATTCCAGATCACCGGGATTAAAATAGACCAAGTCATCGGCGCGGGCAGTGGGGAAGTGATCGAGCAAATCTTCGGCGAGGTCGCCGTGGGGGTCAATCAACGCCAAACCGCTGCCTTGCTGCAAATGCTGAATGATCATGTTACGCAGCAGGGTGGATTTTCCCGAACCGGTTTTTCCAATGATGTAGATATGTTGGCGAGCATCCGTGGTTTGGATGCCAAAAGGGTGGTCGTCTGGCCCCCAGCCGGAGCGGTGGCCGATGTAAGTGGTTTGATTGCTCATGACACCAGAGCCAGCTTCGACTCCAAAACCACAGGAATCGTCTCCGTGTCATCAGACGAATCGTGGTCGTGCGCAAGCACCCCGGCAAACGTTATTGGGGACGAGCCGGGCAGGTAATCGAAGCTGGCTGTGAAGCCTGAATCAGCGGGGAAGTCAGTCCGTAGAAGTTCATTCTACCACGCCGGTGGTGAATTGGTCGCACCACCCAGAAATCGCGCGGGCGCTTTTTCCAAACGGCCGTAGTGAGTCCGTCGTGGCAACGGTCGTCCACGCGAAGCGTGGGGGTCGTTAAATCCGTCGTCCCCCACGGGTCGGCCCTTTTCGCTAGAAAAGGCGAGCGGCCGACTTCGCGTTTTTTGGTGAGACTCGAACGGTAGTGAAGTAGTTGAACCCGGTAGCCGTAGGAAAAAGCGCGAAGTCGGGCGCTAGCCCAGACGACCCGTGGGGGAGCCCGTAAGGCTCAGTTGAGCCGCCGCGCGAATCCGCGCCCGGGCGCTAGCCCCTACATACCATGTATGTAGAGGCAGTATCGAAAAACCACACCACATTTCACGCAGTTGCGCAAGTTCACAGCCAGCGGGGAGTACGCTAGGCTGCGGTCATGGCGAAAGAATATATTTTTGGCGATAAGACAGACTGGGACACCGCGGAATGTATCTGCGGCAACCACGCTTTTGGTGATGGCTTTTCTGATAGCGACAAATTGTGCAATCCGGGCAAGCCGAAAAAGGATTGGGACTTGAGATTGGTGGTATGCCTGCATTGTGGGAGGATCATCAACCCCGAAACATTCGAAGTGGCCGGCGAGAATCCAAAGGTTGGGGTGTTCGCCTAATAAGGGGACGCGGCGGTGCTACTACATCAGCATTCATGAACAAAGAATTTATTACATACGAACTTTCACACCCTGACGCTTGGATTTGCGTCTGCGGAAACACGCCTGATGGCTGTGGCTTTTTCCCGTGTGATGTTGATGGAAATGAAGTCGAGCCAACCGCCAAAGATTGGACAACGGACTGTTATGTCTGCGATGAGTGCGGAAGGATGATTCGCTTTGACACATTGGAAGTAGTCGGCCAAAGGAAACCTTCCGACGCCGCGTTGCTAGCTGAATCAAGATCGCGATAAACAGGGAACGGCTCTGTTGAGCCATTTTACCATGTCGCACAATATACCTTAACTGCTCCAATGCCAAAAAACGGCTCAGTTGAGCCGTCGTTCGAAATGGGATTTGGGAACGCAAAAACCGGCGTTTTGACCAATGTGCGCCGCGGGCGTTGGATTTCGTTTTGATCCACAAAACCAGACTGGCAGCGCAAATCAAAATCGCATCAAATAATTTGGGCGACTTGACACCATGGTTCGTTTTGTGGTGTAGAATTGGCGGTCATTGTTTTTCTGGCGGTGGACATGGTAGGATAGGGTTGCACTTGTGAGGGCTTGCTCTCCAGCGGTCATCGGTAAAACCGCAGACAGGTGCATTTCAAGAGCCACCGGCTAAACCGGTGGTTTTTGCTATATCAATCTTCAATGGGATTGCCGTCGTGCAAGAGGCGATTGCCATGCTCCGACTGCCGCCAGAACGGGATCAAACTCCAAAAGATCAATTCACCGCCCGAGCCTTGCTTGACGATCACTTTGAACCGGCGGTTTTCATGCACGGCCACGAACTCGTAAAACGTCACTGGCGAGAACAATTCCTCCCAGCGGCCGTGCCGATGCCGGCGGAGGCGTTCCTGCGTGTGGCAGATGCCCTGCACGGTGCTGGACAGGCTGAGAATGGTCGGAGCCATCCGGAGAAACTTGAGGCGCATGAATTGGTCAGGGCGCGAACGACCGCGATTCCAGGACTTGCGACGGAGATGCTCCAAGCCGGCGGGGTTGAATCGAATGTCCCCACGGAAATAAGGGCAGCGCACTTTTCCGAGGGTGGCGTAAAACTCCTGGGCTCGACTCAGGACATGGTTGAATTCATCATCAGTAAAGGCGAGCCGGGTCATTTCAGTAGTAAATCACCTCCAACATCCGGCTGGGCTGCAAATCCAGCAATCGGGCTTCCTGCGGGCTGACCGCAATCCGAGCGTCCACGATCACCGGGGTGGCACTCTTCGCCGCACGTTCCCGCAGTAGGTTGAAGAGGGTTTCGAGGGTAAGGGTTTGAATCTCCATGCGACCATTTTATCATGCCGCGTGGCCTGAATGCAAAGGGGCGACCGGTGCTGCTCACCACCAAACGCCGCCGACTTGTCCCCACCTTTTCAAAGAAAAGTCCGTTATTCTTCTTCTGAGTATTCTTATATAGACAGAAGTCAGCGGGCCGACGACCAGTGGTCAGCGGGCCGACTTCTAGATGTCGGCCGGCCGACATCTGAAAGTTTATCCACAGGGGGCTTCACTTGGAAATGGATCGTGTAAAGGTTTGT
>Ga0302321_100003480_pt1 | contig 13512 bp, 14 predicted proteins | sample Fen_T0_1_FD_202505 | JGI IMG/M metagenome (GOLD analysis project Ga0302321, IMG submission 202505) | Peat permafrost microbial communities from Stordalen Mire near Abisko, Sweden - Fen_T0_1 | ecosystem: Environmental > Terrestrial > Soil > Wetlands > Permafrost | place: Sweden: Abisko...
GGTGACAACGTCAACCTGACCGTACAGCTGATTGTGCCGGTGGCCCTCGAGCAGGGCTCCAAGTTCGCCATCCGCGAAGGCGGCCTGACCGTCGGCGCCGGTGTCATCACCAAGATCATTGAGTAATCTGAAAGCAAGGTAAGCAATGGCTGCTAAAAAGAAGGATATCCGCCCGGTGATCACGCTGCAATGCAGTGACTGCAAAGAGCGGAACTATACTACCGAGAAGAACCGCCGCAACGATCCGGGCCGCATGGAACTAAGCAAGTACTGCCCGCGCTGCCGGAAGCATACGGCTCATCGCGAAACGAAGTAAACTAGTCTTCTAGTCAACCGGTCTTCTGGTCGTTTTGAACGACCAGAAGACCGGTGACTCGCGGCGGGTTGACCAAGTCTAGGCCAGTAGCTCAATTGGTAGAGCTTTCGTCTCCAAAACGAATGGTTGTGGGTTCAAGTCCTGCCTGGCCTGCCTGAAAGAATGCAACGCCGTCTCCCTGCCAGCGAGCACGCGCAGGCGGCGTTTTAGCCGTCAGAAATAAGGAGAGCAAGTTGGCTGAAAAAACCAATCAACCGAACGCGATCTTTCGCTTCTATCGTGAAACCGTAGGCGAGCTCCGCAAAGTCTCCTGGCCCACGCGTGAAGAGGCTATCAATCTGACCTTCATCGTTGTGCTGGTGTTGGTCGCGATGGCAATCCTTCTTGGTGGAATAGATGAAATTGGTTTCGCGCTTGTAGGTCTGGCACTCGGCCACTAGCCGATGAAAATGGAAAGCCGAGGCAACGTTTTGATGGACAAGCAGGAAGAGCCCGAAGAACTCAATCCCCTCAAATCTGAGGCTGAGGATTCCGCTGAAGCGGGAACCTCTTTTTCGGTTCCCGCCGATGCCACAGGCAGCGGGTCCCTTCTTGAGTCCACTACCGACGAGCCCGGTGTCAATGTGCCCGCCTGGTTTGTGGTGCATTGTTATTCAGGTTACGAGAACAAGGTGCGTCACAACCTTGAGCAACGTATAGAAACCATGGGGATGAAGGACAAGATCTTCGATGTGGTCGTCCCGACCCAGGAAGAGATCGAGGTCCGGGATGGCAAGCGCCGCGTGGTGGAGCGTCACATCTTCCCCGGCTACGTGCTGGTGAACATGATCCTGACGGAAGAGTCGTGGTATGTCGTGCGAAACACACCGGGTGTGACCGGTTTCGTGGGCATGGGCAACCTACCCACGCCGCTGCGCCCCGAGGAAGTGAATCAGATCCTGAAGCGCATGGAAGCCGAGGTGCCGACTGTCAAGGTGACGTTCAAGGTTGGCGAACGTGTGCGCATCATCGATGGGCCGTTCAACGATTTCCGCGGCGTCGTCTCGGAGATCGACATGGAGCGCACGAAGGTGCGCGTGATGGTCAGCTTCTTCGGGCGCGAGACGCCCGTCGAGCTAGATTTCCTGCAAGTTGAGAAAGCGTAACAGGCGCATGCGCGCCTGATGCGTGGGAGGGTGCTCCCCGATCACCCGCTAAAACCACAAGGCCGGCAAAAGAGACCGGCAAGGAGTAGAAATGGCAAAGAAACTCAAGGCAATTGTTCGTCTCCAGCTCGAAGCTGGCAAAGCCAATCCCGCGCCCCCGGTGGGCCCGGCGCTGGCGGGTCATGGCCTCAACATCATGGCCTTCTGCAAGGAATACAATGCCCGCACATCCAGTCGCCCGGGTGAGGTGCTTCCGGCGGAAATCAGCGTCTATACCGACGGTTCTTTCACGTTCGTGCTGAAGACTTCCCCCGCGCCGGTATTGATCCGCAAGGCTGCGGGTGTGGAAAAAGGCTCGGCGGTCCCGAACAAGGACAAGGTTGGCAAGATTACGCGCACCCAGGTGCGTCAGATTGCCGAAGCCAAGATGAAGGACTTGAACGCCATCGACCTCAAGGGCGCAATGCTCCAGATCGAAGGCACCGCCCGCTCGATGGGCATCGTAGTGGTTGACTAATTTCTGGTGGGAGGGCTATCCCGCATAGCCCGTTTGCACCACGGAGGAACTCATGGCAAAACACGGAAAAAAATATGTGGCCGCTGCGGCCAAGGTAAATATCGATGAGCACTACTCCCCCGCTTCCGCAATGGAACTGGTGAAGGAGACCTCAATCACGAAGTTCGATTCAACGATCGAAGTACATCTGCGCATGGGCCTCGATCCGCGCCAGGCTGATCAGCTGGTGCGTGGTGTCGTGGTCCTGCCGCATGGATTGGGCAAGACCGTGCGCGTGGCCATCTTTGCGCAGGGTGAAGCCGCTGCTGCTGCGCGCGCTGCCGGTGCGGACGTGGTGGTGGATGACGACGAAACCTTCAACAAGATCCAGGGCGGTTGGCTGGAGTTCGACGTAGCCATTGCCACGCTTGACCTGATGGGCAAGGTCGGCCGTCTGGCGCGCACCCTGGGGCCGCGCGGTTTGATGCCGAACCCGAAAGCCGGCACGGTGGTTCCTCCCGAGGATGTAGCCCGCGCCATCAAAGAGGCCAAAGCCGGCCGCGTGGAATTCCGCCTGGACAAGACCTCGAACATTCATGTGCAGATCGGCAAGGCTTCGTTCGAAGCCGAAAAGCTGAACGAGAATTTTGCTGCCTTGATGGATGCCATCAAGAAGGCCCGCCCGGCGGCGGCCAAAGGTAATTACATCAAGCACATTACCGTCGCCTCGACCATGGGCCCTGGCATCAAGATCGATGCCAACGCAGCGCAATCCATGGAAGCTACCGAGTAAAAAACTACTCGTTGCTTAATTGAACTGACAAACGAACTTCGCCCAAGACGGCGGGTGTCCCATTGGGACTTAATTTCCTGCTCAGGTGAAGACTTGGATGTAAATCCACTTCCCAATCAGGGAAAAGTCTTTGCCTGGCGTTTGTCAGGCAAAACTTTTTGTGGAAAGGAGGTAAAAGTCTTTGGCTCTCTCACGCGATAAGAAAGAACAAGTGATGGCCCAGTACAAGGGGTGGCTGGAACGCAGTCAGGCAGTCTTTTTGGTTGAGTATACCGGCGTCACGGTAAAAGAACTGGACAATATCCGCGCGAAGGTTCGCGAGTCCGGTGGTGAGTTTCACATTTTGAAGAACACGCTGGCCCGCAAGGTTTTCGAAGCCCAAGGGATACAAGTCCCGGCTGATTACTTCGAAAAGAGCACAGCAGTGACCTTTGCATTTAGCGACGCGGCTTCAACCGCAAAAACGCTGACCGATGTCATGAAAGTTGCAGACTCGCTCAAGCTCAAAGGCGGCGTCTTGGACAACCAGGCACTGAATGCTGCCCAAGTTAAAGCGCTGGCCGAACTGCCGCCGCTGCCTGTTGTGCGTGCACAACTTTTGGGTGTACTGCAAGCGCCTGCCGGCAAACTGGTCCGCACACTTGCCGAGCCTGCCCGCTCGCTGGCGTCCGTTTTACGGGCCTATTCTGAAAAGGCCCCTGCTGCCGCGTAGCACCTTTTGCGATGTAAAACTCGCTCAAACCGAACAAACATTTCCCTGAAAGCAAGGAGTAGTAACAATGGCTGCAAATCTAGATAAATTGGTTGAAGAACTGAGCAAGCTCTCCGTCCTGGAAGCTGCTGAACTGGTCAAGGCTCTGGAAGAGAAGTGGGGCGTTTCCGCCGCCGCTCCCGTTGCCATGGCCGCTGTCGCCGGCGCTGCCGCCCCGGCTGAAGCCGTCGAAGAGAAGACCGAATTCGACGTCGTGATCAAGGATCCCGGCCCCAAGAAGATCGAGGTGATCAAGGTCATCCGCACCCTGACCAGCCTGGGCCTGGGCGAAGCCAAGACCCTGGCCGAGACTGCTGGTGGCAAGATACTGAGCGGTGTTGGCAAGGAAGCCGCCGTGGACGCCAAGAAGAAGCTGGAAGAAGCCGGCGCCGTCATCGAGCCCCTCTAATTACGGCTGGTTACAAGTATATAAAAAGGACGCCTCCAGTGGAGGCGTCCTTTTTTGTATAACTGTGGAGGGAAATCACATGGCCATGCTGGTGACTTTGCGGATGACCATGACCACTTTGCCTTTGATCTCCAGCGGCTCGCTGCCCTTGACCATGATGGGTTTCATGGTGGGGTTAGCCGGCTGCAGACGATAACCGTCTTTTTCTTTATAGAAGTATTTGAGCGTGGTCTCATCGCGGGTGGGTAGCCAGACGGCCACCATCTCGCCGTTGCGGACCTCGGTGTTGCTGCCGACCGGCTTCATGATCACGTAGTCGCCATCATTGACCATGGCATCGATCATGGAATCGCCCTGGACCTCAAGCGCATACAGGTCATCGGTCTTGCCCCGCGCGGGCAGCAGACTGCGGGCGATATCCAGGCTGGATTCCGCATCGTAGTAGGCAAAATCCGAAGTGGGAACCGGAGCAGGCAGGCCTGCTACGATCAGACCGGCAATTGGGATGCGCAGGAGTTCCGCGGTGACATCGCGGGCAGCCTGGGTGGCGGCGTTGACGCGCGCACTGAACATTCCGGCGATTTCCTGGATCTTGTCGGTCACGCGCAGCCCGCGAGAAATACGGCGATCGCGCTCGATGTAACCCCATTTCTCTAACTGCTCGAGATAATAATTGACGACAGATGTGGATGTAATTCCCGTCTGTTCGCCGATCTCACGAATGGAGGGGGGATAACCCTTCTCCTGGTAAGATTGGAGCAGCTCCAAGATTTTGATATGGCGCTCGCTCAATCCTTTGCTTTTTCGTACCATCATCATAATCACACTCCTGAGCCGATAACCGCTCATCCGTTCTATGAAACTATAATACACGAACATCCGTTCCATGTCAAGGGGAAAGACAAAGCTAGTTTCAGGGAATTCGGAGACGAGATTCTATAGGATTTTGGATTTTGCCCGGGCAGTTCAGTCCGGCGCCACAGGTCTCGGGGAATGAAACCATCTGCAATGCTGGACAAGGCAGCCGCGTGGGGATTTCTTTTGGTCGATTTGTTGAAGTTATCGCAGGATAATCTTGAAATAGGTAAATTTATTATTAAATATATCAATTTATTATTGACTTTTTTTATGTTTTCTGTATAATGTATTTAGTAATTCGACTTCAGCCCTAATGCCAAGATGGTATACAAGCCATCACAGGCTACGGCCCGGATTGTACATTATCCGGGAGTGGTACCCCACAAGGGGGTGGTACCCCACAAGGGGGTGGTATCGCTAAAATGGCCATGCAAAAACCCGTACAGGAGACATTATGAACAATGCCTTATCGCGCTGCCCCGTCTGCCAAAATGAACTGACCATCACCCGCCTGCACTGCGAGGCTTGCGACACCACGCTGGAAGGCCGTTTTACCAGCGGGCCCTTTGGGCATCTTTCGAAGGACCAGTTGGACTTCATTGAAATCTTCGTGCGGTGTGAAGGAAAATTAACCCGTATGGAAAATGAGCTTCAGCTTTCCTACCCGACGATCCGCAACCGTCTGCATGACGTCATCCGCGCCATGGGCTACGAGCCCGGCAAGGACGAGACCGTGGACGTCACCGAAGAAAAGCGCCGCCAGGTGCTAGAGAATTTGGAGTTGGGCAAGATCTCGGCCGAGGATGCCACGCGAATGCTACGCGGAGAGGAGGCAGCATGAGACAGAGCACCATTGCAGTCAGCGGATCGCTGACGGTGATCGTCGACGATATGGACGGCGATTTGCAGGTTGCCGGCTGGGAACGCGCCGAAGTCTCGGCGAAGACAGACGGCGAAGAATTCGACCTGCGCGTGGAGGACGGTACGGGGCACGTCCGCTGCGAAAGCGACCTGATCCTTTATCTGCCGCGCGAGGCGAAGCTCCTGGCTGGAGATGTGGGCGGCGATGCCGATATCCGCGCCATCTCAGGCAGCATTCAAATTGGGGATGTGGGTGGAGACTTGCACATGCGCGCCGTCGGTCCGACGAAGCTAAAAACGATTGGCGGGGACTTGAACGTGCGCGCCTGCTCAGGCGATTTCAACGCGGAAGAAGTCGGTTCCGGCGCCTCGCTACGCGACATCCAGGGCGCGTTGAGACTGGCCAGCGTGGGCTCGGACCTGTACCTGCGCAACCTGGGCGGGAATGTCGATGCCCGGACGGAGGCCGATGCCGTATTGTTCTTGCAGCCCAAGCCAGGCACCAAGATTACCGTCACGGCCGAAGCGGATATCCTGCTGCGTCTGCCAGCTTCGGCCGATGCGGAGTTGATGCTGCAGGGCGGCTCGATGGAATCGATCAGCGTGGATTTCCCGGGCGTGGAGCCAGGCGAGGAAGGCATGACTCGCCGGGTCAAGCTGGGCTCGGGTGCGACCAAGATCAATCTGACTGCCGGCGGGGATTTGATCGTCACCAGCCGGGCCGACGAGTGGCAATCGCTGCTGGCCGACTTCGACAATGGCGGCCCGGACGAGTCTTTCCCGGACGGGTTCTCGGGTATCCCAGCGGATTTTCACAAACACGCCTCCAAACGGGTCCAGGAGGCCGCACAACGCACCCTGCAGGCCAGCCTGCAGGTACAACACCACGCCGGGCGCGCGCAGCGCCGCGTGGAAATCGCCTTGCAGCGCGCCGAGGAAAAGGCACACGCGGCAGAGCGCCGTTCACGCTTTTACGGCGTGGTGATCCACAACGGCTCCGCCAAGCCCTTCTCCTCCGCAGCGCGCGCCGCATCCACGCCGCCGGGCGAGCCGGTCAGTGACGAAGAGCGCCTGACCATATTGAAGATGCTGCAGAACAAGAAGATTTCCATCGAGGAAGCCGAGAAACTGCTGACGGCGCTGGATGGGAAATAGCCCTTGAACGCGGCCGAAAGTGTAAAAGGTGAGAAGATGACCGACAGTGAGCGCCAACAAGTACTGAAGATGGTCGAGGATGGTAAAATCAGCGCCGAAGAAGGCCTGAAACTGATGCAGGCCCTGGACGAGGGCGACTCCGGCGCGCCGGAAGTGGAAGTCGTTCACTACGCATCAGCCAAGCCGGACGGAGATGAAGCCCAACCAAAGAGCGACCCCGAATTCGATCGCAAGATCAACCGTTTCCGCCAACTTTGGATGATCCCACTGTGGGCGGGCGTGGTAGTCACGGTGTTCTCGGCTTACTGGATGTATTCGGCCGCACAGGATGCCAGGCTGGGTTTTTGGTTCTACTGCGCGTGGCTGCCCTTCCTGCTGGGCATCGCCGCAATTGCGATCGGTTTCGACAGCCGCAGCTCCCGCTGGATCTACATAGACGTTCAGCAGCAGCCCGGTGAACATCCCGAGCGCATCCTGATCACCTTTCCGCTCTCGCCGGTGAGTTGGCTGGTGAGGGTGTTCGGGAGCAGCATTCCTGCCGAACACAGGGGCGCCGTCAACGAGGTGCTGGAGGCGGTCTTCAGGAGCACGAAGTCTCAGGAACCTCTGTTCGTGGACGTCGATGACGAAGGCCAGCACGTGCAGGTCTATATCGGGTAGCAGCCTACCCGAGAATTCAGCAAATACATCTGCATAAACTGCACCTGCCTCACAGCATAGATTATCCCAGAGAATGGAATGACACCGCTAGTTTTCGGATGGGTGTAAGGAGAGCAAATGGCTACTGCCGAAGAACGCATGCGTATCTTGAAAATGATCGACGATGGCAAGATCAGTGCCGAGGAAGGCGCCAGGCTGCTTTCGGCCTTGAGCGACGGCCGGCGCGGACAGGCCATGCCATCCCGCATGGCGGGGGCAGCGCGCTGGCTGCGTGTGCGCGTCACAGACGTAGCTACTGGGCGCTCAAAGGCCACGGTGCAGATCCCGATCGCCCTGCTGGACGCCGGCATGAAGATCGGCGCGCATTTCGCGCCCGAAGTGGAGGGCGTGGACATGTCCACGATCATGGAGGCGCTGCGCTCGGGCATGACCGGCAAGATCGTGGACGTGACGGATGAGCAGGATGGCGAGCACGTGGAGATCTTCGTCGAGTAGTGCAGCTTGACAGTTTACGCGACTAAAAACAACGAGCAGGAGAGACTTCTCCTGCTCGTTGACGTTCTTAGGGGTCTTCGGCCAAAAGGATATTATTTGAACCCCAGGGCAAGCCAGGAAACCCAAACGTTGGTCCCTGCAACGCCATCGTAATCCAGGATACCCAAGTCGAACCCGTAACGAGTGCCATTGCGGGCGGTCACCGCGTAGGCGTGGGTATCCTTCTGTGCCGACGCGATGGCGACATCCAAATTCCGCCACAGATCCATGATGACCGAACCATTGTTATTGTACATGGTGTAATACGAAAGCATGGCCACCTCCTTATAGTAATTGTAGTTCGCAGGCTGGACGAGGGCGATGCAACTCAGGCTCGCCGTAGATGGAATGCCGTCTGCATCCTTCAAGGAAATCGTAAATCCATTGGAATTGACGCTGTAAGGGGCGGCCATGATCGGATAGGCCATGCTTTCGTCGTACGCCGAACAGATCACGATTGGATACGTCGTCGACAACGTGTTGTCGAAAGCGATATTATCCCCATCATACTCGAACGATCTGTACAGGGCCTGTATTTGCACGAGCGAACTGAAGTGTGGGATGATCGCCACCCACTGCACGGTGGCCCCCGTGGTGATCACGTTGTTATCCAGGTCGTGCAGCTTTAGCGTGAAGCCGGTCTTGTCAGGCGCCAGGCCTGCTTCGGTGCGGACACCGGCAATCAGAGGATTGCCGGAGGCATCATGGGCGTTGACCACGATCACCGGAACGGCAGAGAAGGTCTTGCCAAAGGAAATCCAATCGTTATCAGCGTAAGCCCCGGTGCCCCCGGCGATCTCCCCAAGAGAGACCGACGTTGGGAATGGGGTGACGGTGGACGTCGGCGTCTTGGTCGACGTTGCCGTCCAGGTATAGGTTGGCGTGACCGTAGGCGAAAGGGTCAGCGTTGGCGTGAGGGTGTGCGTGGGCGTGGGGACGGTCGCAGTCTCGGTAAACGTGGGGGTGGGCGTCGAGGTATGAGGAAGCGCCGTCGCAGTCGGTGTAGCTGTCGGGACGGGTGTAGACGTCGAAGTACCCGACGTCGGCGTGGGCGTGGCCGGGATGATCAATGTCACGGTCGGGGTCAACGTCTGTGTGGGCGTGATCGTGGGCACATAGTACCTGACTACGAGCGCAGGCCGGTAAGTTGCTATAGATGCATTGCCACTATAAAAGGATTGATAATCCGCCCGATTATTTCCATTATCGCCCAACTGGAAATACAAACGAAATTGGGTCAGCCCGTTCAGGCTAATGGCTGTCAAAGCAGATTGGCCCAGGCTAAAGACAAAAGCCCCCTTCACCGAGGAAGCCGTCACATTCACCAGATGAACACTGGCCGGGGATTGAAAATCGCCCAACCCCAACGCAGCGGAGCTGCCGAAGTAGGGATTGCGGACATCGATCATCAGCTTCTTCTGGGTCGTGAACGAGCCAGCGCCTGTAAATCCCTGCTTTTTGAGTTGCAGGGAGGCGGAGACGATCACCGCGCTTTCGGGCAAACCGGAGGTATTGAACGACAAGATACTGCGATATTGGCGATTCTTCGCATCGTCCCCCACCCGGACGACCGTCGCTGTTGTATTCAGTGAGCCGCCCACATTACTCTTCTGGCCCGATTCAAGCACCCAGCCATCCTGTTGCGCGAGAGACCGAAAGGTCTGCGTTGTAAAAGCAACCGTGTTTGCGGACGGTGCGACACCCGCCGATACGTTCCCCAGCGAAGAAGCGCTCCAGGCCATCAGCAGAATAACAACAAACATGAACAGGGATATCTTCGAAGAACTCGAGCGCAGCATGATTTTCACAAAGGGCCTCCTTCTATGAGGTAACAAAGACGCATCCCTACAATCCAAACAAGTGATTTTCGTCACAATTTCGACGTAGCTATTATAGGGCAAAACGATCTTTTTTTACAAGCAGCCTTTATAAATTGGTGCAGCTTATTTTGGGGGGCGAATCCTTGAAAATCGTCTTTCGACTGCGCCCCGAAAGATCCAGGGCAGGCTGAAGAACGCTCCACTCCCCCGAAAGGCGGGGACTGCGCAGGATGGAATAGTGTATCATCGCAATATTTCGGGGAATTATTGTGCTATGTGATTTCTACACCTGCACTTCTCGTAAGAGCACCGGGATGATATGCCGCAGGTGCAAGCGTACGGCAGCGGGACAGCACCGCTGTCTACCCTTCGACAAGCTTAGGGACCACTCAACCACCGATTATTGAGGGAGTAAGTTATCTGACAGGATTTTATGATCCCTGTTCTATAAAACATGCGCCCAGAGATTCCAGTAGGCGCAATGACAGATCAGCAACCACGCTGAAATCCATCCCCCAGTAAAATTGGCCTGCGGCCAGCGCCTTTATGGGCCGACCGGTTCGAGCTGGGCGCCAGCGTCCGCGCTTGCCGGTTGGGCCATCATGTCTGGTTGAAGCGCAGCGCCGGTATCGGTCGGCAGGGCGGGCAGAGCGGCCTGCGAAGCACGATACCAGCCGGCAGACCAGCTATAGCTACCGCTCCACAGGCGACCACACACAGGCCCGTAATTAGTCAGAACGACTTCGCCTTTCGCAGTTGTGGGGGCAAAAGTGCCGCTGGCCTGGAAAGTGTCGCGGATGGAGAAACCGCCATTTAAAACCGGTACCGCGGCACTGTAGGAAAGCCTTTGGTTGCCGCATCCAGACAGGGTAACCACGATAGAGAACTTGGCCATGCTGCGGCGATTGGGGCTGATGGAAAAACTCACCCCGGGGCCCTTCCACAAGCCAGGCTTAAGAAGCCCAATATTGAAAGGCACATATTCACTGGCCTGCCACTGTCCGCCGACCAGCGCCTGCACTCTCCATTTGTAAGCTGTGTAATCCAGTTTGACCGCCGGGGTGGCGGAGCAGGTTTTTTCAGAGCAGGCAGCGCCGGCTGTGACCACCTTGGTATAGAGAACTTTTTTACCCTGCATGACCTGCAGGCGGTACTGCGTTGCCCCAGCGATCAGGCTCCATGAAAAGGCCGGCGTGGCATCAATACCAGCGCCGCGGGGCGAGATCAGGGCGGGCACCTTGCTGCCCATTTCCGTCGCCAGGGTAGCGGCCTGGACTTGCGTGCAATCGTCCGCCGTCGTAATGCCGCCGGAGACCAGGTTATTGCAGGCCTGGACCAGGGCATTGGCCAGCGCCGCATAATCGGAGGTGGGGGTAAGCAGGTTGGTCAGGGCCTCGTAATAGACCTGCTGCGCCTTGGCGAGGCCGATGCCGGTAACGGTGTATCCGTTGAACTTGGCACCGTCGGTAATCAGGTAGGCCGTTTTGTTGCCCACGCCGCTATTGGTATGCACACCACCGCTGTCCCTGGTGCCATAGTAGTAGAGCGGGCTGCGCAAGCGATCGGGCTGGTGGTAGGTAGGCGGGTTCTTCAGGCTGCGGATCACGCCGATGCTGCTTTCTTCCCCGAACAGCCAGCGCACGGAGGGATCGTCGTCACCCAGGCTGAGGTCGATGAACTCGCCAAAGACGTCGGAGATCGACTCGTTGATGGCGCCGGATTGGTTCAGGTAGATGAGACCGGCCTCGCGCTGCGTCACCCCGTGGGTCATCTCGTGGCCGACGACGTCGTCGACGATCAGGGAGCAGCCGTCCCCATAGACCATTTCTTTTGTATCCCAATAGGCGTTGCAAAAGCCGGAGCTGTAATGCACGTAGGATTTGAGGGTCATCCCGACGTTATCGATACTGTCGCGTCCGAAATTACTGGCGTAGAAATCGTAGGTGACGCCGGCATAGGTGTGCGCAGCCACAGCATCGGTATCGCCGCCCGCACAGCTGGGATTGGTCTCGTCGCAAACCAGCACGGCGCTGTTTTTTATCGAGGTTGTATTGTTCAAGGTGTAGGTTTCGCGCGCCAGGGAGTCATCCACCTGGTTGAAGCTCAGGGCCACGGCGCCCGTGTGCGCGTCGATCAGCACCAGCTCGTCGACGGGGGCAACTTCCACAGGGGTGACGTCCATCCGCCAGACCAGTACGGAGGGGCCCGGTTCGGCGAGCAGCGCGGGGGTGTAGATCAGGAGCTGGGGCTGACTGGCCTGCAGGTCTGCGACGTCGATTTTATATTTCCCCGCGACTAAGGCCAAGGCGGTCTGTTGGGCAGCAGTTGCGTCGTTGCCCGGCTGGACGTCGACGGCCAGATCCGGCGAAAGGTTTCCGGTGGCGACAAGCAGGTTCTTGGACGCGTCGAGCTGCGCGATGAATTCGGCGCCAAAGACAGGGATGGACTGGTAAACCTGCTGGAAGCGCACCACCATCCGCCCGGCGGAAGCATTGGTCTGGCGCTTCACGGTCAACTCGGTGGCCTGGTTCTTGAGGCCAAACAGCGAGCCGCAGCGCGACAGGTAACTGCGCGCGGCCACTTCGGGCGAGACCGAGGGTGCCAGTGAGCTGACTTGGGGGATGGACTTGCCCAGCGCCGCGCCGACGAAATTGACCTTTCCGGTTGCGCCGTTATAGGAAACGGTGGTTTGTTGAGCATTCAGGCATTGCGCAAGCGCGACGTACTCCGCAGGGCCCTGCGCAGCGGCAGGCTGCCCGCCGGCAGAGAAGAACAAAGCCAGCGCTGCAGCCAGGCTCAGCAAACCGGAGAGGAACTGCCTGGTGGAAGCCTTCGTATCACATTTCATGTACAGCCTCCTTGGAAGGAAGTATCGCCTGACAAGAGCTCAGCGGAGTATGATCTGCATTAGGGAACACAATGCCAGCGTGAAACCAAGCGCGTCGCGCCCAGCACAACTTTATCACCGCTAACGGTCGAGCGGCAACCCCAAAAGTCCCATAGGCGCAGGACGAGGCTGCAAGCCGGCATGATCCAGCAATGGGCGGCGTGACAAAGCGGCAGCGCGGCAATATCGACCAGTAACGCGAAGAAAGATGCGGGCGGAGAGGCAGGCGTGGCTCCCATTTAGCACCCATTTAGCTATAGTGGCGCTATAGTGGTGCTATAGTCATCCTATAGTCGATGTGCAATCCCGCTCCGCGAAGAGCGCTCCGGGGACGCTGTCAAGGGCAGAGGCAGAGGCCGTGCTGGTGAGGAACGCGGAGGGGAAAAACGAGAACAAAAAAAACAGTATCTACTCACGGATGCCCAAAAAAGGCGAATTCTGTAGCGTATTCGAAGGGTATTTTTCTGCAAAATCATCCTTCGACTACGCCGCACAAAGAGCGTGTGCGGCTCCGCTCCCCCGAAAGGGCCGGGGACTTCGCAGGACGAAGATGGATACTGGTGAGTAGAGGTACAAAAAACAAAGAAGTATGTCGGAAGAACGGGACCTGACATTATTCTTATGTGTCATCCTCGATCCCTGTCGTTGCTCACTATATTTCGCGGCTGTCTTCATGTACACTATATCCAGAGCCTCAACAAACGGGGAATTCCCATCCAACACAGCTGCGCTTTTTGAATGAGAAAACCCATTTTGTCGCCGCGGACGATATGGCAACCCAGCTCAAGCTGCTGCGTATCATTATATGCACAATTCATTTCTATTCA
>Ga0302321_100003486_pt1 | contig 13499 bp, 10 predicted proteins | sample Fen_T0_1_FD_202505 | JGI IMG/M metagenome (GOLD analysis project Ga0302321, IMG submission 202505) | Peat permafrost microbial communities from Stordalen Mire near Abisko, Sweden - Fen_T0_1 | ecosystem: Environmental > Terrestrial > Soil > Wetlands > Permafrost | place: Sweden: Abisko...
ATTTTATTGTCCGCATCCACCAGTGACGCATCAGGCCCCATCCAATGGGTTTTCGCCGTGAAGCCCCAGAGCATGATCGCTTGCACCGAAGGGTGGCTGAAGCCGAGACGGAAAAGCATTTCCAGGTTATCGGCACGGCGAACTGCGTCGGGCGTTTTGGCGCTGATTTCCGTCAGATGAACCGGGAGCTTGGTTGCGGAATAAAGTCGGTCGAGTGTGGCGATGAACATTTCTGGCGTTAACGGTTGGTTCATCATCCACTCCGGGCGCTCACCGCTAAGGGGAGCGGCGTGGGGGTCGGCAGTCAGACGGTCACTGTCGTGCGACTGGATGCCGATGCCGCCCACGGGCGCGCCTTTGGCTTGCAGCTCTTTGATCAGATTGATGAACCGCTCGGTCTTCTCGGAATTGCCGAGAATCGCGTATTCATTGACGAACAGCGCAGTTTTCGGCGCGAGCCGGGCGGCTTCGGTGAACATACCAACGATGCCATCGATTCCGAGGTGATCGCGATAGAAGGAACCATCCAGCATTTCGTTGTTAACATCCCAGCAGATGACTTTGCCGTTATAGCGGGCTACGGTTGTCGCGAGGCGTTGGTCGACGGCCGCACGCAGGTCGGCGGGATTCAGTGCGGCGAGCCAGGGCTGAACGAATTCCTTCTTTTCCCAAAATAGATTATGCCCGCGCATCTTCAGCCCGTTCTTTTCGCCGAATTCGTACAACGCGTCGGCGTGCGAGTAATCGACTTTGCCGCGCTGCGCTTCGTTTTCGTACCACTTCATCTCATTTTCGCATACCAAGGTGTTAAAATTATCGAGGATGAACTGGCGGTAATGCTGGCCGTCTTCGCCTTGATCGGCGAAAGGCCCGTAGGCAATCGCCATACCGAAAAGAAATTCGTGGCGCTTCAACTGATAGGTGACGCGGGCGTTCGACACCGGCGCCCCCTTGGCGTCGAGCAATTCGACTTTGAAATCACCTTTGCGAATTTTCTCAATACGGGCGTCGGCGTCGCTGCGCCAGTCGGCGCCGGCAATCAGCGGAACCGCGAGTAGAAGCAAAGTCAGAAACAAGGATCTTTTTTTCATGGGTAGGGGTGAACGGGGTTAGGAAAACGCAGCGCGGTTCGAATCAAAATGACCGCGTGTCGCGCCGGTTGGATAGTCGCCGCTGAGACGGTCCGCGAACTTCCCGGTTACAGATTCTTCAGAAGAGCAAAGCCGTGGAAGGGGAGCGCGAAAAATCAGCTGCCCGTTTTTTTGGCGCGGCCGACAAGGCTTTTGATAAATTCCACAAGAGAGGGAATGGCCTCAACCATTTCGTCGCGGCACGCCTCATAGTGCTTGAGCGAGCCACCGTAGGGATCTCCAATTTCATGCCCGGCTTCCGGCGGCATGAATTCGCGGAAAAGATAGATGTTCTGTGGTGCAGGCTCGAGGGAGAGCTCGATCATCGCCCGGTGCGATTCGGTCATGCAGAAGACGGCGAGAGCGTCATCGACCAGCTGGTGCGAAAGGGGCTGCGCCGTGTGGCCGGAGAGATCAAGGCCAACTTTTTTGAGCGCGAGAACGGAGTTTTCGGAAACCCGGTTACCCAAATTCGCGGCGACACCGGCCGAATAAACTTTTAGCGATTTGAGTGGTTCGGGTTGGGCGCGCAACGCGTGCTGGAGCAGAACCTCTGCCATCGGGCTGCGGCAGATGTTGGCGGTGCAAACGGTAAGAATATGTCCCAGTTGAGCCATGCGGAGGCGTTGGCCAATGGACACAGTTTTTTAGGAAAGGCAAAACCCGAGTGGGTCGGGTAAAAAACTGGTCGCGTTGGTTATAGTTTTTTCAAGGCGAGGAGGGAGCGGTGAATCTGCACCGCGCGTTCCAGCACGAGATCGACGGGCGGAGCGGGCTTTTTGGCCGCGGCCGGTCTTTTCTCGCCATCCGATTCCGTCGTGACGGAGTCGTCTTCGGCATCCGCGGGGAGCAGGGAATCGGGTGGAGTGACTCCGTTGGTGTGGTCCTGCACGAGTCTCGCCTCGTCGTAACGAGGTTTTTCGTGATTGTCGGTGATCAGTTTTTCCAGCGGTGTGCCGGTGGCGAGGGCGGCGTAAGCGCGACGGTCTTCTTCGTCGCCGATGGAAACGGCGATATCCGGCTCAATCGCAGGTGAGCGTGGACCGAGCGTGACGACGTATTTGAAAGTGTCGTCGTTGAGCGCGGCGATGAGCGCAGGCGCAGTGGTCGAGTTAACGAGTACAAAACGCACAGCGTGTGGCGCGGGCGGCTTGGCGAGCGCGGTATGGATGACTGCGGCGAATTTTTCATCGGCCGGCAGCGAGCGTAGATCAAGGACGAGGGCGGGGCGCCGCTCGATCGTATCGGCGGCCAGGGTGGCGTCGGTGCTGGCATCAGTCACGCGGACGTAGGCGAGGGCTTGACCGAGCTCTTTTTCCAGCGCGGCGTGGGTGACGGGCGCGAGGGTGAGAATGAGAAAGAGAACGATAAAGACGAAAGATGGGGAACGTTTCATTGGCGGTTGAGTTGTTTGGCGCCGATGTCGCGGCGGTAGTATTTGCTTTTGCACTTGATCGCTTCGCACGCGGCGTAGGCGCGGCTGGCGGCTTCCTGGAGCGTCGGCGCGAGCGAGGTCACGCCGAGGACGCGTCCGCCGTTGGTCACGATGTTGCGGTTGCTGTCGATCGCGGTGCCCGCGTGGAGGACGACGGTCTGCGGCGGCAGTGCGGAAGGGATTTTGATGAGGTCGCCTTTCGGGAAGCTCTCGGGATAACCGTTCGCGGCGATGACAACGCAGATCGCGGCGTCGGGCTTGATCGTGAGCGCGGTGCCGGCGAGTTTGCCTCGGGCGGCCGCCCAGAGGAGCGCGAGAAAGTCATCCTCAATGCGCGGGAGGACAACCTGGGTCTCGGGATCGCCGAACCGGGTGTTATACTCTAAAACGCTCGGGCCTTGCGGCGTGAGCATGATGCCGATGAAAAGGGTGCCGCGGAAATCGATGCCTTCGTCGGCGATGGCGTTGACCGAGGGTTTGACGATGTCGCGGTCGATCTGGGCGAGTAGTTCGGGCGTAACGACCTCGGCGGGTGAATACGTGCCCATGCCTCCGGTATTGGGGCCGGTATCACCGTCGCCAATACGCTTGTGATCCTGGGAAACCGGCAGAATGACGTAGTCTCGGCCGGAAGTGACGACGAGGATTGAGGTCTCTTCGCCGTACATGCAGTCCTCGATGAGGATCTGACTGCCGCTGGCGCCAAATTTTTTATCTTCGAGCATCGAGCGCACCGCCTCTTCGGCCTCGGCAAGGGTTTGCGCGACGATCACGCCTTTGCCGGCGGCAAGTCCGTCGGCCTTCACAACGATCGGGATCGGCCGCGTACGCAGATACGCGAGCGCTGGCGCGACCTCGCTGAAGAAGCCGGCAGGCGCAGTCGGGATGTTGTACTTGAGCAAAATTTGCTTAGTGAAAATCTTCGATGCCTCCAACCGCGCGCCATCGGCTTTAGGCCCGTAGGCGGGGATGTTGACCTTGGTGAGTTCGTCAACGAGGCCGAGCGAAAGCGGCACCTCGGGGCCCACGATCACGAAGTCGATCTTCTCGCGTTGAGCCAGCGCGACGATGCCGGCGATGTCATCGGCGAGGAAGGGCATGCAGGTCGCGTCTTGAGCGATGCCGGCGTTGCCGGGTGCGACGAGGATGCGAGGTTTGGCGGGCGACGCGAGGCAGGCTTTGACGAGCGCGTGTTCGCGTCCGCCGGAGCCGACGATGAGGATGTTGCGAGGGAGGGACATTGCGGAAAGTGACAATGAAGACTGAATGGAGAAATCAGGAAAGTCAGGAATGCCAACTCAGCAGTTTTCTGAGACGGGCCGTAGTTTGATCGCGATCGATGCGGCTGGCTGCGACGTCGAGTACGAGGGCTTCCCAATCATCAGGATTTTTAGAGGGAGCAGCTGGATCAGGCAGTAAATTGTTGGCGTCGAGAAAGACCAGGCAGGCGCCGAGTGCAGCGCGTTTGTTGCCATCGATGAACGGATGGTTGCGGCAGATATAAAAAAGGTACGCAGCAGCGATTTCGATCGGGTCGGAAAGCAGAGGTTCACCGAAGGCGGTGGCTTGGGGTGCCGCGACCGCAGATTCGAGCATACCGCGATCTCGCAGGCCTGCGCCGCCACCGTGGGCGATTAGAGCCTGTTGTTGAATGGCCTCGACCGCTGCGACCGTCAGATGGGCAAGCTGTCGACTCATGACAGGCGACGGAAAACTTCAGCGTTCTTCTCGATCAAAACCTTTGCGCGAGTGACGGCGTCCTCCGGCCCGATTACGGGTCGAACAGGCGTGAGTGTGATGGAACCGCTGTCATGAATGACGACATCGACGGCATCGCCGAGCTTAAGGCGCGCCATCTCCATGAGTGCATTATCGAAGATGATGCCTTGGGAATTGCCAACTTTGGTGATCGTTTTAACCATGGCGTAAAACTATGTATTACGGTGCACGTGGCAAGACGAGAGTCGGTCTCGAATAGATTTCTTAATTATAGAACCTGCAGCGTCTTGCGGTAGAAGGCAACGACTTCATCGGGGTCTTCGGTGAAGAGGATGTAGTCGGCCATCCAGGCCGGGGCGCGCTTGGTGCGGATCATCTCGCGGATCTGTTTGCGCAGATCGGTCCAGTATTTCGAGTTGTAGAAAATGTACGGCACGCGCGGGCGGATGCCGAGTTTCAGGTTGCAGAGCTCGATGCCGATTTCCTCCAGCGTGCCGACGCCACCCACATTAAAGATACAAAAATCGGCGATCTCGAACCACTTTTGGCGGTTGTGACGCGCGGTGTCCTGGAACGTATTGAAAAAGTCCACACCGAGTTCGGGCGGCTGGGCTTCGAGTTCGAGAAAGCATGCGCCGGTCATCGCGCCTTTGGCGCGCGCCTGATCGGTCGCGAGGCGCATGACGCCGCCGCCGCCGCCGGTGAGCACGCCAACGGATGGTCCGATGAATGCGGTAAGTTTATCGATGAGTGTGGAGATCTTGCCGGTCTCTTTGTCGTCGATTCCGACTGCCGAGCCGTAAAACGCGAGGATGGTGGATTCCTGAAATTTCTTCTCCCGCTCGTCGCGAACGAAAAAGCCATGGTTCTTCTTATAGGTATGAAGGAAAAGGTCCTTCATCGCCTCGTTGTGCCAGTACACATCGATCCCGAGCGCCTCGAAGGTTTCGAGCCGAGCGTGGGTGTTGTTGGAGAGGAAAAATCCGTGTGAACGCGAGGGTTTGCGAAAGATGATGCGGCGGAGTTTGAGCTGCTGGAGCCGGGTGAGGAGTTCGATTTCCTCGAGAAGATTCGGGAAATAGTCGATTAGTAATGTATCGGCATGATCGGGCGCCGCATCGAGCGCTTGGATCATGGTCGGGAAGCCGCAGGGCGACGGGAGATTTTCGAGCCTGGTCTTGAGGCTGGTCTGGTCGGCGACGTTCAGGAGCAGGCTGCAGTTCTCCATCGTGGAGCTCTGGCCCTTGAGGTTGAGACGCGCCTTGGGCCGGGCCTCACCGGTGTCCTTCGGTGGATTTTCGTCGAGGCATTTGTAGATCGTGGTGGAGGCGGCGTGCAGGCGCGTGCGGCGTTTTTCTAGCGACTTGGCCTCGGGATCGGTGGCGACGGGAGCGCGGAACACCTCGACCGCGACGACGGGATTCACCACGAGCTGATCGCTCGTGTTGTAAATCTCCAGCATGATATTTGTGCCAAATGTCTTTATCGGGTCGAGCAGCACTGCGCTGGTGTGAATGCCGAAGTTGCCCTCGCCGCGGTTGAGCAACACGTAATGCTCTTTCAGATACATCGAGCAGCTGGTGAGTACACCGGAGCGGGGCGGGATAGTGAGCATCTCGGTTTCGTGGCGGACCTGGACCTTGTCGAGGTAGCCGCGGCCGGCGTCCCCGCTAACCATGCGCTCGAATTGCGGGCGCTGGAGGCGGGGATTGAGCGTGTAACGGACGCTGTGCGGCGTGAGGAAGACGCGGCCGAGACGGTCGATGCTGATCGTGTTGGGGAGCTTGAGGCGGTTCGATTTAACCGCATCCCAGATCTCATTGGTGTTAAGCTTTGCGGACTCGGGTGCCTGATAAAGTCGGCCGACGGGCACGCCGGAACGCAGGAGTTTTTTCCAGTAGGCGGCGTTGGGGAAGCTCAGGTCGTAGAGTGAGGCCTCGGCGTCAAGCAACAACCGATTGCCATCGACCTTGGGCGCGCCGACGGTGGTCATCTCGATGCCGATGCGGGCGAGGGTGCTGCGCTCGGTGAAGTGCAACTGCGCGAGTTGCGCCTTCATGAAGTCGAACTCGGCCGGGTGGCGCGGCCAGAAGGCGAGCGTGAGCGCCATCGTCTGGTCGTCCTTGGCTTTTACCGTGAGAATCTGTCCGTCCTGGCTGGTCCAAAATTGGTCGGGGGTCATGGAAGTGGTCAGTCAACGCGACCGCGTGCACGCTGACAAGGTGGTAAACGCGAAAGTCGCAGGGATGTTACGGCGCGGTGAAGGCTTTTCCCCACTAGTGAACGCGAATGGTCGCCAATCATCGGGGTTGATTTAGGCCAATCGGCGGACAAGTGCCGCACCTGCTAATGTGCTATGGCGGTGGCGGATGGTTTGTAACGTAATACGTTACAAATGGGTTCGATCTTTCGGTCGGTGCTGGTTCGATTTATGCCTGCTCGCTGTTGAGGCGAGGGCCTTAATCTTCGGCTGCCGGATGGCGGGCTTGCGTTCTATTTCTAGCAGCACAATACGCGATCATTCGCGAAAGTTTAGGCGGGTGCCGAGGAAAGTGTGATGAAAACAGCGAGGTTGAACTGCTGAGGGCGCAGAGATCGTACCGAGATCGCCGGAAATATGAGATTCGCGTTTTAGAAGGTGAAACGAGATTAGGAACGTGGATCGGTTGTGGCTTAATATTTTCCGCGACACATTTTTTGCTTCTTGGAGTTCCTATTAACGATCTCCGATTTTCCCGCCGGTAACCGCCTTCGCCCCTTTCCAAATTTCTACCCGTTCGGCAGGTCGAGTTCCAGGGTCGAACCCGCCATTAAAGCCGTAGGCAAGGTCACCGTGATGCGTGTGCTGTTGGTGGTGGTGTCATAGCTCGTGTTTGGGCCTTTGTAGTGGCCGGTCACGGCGAGCTGCACGGTTGTCAGAAGTTGCGTGGGATCGGCGACGTCGATGACGAGGCCGGAGGTCAGCTCGTGAACCAACAGGAGAATGGGGGAGGAGGCTGAAACGGTGAGTCCCGCATTGAGCGCGACGGAACCGGCGTCAAAGAAAGCGATGCCGCTAAAGCCGTCCTTGTGTCGCGCGGCCTGTAGGCTGGCGGTGTTGGAAAGGATGGTGACGGGATTGCTAGCTGCGAAGGTCGACGTGGCGGTTTCGTCCACGGCGGGCACAACGAAATAGGTGTAGCTCGCATTGGTGGGATTCGTGCCGTGATCCAGGCCGGCCAGGAAAACATCGAGATTTACCGCGGAACTGGGGTAGCCGGAGTTGATGATGTGCCAGTCGCCCGTCTGGGAAGTGTTTTTTACGTGGACCCGGGTGGGCGCGGGAAAGATGTAGCCCACCTGATCGTGCAGCAACCAGTTCACATTGTTCAAATCCGCCTCGCCACGGGTAAGCGTGGAGGCTGCGCCGTTCTGGCTGGCCCGCACGGTGCCGTTGAGCAGGCACTGGTTGAGCGTGGTGAAGACCGTGCCGGAGCCCGAGGCGTGAATCCCGGCACCGAGGGCGAGATAACCGTTGCCAAAGAAAAACCAGCTCTTGTGCGCCTTGGCGGTATTGGTGGTTTCGTCTTGCAGAAAAGCCGAGAGACCGATCTGACCGTCGCTCACGCCACCGACGAAGGTCTGGGTTCCGCGGATGTAGGTGTTGTTCGTTGGAACCGGGATGGAGGCCAGCTGTTCCAAGGTGGTTCCGGGGATGCGATTCCAGTTCCACGCGGGGAAAATTAATGAGTACTCCGTGCCCGTCCGGTAGATAAGATTCGTGCCGAAACCTTGGTAGAGGCCGAGGGCGTTTTCGCCGTTGCCGTATTCGGACCCGACAGTGCGCTTGGAGAACAAACGCAGGCTAACCAGTGCGTTGGCGGAACGTTGGGCAGTGTAATCGCCGCGCCAGAAATGTTTCTGTCCGATCGCGCCGGCCGACGAACCTTGGACATGACCTAAAAGGGTTTGAAGTTCTGCCGTTCGCGCGCTGCTGCCGGTCAGCATTCGTTGCAGGGCTGAGGAGAGGCTGGAACGCGCGTTATTCGTGCCGTTTCGGGAAAGGTTGCGTCCCATTGTGCTGTAATCAATCTGCCCGTGCCATTGCATCCATCCGGTGCCTTCGATCACCAGGTTGTCCAAGACCGATTTGGCGGTACTGTCGATGGAGAGCGAAGTGCCGGCCAGGACTCCGATCCATTTGCTCACGTCGTAGACGAACTGCAGCCCGTATCCGCCATTGTAGATCTGGGTGCTGTGTTGATAGAATGTCTGGTCAATCTGGATACCGTCGGCGGCGGTGGATTCGACGACGAGAACGCTTTTGATCGCATCGACACCGGTGGATACGGCGCTGGGGTTGTTTTCCAGAAAGGCGCGGTGGATGGAACCGAAACTGTACCAGACTCGATTTTCACCGGTCATTTGCGGGGTGGAGGGAAGGAGGGCGGCACCGGCTGTGATCTGCGCGCCGGTCAATTTCGACTGTAGGAGGAGAAGTGTCGGGCCGAGATACATGGGAACGCCGATGTCGTTGTACCACCAATTGGAACTCACGAGCTTGGCGGAAACCCACGCCTCGAGGGCTTTGGAAACCGCTTGGAGGACGGCGGCGCTTTGGTAATAAGTGTTGCCCTGGGTCCGGTAAGCGGCCGCCAAACGAGCCATGTACAGCGGGTGGTTGGCCGGACCCCAGTTGCCGACGGACGTGTTGGCGTAATCAATGTCCGGCCACGTGCCATCGGATTTCTGATTGGTTAGATATTTCGTTATGGTGGTGGTCGAAGTTACGAGGTCCTGACGGTCCTGTTCTTCGAGACGGGAACGGACCGTGTCCATATCGAGATTCTGGGCGCCGGAGGAACTGGAGCTCGAGCTCGAACTGGAGCTACTGCTGCTCGACGATGAACTGCTGGACGAACTCGATGAACTGCTTGAACTCGAGCTGGAAGATGAGCTCGACGAACTGGTTGAGTTATTGCCTCCGCTATCGCCACCGCCGCAACCAGTCAAAAGAAGGCAAAGCAATGAAATTGCGAAACCAAAGATTAGGCGGGGACGAAGCATGGTTCATAAACAACGCAAGGACGCCCTGGCCAACGCAATCCCACAACCAATCCATTTACCTATTTTACAATTACATTATTTGGATGGGCAAAGCCCCTGTGTGGATTGACCTTAATTGGGACAGGTTATTCGTCGGAAAGCGGCCGCCGCGCCTCCAGCTACGCTGAACTGTGGATGGATCGTTTGTAACGTAATACGTTACAAACTCATCAGCGCAGCGGCGCGTATTGCTTGCATTCATGGGCGTGAGCGGTGAGCAGCGCACTGCCCTGGGCACTCCGCGGGTGGGGCGGGACTAGCGTTTTAGGGCGAGGATGACGATGCCGGCGGCGACGAGAGCGATGCCCGACCATTCGCGGAGGTTGGGGCGGTCACCAAGGAAGATGACGGCGAAGATTGCGACGAGGATAACGCTGAGCTTATCAACCGGAGCGACTTTGGAAGCGTCGCCGATTTTTAGAGCGCGAAAATAGCAGACCCACGATGCGCCGGTCGCGAGGCCGGAGAGGACGAGGAACGTCCATGTCTTGCCAGAGAGCTGGAGCGGATTGCTCCATTTATGCGCGTAGATCACGAAACCACTCAATACCACTAGGATGATCGCTGTGCGAACGAGAGTCGCGAGATCGGAGTCGACGTTTTGGATGCCGATCTTGGCAAAGATCGCTGTCAGCGCGGCGAAGATCGCCGACATCACCGCCCAGTAAAACCATGTACTATCGGCAGGCATGAAGGCTTGAATCTAACCGCTAAGGAATGTTAATCGACGCTAAATACGATGGAAAACGGATCAAGGTGGAGCCCGCAGTCCTTTGCGGGCTGAGCGCCGTTGCAGGTGGGTAACGGTAAAAACGCGCAAGGGGCTGCGCTTTCCACCTTCACGCAGTGATCCGATTTGCGACAGTTAGCGTTCATTAGCGGTTAGCCATTCTATCTACGTCTTCTTCCGGCTCTTGGGCTCGATGTTGAGGTAGGTCTTGTTGAGCATCTGGCTTTCGAAAAGTTGTAGAAGGCGGACGCCTTCGCGGGGCTTCACGTGATCCTTCTTTGTGGCGTGGTCGATCTGCGCCTTCATCTTTCGGCAGAGATCTTCCTGATGATATTGCACGCCTTCGATCACGTCGGCGATGCGGCTGCCGCTCAGTGCTTCCTCGATGTAGAAGCCGTTCGGTTCATCCGGTTCGAGGAAAACGTGGACCTCGTTCACGCGTCCGAAAAGGTTGTGCAGATCACCCATGATGTCCTGGTAGGCGCCGGTTAGGAAAACGCCGAGGTAGTAGGGTTTGCCGTTGAGCGGGTGGAGCGTGAGGTAGTCCTTGGTGTCCTGCAGGTCGACGAAGCTGCTGATCTTGCCGTCGGAATCGCAGGTGATGTCGACGAGGATGGCGTTAACGGAAGGCCGTTCTTTCATCCGGTGCAAAGGGGCAATCGGGAAGAGCTGCTTCAGCGCCCAGTGGTCGAGCAGCGACTGGAAAACGGAAAAATTGCAGACGTACTGGTCGGCCAGAAGCTTCTTAAGATCGTGAAGTTCCTCCGGCTGGTATCCGGTTTCGTTGCCCTCCTTGTCAATCTGTTCACAGATCTGCCAGAAGATCGACTCGGCCGCGGCGCGGTTTTCGATGTCGAGGTAGCCGAGGTTGAAAAGCGAGAAGGCTTCCTCTTTTTTCTGAAGCGCGTCGTGGAAACGTTCGAGGCGGCCGAGCTTGGGTTTGTTTTTAAGCAACAACTCTAGATCGGTGACAACCTTGTCCTTTTCCTTTGGTTGGTGCTGCTGGCCAAGCGTCTCCTTTTTATTGATACGCTCGAAGACCTCGACGACGAGCATGGAGTGGGGCGCGACGACGGCGCGGCCGCTTTCGCTGACGATATCTGGCTCAGGGACGTTGGAGGAGCGGCAGATCTCGCGGATGTTGAAAACGACGTCGCGGGCGTATTCTTCCATCGAGTAGTTCATCGACGACTCGAAGTTCGTACGTGAGCCGTCATAATCGATGCCGAGTCCACCGCCGACGTCGAGATAACCCATCGGGAAGCCCATTTTGTGCAACTGGCAGTAGAAACGCGTGGCTTCGACGACGGCGTTCTTGATCGTGATGATGTTCGGCACCTGCGAGCCAATGTGAAAATGAATCAGACGCAGGCAGGCGGAAAGCTTGGCGGTTTTTATCTTCTCGGCAGCGAAAAGGATTTCGGCGGTGTTGAGGCCGAATTTTGCGTTTTCACCGGAAGACATGGCCCACTTGCCCTCGCCGCGCGTGAGTAGTTTTGCGCGGATGCCGATCATCGGCTTGACGCCGGTTTCGGTGGCGAGGCGGATGATGTCATCGACTTCGGCTAACTGTTCGACGACGAGGATGACTTTTTTGCCGAGCTTGCGACCGAGCAGCGCGAGCCGGATGTAGTCGTCGTCCTTGTATCCGTTGCAAATGATCAATCGCTGGTTGTTCTCGTGCATGGCCAGCGCGATCATAAGCTCGGGCTTGGAGCCGGCTTCGAGGCCGTAGTTGAACTCCTTGCCTGCATCTAGAACCTCCTCGATTACCTCTCTCAACTGGTTGACCTTGATTGGGAACACCCCGCGGTAGCTGCCCTTGTAATCTTCGTCCTTGATTGCGCGGTTGAAAATCTGGTTGAGCTGGAGCACGCGGTGGCGCAGCAAATCCTGAAAACGGATGACCATGGGGGCCCGCAGGCCCATGTCGACCGCTTCGGAAATCACGTCCATGATGCGGATGCTCGCGCCGTCCGGAAGGGGTTGGACATTGACGAAGCCGCCTTCGTCGACGTGGAAATGACCGGAGCCCCAACGTTTAAAACCGAAGTGTTCTTCGGACTTGGCTGCAGACCAGGCGGTGGAGATTTTACTTTTCAACGCAAGAAGGCGCGGGCGGGGGTTATGGCTTGCTTTTTCAACGGTGACTAAAGTTAAGTGCGTGTTTCTTTTTTCAAAATCATCAACACGCAAACACGAAAATGACATCCTTATTTGCCGCCCAGAACATTTTGGCTCAAGCCGCGCCCGCCGCCGCTCCTTCCGGAAGCCAAGGTCTTCTCAGCTTCCTGCCGATGATATTGATTTTCGCGGCGATGTATTTCCTGATGATTGCCCCGCAGCGCAAGAAGCAGAAGGAGCTCCAGAAGATGCTCGCGGCCCTCGATACCGGCGACGAAGTTATCACCTCGGGCGGCATCTACGGCGAGATCACCAATAAGAAAGAAGACCGCTTCGTCATCCGCATCGCCGACAACACCAAGATCGAAGTCGGCAAGGGCTTTGTCACGGGCGTCGTAAAAAAAGCCGGCGCTTCGAAATAAGTCACCTTCCCGTCGCAGCCGTTGGCGGGTCGACCTTGCTAACGTGTCCGCGCTGTCTGTTTGATCTGGCGAGCCCAAACCCCTTTTTCGGGTTCGCCGCTTCTCCCTTTAAACCCAAATAACCCATGCTTAAACGCAACCTCTGGAAGCTCACGCTCAGCTTCGCCATCGTGATCTGGGCCGTGTGGACGCTCCTGCCGTTGAACGACCAACCGTTCAGCGAGTACGCGAAGTCACAATCGCGCGCCAAAACTGCCGAATTCGCCGCCCTGCTCAAAGAAGCTGGCGACCTCAAAGCCGCTGATAAAGCCCCCAGCGCCTACGTCGCCCTCAAGGAAATCGCCAAGGAGCGCAAGATCGACCTCGCGCAGTATTTCCCGAACCTCAATCTCGGCGACGTTAAGAATATCGAGCGTAAGAACGCGATCCTCCTCGATTACCTGTTGAAAGAATCTAGGGGCAAGGTGCAGCTCGGCCTCGATCTCAAAGGTGGTGTCGGCGTCACGCTTGAAGTTGATCCCACGCTCGCCCCGACCAAAGCCGGAAACGACGACCGCGACCGGAAGGACAAACTCGACAAGGCGATCGAGATTATCAGCACCCGCATCAACGCCTATGGCGTGGCGGAACCGTTGATCCGTGCCGTCGGCAAGAACCGCATCGAAGTGCTGCTCCCGAGCCTCAACACGAAGGACAACCCCGAAATCGTCGATCAGGTCAAAAAGCCTGCCCGCCTTGATTTCCGCCTCGTGCATCCTTTCCTCAGCCCGGAAACTTCGCCCAACGAAATTCCGCCCGGCTACGAAATCCTGACGCTCGAAAATGAGCGTCGCACCGGTGAAACCTCGGTGGAA
>Ga0302321_100003488_pt1 | contig 13493 bp, 11 predicted proteins | sample Fen_T0_1_FD_202505 | JGI IMG/M metagenome (GOLD analysis project Ga0302321, IMG submission 202505) | Peat permafrost microbial communities from Stordalen Mire near Abisko, Sweden - Fen_T0_1 | ecosystem: Environmental > Terrestrial > Soil > Wetlands > Permafrost | place: Sweden: Abisko...
GGTTCACGCCACGAGAAGGTCGGGAAAACGGGACTTGCTCATCTGTTTGAGCACCTGATGTTCGGAGAAACCGAGCACCTCGGCCCCGGTGAATATGACCATCAGCTGGAGGAGGCCGGAGCCGAGACCAATGCCAGCACTTGGCTTGATTTCACCCAGTACACGGTCAACGCGCCGGCAAATGCCCTTCCCTTGGTGGTGTGCCTTGAGGCGGAGCGCCTGCAGTTTCTTTCCCTTACGGACAAGCAAGTTTCCACAGAGAAGGACGTTGTCGCCAACGAACGCCGCTATCGTGTCGATGACGACATTGAGGGCGCAACCAGCGAATTGCTTTGGTCGACAGCGTTTCAGAAGCATTCCTACCACTGGCCAACCATTGGCTGGATGCCAGACATCTTGGGATTTTGCCCCGAGGATTGCACTCAATTCTACAAGACCTACTACGCGCCCAATAATGCGACAGTGGTCGTGGTCGGAGACTTCTCTTTGAAGGACCTGCTTTCCAGGGTTGGCAAAGCCTATGGTCCGCTGAAATCCGCAAAGCTTCCGATCGAGGACGTCACCCCTGAGCCACCTCAGGTCGAGGAGCGCCGTGCTGAAGTTGTCAAACCGACACCGACTGAAAAGCTTGTCTTGGGCTATCGCGGTCCTGCAATTGGTGATTTTGACCACGTCGCGCTGAGCGTCCTTTCGGAAGCGGTGTGCAGTGGCAGACCTAGTCGCCTCGTCAAACGCCTCGTCCACGAACTCGAGATTGCCGCGGACGTACGGGTGTTTGTCGGCCCATTCCGCGATCCAGGACTGCTTGAGATCACCGTGACAGCTCGAGATGACCACACCGCGGAGGAGCTCCTCCGCGTCGTAGACGAGGAACTTGAGCGCGTGAAACGCGAACCTTTGACCGAAGATGAACTCGAACGCGCACTTGCCCGTCTTGAACTGGGATTGCTTGCCAGCCTGGAAACGGTCGACGGAAAGGCTTCAACAGTCGGATTCTACGAGACCGTGCTGGGTCGACCGGCGGCGGCATTTGAGCGCTTGGAAACCATGCAGAGAATGACGCAAAGCGATCTGATGCGAGTGGCTCGCAAGTTCTTGGTCAAAGAAGCTCGCACCATGATTATCGTGCGCCGCGCACTGGAAGCCGAAAACGCCGATACCTCTACTTGTCCCGCAGTGAAGGCGCTCGAAGGCGGTGCCGCGTGAAGGCAAAACATCAGGTGGAACGCACCGAAGTAAATGGCGTGCCGGTCATCGTGGAGACGAGCCACGCTCTGCCACTCGTCAATTTGATCGTGGCCCGCACGACTGGTTCCGTGCTTGATCCGACAGGCAAGGAGGGCACAATGCGCATTCTTTCACGCCTCAGTCGACGGACAGCTGGCGGGCGACCGCTACAAACGATCGAGGAAACGCTGGACCGTCTGGGCGGTTCCATTGGCACCGACGCGAGCTTCTCCTCCACGTCCTTGAGCGGAACGGTCATTGCTCGCTCGCTATCGCCCTTCGTTGAACTCGTCGCAGACGCCATGGGATGCCCCAGCCTCGATCGCACCGAATTTGACCGTTTGAAGCGGGAAACTCGGGCTGAAATCATCGACGGCCGTGACAACGATCGTGCGCTTGCGCACAGGGCTCTTCGACGCGCCATGTACCCTTTGCACCCCTACGCGCGCACCGCCTCAGGAACGCTCGCGACGCTGGCTCGTATTGAGCACGAGGACATCGTAAAATGCGATAGTTCGGTGCGACGGCGCGGCGGCCTCATCGTCGGAATGAGCGGGAGTATTGAACTTTCGCAAGCCAGGGACGTAGCCGCTAGAATTCTCGATGCCATTCCTGAAGGAATTGCGCCGGTTGACCAGTCCGGCGATCCAACGGTTCCGGAAGGGCGAAAGCTCGTGATCGTGGACAAACCGGAGCGCGCCCAGACGCAGATCCTGATCGGACTTCAGGGCACCAAACCCGTCGATCCAGATCATACGGCACTGCACGTCGCCACAACCGTGTTCGGAGGCACCTTCTCATCGCGCCTGATGCAGGCAATTCGGGTTGAACGTGGCTGGTCCTACGGTGCCTACGCGAGTCTGCCAATTGATCGATATCGTCAAATGATGACCCTGTGGACATTCCCAAGCAAGGACGATGCCGCGGCCTGCACTAAGCTTGAGCTTGATCTGCTCGACCAGCTGGTTTCCGTCGGGATTACGCAAAAGGAGCTGGATTTCGCTAAGAAATCGCTCGTCCGCTCCCACGCATTCAGCATCGACACCGCTGCAAAAAGAATGGGCATGGCCGTCGATACAGCGACCCTCGGACTTCCGATGGATTTCTACGCCCAATATGAAGAGCGGGTGGCGTCGGTAACGCTCGATGAAGCCAACCTTGCGCTGCGAACGCGGTTTGATCCCCGCCATTTGGTGGTTTCCGTCGTTGGCACCGCTAGTGACCTTCGGGAGCGTCTACAGGATTCTATCCCTAACGTCATGTCAGTTGACGTCGTGCCGCACGACTCAGAGGACCTGTAGCGCCACGTAGCACCGCGCCGAGAGGCTCATTTCGTCTAGAGGTAGACCAATGAGCCTCAACACCCTAGGCAAAATACCATTTACCGGCAAGCGGCCGCCTGGGCGAGAGACCCCGTTCGTCAGGCAGTTGCTGTCGCAAGAGCGCCAGTCTGGACGATGTTGGCTGATTGCCACCCGGCGCAACGCCATGCCTTACGGCTTGAGGATCACTGAACCTGTCGTATTACGTGCCTCGAGTTTGCGGTGCGCATTTGCCGCGTCCTTAAGGGCGAATCGCTCAGTTATCTCGATCTTTACCGTGCCGAACTTGAGCATTGCAAACAGGGCATTCGCGCTTTGGAGCAGCTCTTCACGCTTTGCGGTGTAGTGGAAGAGGGTGGGTCGCGTCACAAACAACGAACCTTTCACGCTCAGCACGTTCAAGTCGAAGGGGTCCGGTTTGCCCGACGCGTTACCAAAGCTGACGAGAGTGCCGCGGGTGGCCAGGCAGTCCAAAGAGCCCGCAATGGTGTCCTTCCCGACCGAATCGAACACGACCGGAACACCTTGACCGCCTGTCAATTCACGCACGCGTTTTACAAAGTCTTCTTCGCGATACAGAATGGTTTCGGTGCAGCCGTGCGATTTTGCCAGCGCCGCCTTGTCACTGCTGCCAACTGTACCAATTACCCGTACGCCGAGGCTCTTGAGCCACTGACAGGCGATGAGACCCACTCCGCCGGCAGCCGCGTGAAAGAGGACGGTTTGCCCTGATTTCACTGGGTATGCGCGCTGGATCAGGTACTCCACGGTCATCCCCTTGAGCATTGCCGCCGCGGCCACATCAAAGGAGATGCCGTCGGGCAAGTGTACGAGCCTGTCTGCCGCAATTACTCGACGCTCGCAGTACGCCCCTATTGTGCCGCCTGCGTACGCAACCCGCTCTCCGGGTTTGATGCTTTCAACGTGTTCACCCACCGCCTCGACGACACCGGCGCCCTCCATGCCAAGTCCGCTCGGTAGGACTATCGGGTAGATGCCACTGCGATGATAGGTGTCGATGTAGTTGACGCCCACTGCTTCATGCCGAATGAGAACCTCAGTCGGGCCCGGCGCCGGCACGCCAACACTCTCGTAGCGTAGTACAGAAGGATCGCCGGTTTGAGCAAATCGAATCGCATTGGGCATACACGACACGCTACACCAGGTGGATTGGGCTTGCCTACCCCCATTACCCCCCAGGCACGTCCAAAGCAGGTTCCACCGTGGCGCGCAAATCTATCTTAGGTACTGCACCAATGCTTCTGCAAGTAACCCCGCCATCGCGCGCGCTCTTTCGTACGCCACAAACGGAGATTCTGCGCCAACGACAACTTCACGTACGTCCGAATAGAGCTTGAGCTTCGGCTCCGTGCCACTCGGGCGAACCACGATGCGGGCATCCCCCTCGAACTCAAGAACGTACATGCGCGCAACTCCCTGATAGACAGGTCTTGCGGCCTCGCCCTCAGAATAGTCCGTCATACCGAGTAGCTTGCGGCCGAGCAGGGACGCGGGGGGACTGGATGAAAGCCTTGCCAACATGCGCTCAATCTGAGCGATCCCGAGGATTCCGGGGAGGGTTAGATTCATGGGTGAACTACCCCATGCGCCATGCTTGCGATAGAGGTCCCCAAGGCGGTCAATCGGCAACCGACCTTTGATTTTGCATTCCGAAACCCAATCCGCAAGGGTTAACCCCGCTGCGATGCCATCTTTGTCGCGCACTGCGCGATGCGTCGAGTAGCCAAGCGCTTCCTCCCAACACAGGGAAAAGGTAAGCCCGCGCTCGGCCTCAAGGGCACGCACTGCTGTCCACAACCACTTGAATCCGGTGAGCGTTTGTTCGAAGTGGGCGCCGTACGACTCGACCACGAGGCGCGTCATGGGTGTCGACACGAGCGTGGATACGACTAGCGCCGTCTTTGGCGCTGGCGCGTGCGACAGCAAGTAGTCGGTGAGAATGATGCCAATTTCGTTCCCGCTGAGGATCCGAAAATTGCCATCTGCGTCCGGCAACGCGGTGCCCATTCGGTCCGCATCGGGATCATTGACGATCAGCACATCCGCTTCAATCGCCTTGGCGAGAGCAAGCCCGCGTTCGAGCGTCGCTGGCTCCTCAGGGTTCGGGAACCGCACAGTGGTAAAGTGTCCGTCAACATCGCGTTGACTTGGCTCAACGTGCAGGTCGCGATACCCCGCACGTTGCATCACGCGCTCGAAACAAGGAGCTCCCACACCGTGCAATGGACTGTACGCGATGCGCAGCGGTTCAGTCGTTGCCGCGGGAACCCGACCACCTACAACAGTCTGGATGTAGTCTTCAATAGTCGCTTCCCCGAGTTCTGTCGCGTTCCATGAGTTCCCCGAAAACGCGTCGGGTTCCACGGCAATTTCGCGTGCTGGACTGACGTGGGCCAGCGCAACTTTCACCTCGTTGTCGAACGGAGGAATAATCTGAATGGCTTCCGCGCCATACACCTTGTAACCGTTGTACTCGGGCGGATTGTGGCTTGCCGTAACAACCACGGATGCCGCAGCCGACAGCTTGAGCCCGGCAAATGCGACCAACGGCGTCGGCACGGGCGCACCAAAGAATGCGACAGGCTGCCCCGCCCCGGCCAAGACACTGACGGCAACTTGCGCAAATCTTCGACTGTCCAGGCGTCCATCGAACCCAAGCACAATGGGTTTGAGCGTTTCGCCGCCTGAGCGCGCTTGCACGACGTCCGAAAGTGCGCGCGTAACGCGACGAATCACCGCAACATTCATTTGCGCAGGCCCCGGTCCGACAACTCCACGCAAGCCCGCCGTACCAAACTCCATTTCCGGCTCGAAACAAGCGCGGAGTCTCGACTCATCCCCGCTTTCGACAATCGCTCGCAGTGCGCTCGAAGTGGCGACATCCGGGTCGGAACTTGCCCAGGTGTCGGCTTGCTCCCTCAGGGATTGAAACGAACCTTGTGGCATGGCGAGGATCCTAAGTAGGGGTTTCGGTTCGAAACGCTAGTTGCCCGCAGGCAGCCGACACATCGTCACCGCGGCGAGTCCTGACAAAGCAACTGTATCCCTCTGCCGCTACCCACTCGCGAAACCTTGCCACCTGGTCCGGCGCGGAACCGCGCAGATTGGAGCCGTCAACCGAGTTCATCGAGATCAAGTTGACCTTCACCTTGAGCGGGCGGAGAAGCCGACATAGTTCGCGTGCGTTTGCCTGGCTGTCGTTTAACCCATCAATGAGAATGTACTCAATGGTAATACGTCGACGCTTTGGCAATGGGTAGCGCTTCAGCGCATCGATAAGGGCCGCTAGGTTCACCTTGTCGTTCATTGGAACGATTTTCGAACGCAATGCGTCGTTCGGCGCATGCAATGACACGGCCAGACCAATCTTTCCCTCGAAGTCCTGCCCAAGCCGTTCAATTCCTCGCAGAATACCAACGGTACTCACTGTCATGCGGCGAAGCCCGAGGCCTACCCCGTCATCATGTGTAAGAAGGCGAATCGCACGAGCGGTTTCGTCATAGTGGTGGAGAGGCTCGCCCATTCCCATGAACACCAGATTGGTCAGCTGCTCATCCGAATCGAGGTGTTTTCGCGCTTCAATCACCTGGGCAACGATTTCTGCTGCGCCCAACCCGCGCAACAACCCATGTCGACCACTTGCGCAGAAGACACAACCCATTGCACAGCCGTGCTGGGTCGAAATGCAGAGCGTGACACGGGTCTTCTTTGGGTCGCTCTTCTCGCCCAATATGCGGGAAGTGAGCAATTCGCCGTCGCTCGCACCGTCAACTACCTCTTCGGATCCACCCGCCGAAACAACGTCTTCCTCGTCAAATACTGCTAGGTCCGCGTTGTCGCTTGACTTCGAAGTCATGGGGATCAGCACACACTCAATGCGCGCCCCGTCTTCGAGCTCCAGTAGCAATTTGCGTGTGTTATCGCTGGCGCGACGCAAATCGACCAATTTCGCAAAGGGTCGGACACCCTCTTGCGCAAGTCTCTCTCTCAAGACCTTGGACAGGTCGCTCATCTTCTCCGGCTCAAGCACGCCCTTGGCGTGGATCCAGCGGAAAATCTGCTTGGCTCGATAGGTGCGCTCACCAAGTCCAGCAAGGACGGTCGCCCACTCCTCAGGCGTTCGCGCCATTGGGTGCATGGCATCGGCAGTTCGCCCGCGCGTAGTTGTCGCGGAGAGAAGCAGCGGGAGCTTACGCGGTCCGTCGGACGGCGCTGTGCTGGGATCTGTCTTTGGGCTGTCTTCCATGTTCTCCATATCAATCGTCATATCCGGTGTCTGATTGCAGCAGCCAAGGGCCCGACCCGCGTCGGCCGTTCAGGCGCGCTCGAGTCGTTTCGCCTCTTCCCAATACCCATCGAGCTCCTCCAATTCGAGCGGAGGAGCACCCTGCTCCGGCCATCCACCGTAACGCGATTCCACGCGCGACTCGACGTGCCGAAACCGCGCATCAAACTTGTCTGTGGATTTCCTCAGGGCCTCCTCAGCATCGACGCCGAGGTGACGGGCGTAATTGACGAGGGCCAGGAGCAGATCGCCAAATTCCGACTCAACGCGCTGTTTTGATTCCTTCAATACGGCATGTGCCAGCTCTGCAATTTCCTCCTGCACCTTGGCGTAGGATCCACCTTCGTCTTCCCAATCGAAGCCTACCTTGGCCACGCGCTCACCAATTCGCTGCGCCCGGTAGAGTGATGGCAAAGCGCGAGGCAGCCCGTCGAGGAGTTTTCTGGCTCCCTTTTCAGATACCTTGATCTGGTTCCAATTGGTCACGACTTCATCCGCACTTGATACTGAAGTCTCACCAAATACATGTGGGTGTCGGCGAACGAGCTTCGCGACAATGGCACGCACCACATCATCTGGACCAAATTGACCCTTCGTGCGGGCAAGTTCGGCGAGGAACACGACTTGAAGCGACAGATCCCCAAGTTCGTCGCATAGCGCAGCGGGATCCTGGCTATCGATAGCGTCAATCACCTCGCAGGCTTCCTCCATCACGTAGCGCTTAAGCGTCTGTTCTGTCTGCTCCCGATCCCAAGGACAACCGTCGGGCGCAAGCAGTCTTCGCATCGTCGCCACCAATGCGGGAAAGCTTTCCCCACGCTGCCGCTCCAACTCCAAGGGTTCCGGGACGTCTGCTCCTTCGTCGATCGATGTCACGCCCTCGGACTAGCACGTCAGCAAGAAATGCGGTCCGGTTGACCCGGTGGCCGACACCCGAAAGGGACGGATTTCGCGTGGGTCACCGTCATTTTTCGCGCGTCGCGTTGTCAGAGGCCCGCCGCGCGCGAGCGCACGCCTCGAAAACACTGCGTCAGCCAAAAACGGGATTGAACTCGAGGCAGACCCGACACTGCTGGATGAAGTGAAAGAGCGACCTCGCTTCACCTACGCTGCGCAACGCACTTTGGGTCTGGCGCGACGGTTCTTGGTCCAACACAGCCTGAACGAAATTGCGAACCGCATTGCGGACGGAATTGCAATTGTCGCAACTCGTATCGCCTTGAAATGGGAGGGAATTCTGCCGCCTGTGGCGCCTGCGCCTATTGAAATTGATAGGCAATGGCGCAATCCGCGTTCAAAACCAGGTGAACCCAATTCGACGGAGCCAAGGCCCGATCAATTCACCAGTCGATTGGAAATTTCTGTTTCTCACGGCACGCAAACGCCTCATCGCAAAGGTGCGTTTTTAGGCACAATGACCGCGTCAATCGCGAAATGCGTTGAGGCACGTCAATGTCCATCCCACTGATTCAAAGACGTTGACACGTTTCGCCAATTTGACGTATTCAGGCGAAAGCCAGTCTGGCTCCGCGGGCTCAACGGTGGACTTCAAGCAAGGGACGTTCGTTCCTTGGCTGTCATTCCAATGGGGATCACCGTCGCCAGATGGGTTGTTTGCAACGCTAATACTGCAATCCCTGGACGGAGGGTATCTATGATTCGCAAAATAGCGATCCCCTTGGCAGTACTCTGCCTAGTGTCGGGTTGTTCGACTTATCAATACGCAAAAAACGTGAAACTCATTTCCTTTGACAACAATGCCGCTGCCGGCAAGGGCGTTGGCCCAGTTCGAGGCGAGAACTGCCAGGCTTTCGTCATGGGGTACGCCATTAGCGATGCCCCCACCTTAGACCAAGCTGTCGCTGACGCTCGCTCGAAGAACAAGGTGCGCTACCTCAACAACGTGGCAACTGAAAATACGGGCTTCAATGCGGTCGTGTTCGCCAAACGATGCATTGTTGTGCGAGGAACGGGGTACGAATGAAATCGTCCATTATTCTAGCTGGACTCGTTATCGCAACCGCGTCGGGTTGCTCGACACCACGCTATCCTATCTTGACGGTCCCTGCAGTATCGATGACTCGGGCGTCAACGGATGAAGTTTCCTCGGCGAAGGCCGCCGGAAAGGTCGAAGCTGAGTTTTGCACCGGTGATGACCCAATCTCGTCAAAGGACCAAAACGTTGGCCTAATCGACGAAGTCATCATGAAGGCGCAGAAGCAATCGGGCGCAGAATACCTCACGGACGTCGTCATTTCGACATCCGGCAAGTGCGTCATGATTGAAGCTACGGCAATGAAGTAAATCGGCAAATGGGAGAGGAGGCCGCCGCTCGCAGTCCATTTCACGCGAGCTTCGGCCTCCATCCTGAAGGCCATAGGCTCATGGCTTTGTTGCGCGATCACCGAAGCCTGAGGTGCTTCGTGAATTCCGTCCGCATTTGGCACAACCGACGGCGGGACTAGAACAGGTACCGTTCTCCAGAATCGCAAAGAATTGTCACAACGTCGCCTTCTGGAATCATCTTTGCCACTTCGACCGCGGCGTGAACATTTGCGCCTGAAGACGGCCCCGTCAGGATGCCTACCTCGCGCGCGAGCCGTCGCATCATGCGCTCCGCGGCTACGTCGCTGACCGTCACCACCTCGTCCAGCAAGTCGCGCGCAAGCACTGGCGGGATGAACCCAGCGCCAAGACCTTGAATTCCGTGTGTCCCGGCGGGTTTCCCGCTTAGGACGGCGCTGCCTGCCGGCTCCGCCCCAACAACGCGCACGGACGCGCCAAGCGTGTCCCGCAGAGCTCGAGCAACTCCTGAAATGGTGCCACCGGAACCAACGCCCGTTACGAACGCCGCCAGTTGCCCGCCCATTTGCTCAAGGATCTCGCGAGCCGTTGACTCTTCGTGACTTCTAGGATTGGCCGCATTCTCGAACTGGCTCGGCATGAATGCGCCGTCGGTCTTCTTGACGATGGATTCTGCACGCCCAACCGCCCCGCGCATTCCTTCTTGGGCGTTTGTCAGCACAATTTCGGCTCCATAGGCCTTGAGGATATGCCGACGCTCCATGCTCATATCCTCCGGCATCACTAAAATGCAGCCGTAGCCTCGCACCGCCGCAATCATTGCGAGACTAATACCCGTGTTGCCACTCGTAGCCTCGACGATCGTCGCCCCAGGGCGAAGCCGACCGGAACGTTCCGCATCAAGTACCATGTAGTACGCGGGCCTATCCTTGACGCTTCCGCCGGGATTTCCGAGCTCGCACTTCGCCCACACGCGAGTCGCGCCTTTTGGTTCCAAGGCTTTCAGTCTGAGCAACGGTGTTCGACCAATTAGATCGAGAATATTTTCGGCGACACGCAGACCGCTTTGCGTCACTCGAAGGGTGGGCCCCAGCATTGAGGGTTCAACCTTGGCGTTTGGCATGATACTGGGCAATTGCTAGCACTCCTCTTCGAGCTTGCGCGGAAGGATTCGACCACGACTCGTCCCCACCACTACGTTTGCAGCGATTTCGATCGCCGTGGTTCGAATTCGCCCGATTGCAAACACACCGTTGTCGCTCATTTTTCCGACGCTTGTTACAGTGCCAAGCGGGGAATTGTCGTCAAAGGAACGGATCTCGTCTCCAACGTTTGGCGATTGCTCGAACCACAGCCGGCAACTCTGCTCACGCAATGCGCCGCGCATAATCAACTTACAGACAACTTCTTGCCCCAAGTAGCAACCTTTTGTTTGACAGACGGCATCGGCAATCAGTCCGGCCACGCCTGGGTTGTCTTGATGGCGGTAGTCAACACCCAGAATCGGCAGCCCGTGCTCGATGCGAAAGCTGTCGAAGCATTCGGGCAAATGGTCCGGTTTCTGAGATACGTCACTCCAGTTGGGCGCAACCTGGCTTGTCACGTTCGGAATGAATACCAAGTGGTCGGTTGGGGTAAGCCAACGAATGTTTGCGCTCCACCACTGCCCGTTTGAAGCGACCAGTTCAGCGTCGCGAGCCGGCAATGCACCATGAAAGGACCAAAGTGACCCCTCCAATAGGTTCAATTCGACCTCTTCCATCACGATGAGCCGATCGAGATGCGCTAGCAGTAGTTTCGCATCACCACCGAATACGACTAGCCCGAATCCGTTTGCAGCACCCAGAGCGAATAAATCAGCCTGGATCCGGCCGAGGCGATCAAGCGCTAGCCCACGAACAGCGCTCGCTCCAACCTTTCGAACGTCCCCGGAGAATACGCCTTGGAGCCAAGTTGCGGCATCTTCGCCCCGCACCAGGACCAAGTGCCTATTGCCGTGGCAGAACCTCAGCGGAGCTTGACGTTTGGAAGGAGTGCCATTCACGCGCAGCATTGTCGGGCCAGATCGGCGGCTGTCAAGGCCCCCCATCCTGATCTCCAAGGACACCTCGCCAAAGCCCCTCGGCCGCAACACGCATTCGTTGCATGCGCCCCCAAGTGTCAGCATGCAATTGGCCCAAACGCCCTGTCGCGCGATCCCGCAACCCGAAGACACGACGAAAGTTTTTGAGGAAACGCGGCCGCGCTCAGATCCCTGCGCTCCGGTGCAATTGCGACGTTAATGCAGATCGACGCCTTCGCCCTGGACTGGGTACATGGCTTCCTCGCGTAACTCAATTTTACGCATTTCCCCGTCTTTTCCTTTAATTTCAATCGGCAGGCCACCGCTCGCGTTGGCCTTCAAAACACTCTCAAGCTCACCCTGTGTCATGGAAGCCACGGTTCGTCCGCGAACGCTAACGAGCCGTTCATCGGGTTTTATGCCAGCCCTGCCCGCCGACGACGCGGCAATTACCCGCGTCACCTTGGCAATCTTGCCCTCTATCTCGACGAATAGTCCCATGCCAATCTTGGCCTTGGGGGGAGCGACGGTAATCAGGACCGTAGCCCCGCTATCGCAACTTACTTCAAGCTCCCCAACGTCAGCCGAATCCGCAATTTTATCAACCACCTGATTGCAGATCGGGTGGGAAACCAAGGCATTTTCGTCCCATAGCTCAATCCGAATCTCGGAAGTTGGCGTGATTCTGTAGTTGGCCGGCTTCGGATCCTTCCAGGTTGGCTCGAAAGAGTCTGGAATCACATCCGTCCGCTGGACTTCAACCTGATCCACGAAAAGGACCGCATACACATCTGGTGCTGAACCGCCAAGCCTGTCCCAGCTTCGCCCGTCGCGCGTTTTTGACGGGATACGAGCGGATTTTACTGACAAGTAGAGCACGTCACTGGGCGGCTCCGGTTCAAGGGGTTGGTCATTTGCCGGACTGCGAATTGGAGTACCAATTTCGGGATAGACGAGCGAACAACCAGACAGATGCCCAAGCAGATTGAGGCACAGCGCGACGAACGCGACCAGACCTGTTGGGTGGCAATTCGGCCTCTGTCGCGGTGCAAACATCAATTTCAAATGCCACCATAGACCGTCGAAAGGCAATAGGAGAATGTGATGTGGGCTCCGCAGCCGCTCGCCAATGCGCTCGAACGGCAGTAGATTCAGCCTAAGTGAAATACCGCCCGAAGGCGGTCGACGGCTGACAGGGCGCATCCAATGCATCTAGGCGGACATCGAGCGAGGTCTCAACGCGGGGCGGTCATGGCCATGGCCATCCTGCCTTGCATCTTAGCCTGCGCTGAAAACAACGGGCAAATGTCCCCGCAATCTCGCGTACCACAAGTGTCCATGGTCGAGCCAGACACGGCAGCCGAGAGTGGCTATCGCGACATTTTTAGCTCAACCGCAGGTGATACTTCTGGTGTGGAGAACAGCATCTCGCCCGTAAGGTCTGCAAGGCTTCCACCCTCCGAAGCGCGGCTGGTGCGGATCGCAGTCCAATTCGTCCGAGCAATTGGGACTGGTGACGTCACGAAATTGTCGCGTTGGGTCGCCGCAGGCGCTCTGTCGGTTGACTCACGCGGACGCGAGACACCTCTCCTTGCCCGCTTCGCACAGAGATTTCAGCGCTTCGACTACCGCATTACGCTAGAGAACAGTCCGCTATTCGAACCAGACATCGAGGTCGTCGAAACAACGGACAGTCGCGCTCGGCGTGTCGCTGTGCAACTGCACCCGAAAACTTACGACCAACTCGTTCTTCTGCCCTTCGTGCGGCCCAAGATTGCCGGGCAGGAACTCTTTGGCAGCGAGATGTGGTTACTGTTGCGCGAAGTTGAAGAACGCTGGTTGATCGTGAGTTGCTACGACGATACTTCGCCGTAACACGGCCTTCCGCTAACTCGGAAATCGCCGACAGCGCGCAAGCTGACTGGCGTCCGCAAGCGCTCTACATCCCACCTGTGATCTTAAATTTTTCGCCGTCCGGTACCATTTCTAGTCGATTGTCGGCGACGGTGCGCTTCCAAATATCGCCCATTTCGGAAGGCAGCTTGTAGCTGGCGCTGTACGTGTAATCGACGAAAATGACGTCTTTTCGGCCTTGCCCCACGCGTCGATAGCGGATTTCGTAGCGAATCGCCTTCGTGTCGTGGAACTTGTCCTCCAAGTACTGCTTCAGTCCGGCGTAGTCCAAGTCATCGGTTGCATCGACATTGCCGCCGTCTTCGTAGTAGTTCTCACTGGCCATCTGCAGCAGTTTTGCCGTGTTTCGCTGCTCCAC
>Ga0302321_100003489_pt1 | contig 13492 bp, 8 predicted proteins | sample Fen_T0_1_FD_202505 | JGI IMG/M metagenome (GOLD analysis project Ga0302321, IMG submission 202505) | Peat permafrost microbial communities from Stordalen Mire near Abisko, Sweden - Fen_T0_1 | ecosystem: Environmental > Terrestrial > Soil > Wetlands > Permafrost | place: Sweden: Abisko...
GACCGGGCGCGGCCTCTTCTCCGAGGCGATGGTCAAGGTGCGGGTCGAGGGTGAGGTGCTGCACACCGCCGCCGAGGGCGACGGCCCGGTCGATGCGCTCGACGCCGCGCTGCGCAAGGCGCTCCTGCCGCGCTACCCCGCGCTGGCCGAGCTGCACCTGGCCGACTACAAGGTCCGCATCCTCGACAGCGGCAGCGGGACCGGGGCCATCACCCGGGTCCTCATCGACACGCAGAAGGGGCGGGCGCGCTGGAGCACGGTGGGTGCCAGCACCAACATCATCGAGGCGAGCTGGCGCGCGCTGGTCGATTCGATCGAGTACGGCCTGACGGTCGCAGCCTGAACGGGTAGGCGGGCCTCCAACTTCCGAATCCCGAATTCCAAGCCCTCCAAGGAGCGAAACGTGAAAGCGAACATCGTCCTGCTGCCCGGTGACGGCATCGGCCCCGAGGTCGTGGCTCAGGCCGCCCGCGTGATGAAGCTCATCGCCGGCCGCCGCGGCCACGCGCTCGAGTTCTCGGAGCACCTGATCGGCGGCTGCTCCATCGACCGGTTCGGAACGGCCCTCACGCAGGAGGTCCTCCAGGCGTGCAAGGCCTCCAGCGCCGTGCTGCTTGGAGCGGTGGGCGGCCCGAAGTGGGACGACCCGCAGGCCAAGGTCCGGCCGGAGCAGGGGCTCCTGGGGCTGCGCAAGGGGCTGGGCGTCTTCGCCAATCTACGGCCGGTGAAGGTGCACCCGGCGCTGCTCGACTCCTCGCCGCTCAAGCCCGAGCGGCTCCAGGGCGTCGACATCATGGTCATCCGCGAGCTGACCGGCGGACTCTACTTCGGCGTGCCCAAGGGGCGCGAGAAGACCAACGGGCATGAGCGGGCGGTCGATACGCTCGAGTACCACGACTACGAGATCCAACGTGTGGTGGAGCTGGCCTTCAAGCTCGCCCAGGGCCGGCGCAAGAAGGTCACCTCGGTCGACAAGGCCAACGTGCTGGAGTCGTCGCGCCTCTGGCGGCAGGTGGCCACGGCGGTCGGCAAGGGACAGCCCGAGGTGGCGCTCGATCACATGCTGGTCGACACCGCGTCCATGAAGCTCATCACCGGCCCGGCCAACTTCGACGTGGTGGTGACCGAGAACATGTTCGGCGACATCCTGACCGACGAGGCCTCGGTGCTGGCCGGCTCCATGGGCATGCTGCCGTCGGCGTCGATCGGCGACAGCGGGCCCGGGCTGTACGAGCCGATCCACGGCTCCGCGCCGGACATCGCCGGCAAGGGGATCGCCAACCCGATCGGCACCATCCTCTCGGCGGCCATGCTCTTCCGCCACTCCCTCCACCTCACGGCGGAGGCCGAGGCCATCGAGGCAGCGGTGCACCAGACGGTGGCCGATGGGTGCCGCACCGCGGACCTGGGCGGCTCGCTCTCGACCACGGCCATGGCCGACGAGATCATCCGCCGGATTGCGTAGCCGCGCACCAGCGCATCACCGTCGGTGAATACGATGGGCCCGCCCCTCACCCGCCGTGCGTAACGGCGCACGGCGGCCTCTCCCGGTGGGAGAGGCAAGATCCTGCACTCTCCGGACTTGCGAGAGTGGTCGGCCTTCGTCGGGATTCTGCGACGAATCGTGAGCGAGCAGGAGGGGACCCTAGACGAGCTTTGCTCGGCTGGGGGAGGGCGCAGCCCTCTTTCGACATCAGTCCCCCTGGGGTACCAGCTCCGCCTGGTCACCGTAGACCGGTCGATGAGCCCGCGGCAGGGTCCTCCGGTAGCGGCTCAAAGCCTTCACATCGGGCAGTTCCTGGCCGAGGAGGCCGGAGAGCGTCGCCAGCACTCGGTCGGTCACGCGAGCCTCGCAGGCGGCGTCGAAGGTGATCTGCTCCGCGACCCAGTTGTCGAGCCAGGCCGGATCCGGGAGACGGCTCTGGACGGTGTCTCGGGGGAAGAGCCCCTTGTTGACGTGCAGGTTGGTCGGGTGGATCGCCTTCCCGGTTCGGTTGCGGCTGACCATGAGCAGGCCCACCCGCGCGAACGAGGCGCGTGCCTCCGCCGGCGTCTGCTCCAGCGCTCGGGCCATGTAGCGGCGATAGGCGCCCGCGTGCCGCCCCTCGTCGGCGGCGATGAGCTGGTAGATGCGCTGGAGGACCGGCTCGGTGTGCCAGGCCGCGGCTCTCCGGTACCACTGCGTGAGCCGGACCTCGCCGCAGAAGTGGAGCATGAGCGTGTCCAGCGCCGGGGCCGGGTCGAACTCGAAGCGGACCTCCGCCAGCTCCTCCTCGGTGGGGACGAGCTCGGGCCGGAACTGGCGCAGATACTCCATGAGCACCAGCGCGTGCTTCTGCTCCTCGTAGAACCAGATCGACATGAACGCGGAGAAGTCGGCGTCGTGCCGGTTGTCGCGCAGGAACATCTCGGTCGCCGGCAGCGCCGACCATTCGGTGATGGCGTTCATCTTCACCGAAAGTGCTTGCGTGTCGTCGAGGCGCGAGGGGTCGAAGGCGCCCCAGGGAATGTCGTCCGCCAGTGACCAGCGGGCCTGCTCCAGTGATCGAAACAGCTCGGGGTAGATCATGGCTTCTTTCTTGGTGTGCAAATCCTAGGCGCCGGTTGTCACCGAGCGGTCATCGCGGTCGGATCGGGCGGGGCGCAACGGCGCTTGCATCGGTGACGCCCCCGGGGATGTAACGGGAAGGCGGCGCAGCGCGCCATGATCTCCTCCCGTTCGGCCGGATCGGTCGGAGCCCCTTTTTCCTCGCCCCATGACACGCGCGTGACATCGCTCTGTTCTCCTGTGGGCTGCTCGAGTCGGCGCGACGTCAGCGCGCTCCGACAGCAGGCCAGCGCAGGACGCACCAATTGCAGGCCGCCTGACGGCAATGGCTGACGTGGCGGCGTGGGACAGGTCCGGCGCCTCCTCGGCAATTTGGCCCGGAGCAAGCAGTGGTGGGCTCGGTGGGTCAGGAGTGCTGGTCTCTTTCTTGGCCCTGGCGACGTATTCGGCTGGAGTGGCACACCGAAATTGGTAAGGTGCTCGCCCTTGTCTTGACGCACGGGTCCCCGCGCGTCCGGTAGTAAGAACGAATGGAGGATGACCAATGAACGGCGACAACGCCCTGCCCCCCCTCGTCATCAAGGGGAAGAAGATCCCGGTTCCGATCATCCAGGGCGGCATGGGAGTCGGCGTCTCTCTCGCTCCCCTGGCCGGCGCTGTCGCGCGGGAGGGCGGCGTGGGCGTCATCTCGAGCGCCTGCCTCGACCGGCTGGTCTCGAAGCGGCTGAACCGGAAGGTGAACACCTACGACGCAACGCGCGATGAGATCGCGGTCGCCAAGGAGTCTGGCGGCTTCGTCGGGATCAACATCATGGTGGCGCTGTTCCGCGACTACACCGACTCCGTCCGCGGCGCAATCGATGCGGGTGTCGACGTCATCATCTCGGGCGCGGGCCTGCCGCTGAACCTGCCCACGATTCAGGACCCGAAGGACACCGCCCTCATCCCCATCGTCTCCTCGGGCCGCGCCCTGTCGATCATCTGCAAGCGCTGGGAGCGTCACGGCTACCGGCCCGACGCGGTGGTCGTGGAGGGCCCGCTGGCCGGAGGGCACCTCGGCTTCAAGGTGGAGGACGTGCCGCTCGAGGAGAACCGGCTCGAGAACCTGCTCGCGGACGTCAAGGAGGTCGCCATCAAGAACGGTGACATCCCGGTGATCGTCGCCGGCGGGATCTACACGCACGACGACATCGTCCGCTTCATCCGGCTGGGCGCGTCGGGCGTGCAGATGGCGACCCGATTCCTGGTGACGCACGAGAGCTCGGCGACCGCGGCGTACAAGCAGGCGGTGGTCAATGCGCGGACGGAGGACATCGTGGTGGCGCACCGCCCAGGCTCGCCCTGTGGCCTGCCCTTCCGCGTCCTGCGGCAGGCGCCCATGTACGCTTCGTCCCTGCTCGGATCTCGTTCGCCCCGGTGTGACAAGGGGTACGTCCTGTCGAGGGACGCCGAGGGATCGCTCACCGTCTGTCCGGCGCGGCACGACGGGCACCAGTTCTTCTGCGTCTGCAACGGGCTGCTGAGCTCGGCCGGTTACGGCGACGCCGAGGAGCCGCTCTACACGGTCGGGACCACGGCCAACCGCGTGGACCGGGTGATGTCGGTGAAGGAGCTGATGGACGAGCTGAAGGGGGCGCAGATCTCCATGGCCGCGGTCGGGTGAGAGGATCGCCGGACCGCCGCGCAGGACCGTCGCGCACCCGCGACAGTCCTGCGCTCCACGCTCCAACGGTCAAGCGCTGGCGCTGACCGCCGTGGTGTAGATCCGCTCCAGGAGCTGGAGCGCGCCGCGATAGCCGACGTACGAGCGGGTGAGCACCACCTCGTAGGAGGCCGGGAAGCCGACCTCCACGATCGCCCCCTTGAGCTCCCGCGAGAGATCTCGCTCCCAGGTCGTGCCGAAGAGAATGGGCGGCTTCTGCCCGAAGTTCGCCTTCCGGATCCGATCGTGGATGGCGAAGCTGTCCTCCTCGAAGGCGATCTCCACCGACACGTCGGGGGCGATCTTCCGGAACTGCTCCTGGATGAGCTCCCGGTGCTCGTCGGGCGGGTTGTCGGTCACGATCTGGCACGCCGGGATGAGGCCGAGCTGGTTCACCAGGAACCGCGTCAGGGCCAGGTTGTATCCCGCGTCCCCGATGGTCGCGAACTTGGCCGGGAGGCCCCACCAGTACTCCGCGTAGAAGTCGGAGAAGTCCTCGATGTACCGGTAGTACCGCCGCTCCTCGTCGGCGATGAAGGCCTCGGCCTTGGCAGGGTCGATGCCCGTCGCCTGCACCACCTTCCGGAGGAAGCCGCTGGTCTCGTTGGCGCCGATGGGGATGGCGGGCACGTGCAGGTACGGCTGGCCGTACTTCTTCTGGAGGTGCTCTGCGGTGGCCAGGCCGAGCCAGGGCGAGACCACCAGGTTGAGCTGCGCCTTGGGTATGGCCTTCCACTCGGCGACGCCACCCGACTCGTGACCGAAGAGGATGTTCGCTTTGAGTCCGGCACCTTCCAACACGCGCTTCAGCTCGGCCAGGTCGCCGCGCCAGAAGGTGTTGTGGTAGGGGAGGAGCGACCAGACGTTGACGGTCCCCACCTCCTTCGGCCCGGCGTAGTCCCCCACGAACTGATCGATGATGGCCCGGGTCACCAGCTCGTGGCCGGTGAAGTTGTTCCCCTTGAAGCCGCCGGTCTCGGCGTAGACGATGGGGACCCCGCGCTCCTGGAACGGCCGCACCACCGACCCCACGTCGTCACCCACCAGGTCGGGGATGCAGCCGGTCACCACCACGAACAGGTCCGCGTCGAGGACCTCCAGCGAGGCGGAGATGAGCTCCCGCAGCCGGTCCGCGCCGCCGAACACCACTTCACGTTCCGTTGCGTTGGTGCTGGGCACGACCGCGCCGCCGCCGTAGCCGCTCCCCTGGAACCCGTTGTAAAAGGAGAGGTTCATGAACTGCTTGTCGGCGCACCCTGGGCCGCAGTGGGTGATGGGGATCACCCGCGGGATGGCCGATGCGGTGTGCATGGCGCCGATCGAGCAGACGTAGCGGACGCCCTCGATGGAGTTGGTCTTCTCGGGCTGGTTGACGACCGGCAGCTTCTTCGATTCTTCGGTTTCGATGCGCATTCGCTCTTTCTCGGGAGTCAGGCCGCCGACTCGTCGGAGCGTTTCGCCCCCGGCCGAGACAGCACGAACGGATCCTTCTGCTCCAACCAGGCCCGCTTGTACGGGAGCTTGGTGTGGGCGGCCAGGTCCTGGTGGAACTTCTTGTGCGCCAGCACGTCGAGGATCGACTCCCCGAGGTTCACCATGCCCTGGTAGCCGAGGGCGTGGTGTTCGTCGCCGAGCGGGATGGCGGGGATCCCGAGGCGAGAGGCTAGGGGCGCCAGGCCGTTGTGGCGGATGATGATGAAGTCCGGGTGTACCCGCTGGAGCAGGCCGTAGAACTGGAACTGCTGGCGATTGCCGACGCTGAAGTAGGGGACCTCTCCGTAGTTCTCGATCAGGTGCGCCAGCGAGTCCTGCTTGGGATCCTGGCTGTCGTAGACCGGGTCGTGGTGAAACACCAGGGAGCCGTCCACCTGGACGCCGAGCTCGCGCAGCACGCCGATGATCGCGTGAGCGTAGGCGGAGCCGGTGGAGACGTACCCTTTGAGCCCGGAGAGCTTCTTGCGGAGCTCCTCGACCAGCGGCTTCACCCGTGCGTGCTCCTTCTGGATGTAAGCCTCGGCCTTCTCGGACCGGCCCGTCACGCGCCCCACCTCCCGGATCCAGGCGTCGGTGCCAGCGAAGCCGTAGGGGAGGGGCGCCTTGACCTCGGGAACGCCGAACTCCTGCTCGAGCGCCGCGGCCATGTAGGACGAGAGGGTCGAGCAGAAGGTGACCGTGGCTGCGGCCTCAGAGAGCTGCTCCAGCTCCTGCACCGTGGCCATGTCGATCACGTAGTTCACTCGCAGGCCCAGCTCGCCCAGGAGCGGTCTGAAGACGTCGGTCCCCCAGAGGTTGATGACGTTGATCAGGTCTTCCTGCTTCTGCTTCGGGTTCTTGCGCACGATCTGCCGCAGGATGCCGTGCTGAGTGGCGTCGAAGCCGGTGCTCCAGTGCTTCGACTTGAAGCCCTCGCAGTGCAGGGGCACGACCGGGATCCCGAGCTCCTGCCCGAGGCGGGTGGTGACGCTCTCGACGTCGTCGCCGATGATCCCGGTGGCGCACGAGGTGGCCACGAAGATGGCCCGCGGCGCGTGCCTCGCGTGGGCGTCCCGGATCGAGCGCTCCAGCTTGTCGATGCCGCCGAACACCATGTCCTTCTCGCGGAGGTTGGTGCTGATCAGGCGGAGGTTGTGAACCGGCAGGCCGCGCATGGCGAGGCCATTGCGGAAGATCGAGTTGTAGATGACCTGCCCGGCGCCGCAGCCGATGGGGGAGTGCTGGATGAGCACCGCATCGCGGACGTTGCCGGCCTGGCACTCGACCATCATCTCGCTGCAAACAGAGCCTTGGGTGAACGGGCCGTGGAGCTCGCACACCTTGCGCGCCTTCTTGCCGCAGCCGCCGCCCGCGCCGTAGGCGTAGGCCGACTCCTTGGCCAGGTCGGAGGCCTTGCCGTCCCAACCGACGACGGTCCCGAGGCGCTGTTCCCGGCTCTCGACGACGGAGCTCTTGAGGTTGATGGGCATGGGCTCTCCTAGGCCGCCGCCTGCGTGGTGCTGCGCTCGGCGCGGATCAGGTGGTCGGCCCAGCCCTTCGACCAGACCCGGAGCTCCTTCTGCGAGAGCGGGGTCGGGACCTTGGACTGGGTGTGCGCGGCGATCTTGCGGGCCAGGCTCCGATAGATCCCGGCCTGCTCCGAGTCGGGCGCGGCCTCGATGGTGGTCTTCCCGTCCAGCTCGGCCTGGGTGACCGTGAGGGAGCGGGGGACATACTCGACGATCGAGGTCTGGGTCTTGGTGGCGAAGTCGTCGATCACGTCTCGCTGGAAGGGGGTGTTGATGGAGTTGGCGATCACGCCGCCGAGGAGGGCTCCGCCGGCGTTGGAGTAGCGCTGGATGCCCTTGAACAGGTTGTTGGCCGCGTAGATGGCCATGAAGTCGGAGGACGACACCGTGTAGACGTGCTGCGCGATCCCTTCGCGGACGGGCACGGCGAAGCCGCCGCACACCACGTCTCCCAGCACGTCGTAGATCACGAAGTCGAGGTCCAGCTCCTGGAAGATGGACTGCTGCTTCAGCAGCTCGACGGCGGTGATGATGCCACGGCCGGCGCAACCGACGCCCGGCTGGGGGCCACCCGCCTCCACGCAGTAGACGCCGCCGAAGCCCTTGAAGATGCCGTCGTGGGCGTCGACGTGGCTGTTGTCGCGCAGGAGGTCGAGGATGGAGGGGATGTCCTCGCCGCCGCGGAGGGTGTTTGTCGAGTCGCTCTTGGGGTCGCAGCCGAACTGGAGGACCTTGTATCCCGCCTCGACCAGCGCCGCCGAGATGTTGGAGGTCGTGGTCGACTTCCCGATGCCACCCTTGCCGTAAATCGCGATCTGCTTGATGTCCTTGGCCAAGCTCACTCCTGACAGGGAATCACGTTGCGTGAACCGCCACCCTCCTCGCGGTGCAACGTGGTGAGCGGGCTCTCCTTGCAACTGGCGCGCCCACCCGAGGGGAGGATCGGCCCTAGTGGCGTAAACCGCTGCGATTCCGGTTGTCTGTCATAGCGGATGCTCGTCTGCCGCCTCCGCTCCAGCGACGGTCCCCCGACGAAATCCGTCTCCGGCGATGCCCATCCCAGCTCCGGCGACGGCCCCCGCCGTGCCTGAGGGTCATCCGGGGCCCTGCAGCCGGAAGACCACCGGGACGACGCCCCTCACGAGCTCCACGCAAACACCAGCGTAAACATCGCGCCCTTCCCCGGCCCGCCGCTCTCGGCCTGGATGCTGCCGCCCATCTGGCTCATGTAGTTGGCGCAGGTGTGCAGGCCGAAGCCGCGGCCGCTCGGCTTGGTGGTGAAGCCGTGCGAGAAGATCCGCTCCAGGTGCTCGGGCGCGATCCCCTCGCCGGTGTCGGAGATCTGGACCCGGATCCCGCCGCCGTCCGCCTCCCGCACCCGGATCCCCAGCACCCGTTGGTCCCGCGGCGTCCGCTCCATCGCGTCGATGGCGTTGTCGAGCACGGTGATCAGGACGTGGACCACCTTGGCCCGCTGGCTCACGATGGGCGCGATCGCGCCGACGTCCTTGCGCACCTCGATCCGGTCCCGGAGAATCCGGCTCTCCTGGCTCTTGAGTACGGCGTCGAGCACGTCCGGGATCTCGACCGTCTCCCGGAGCTCCATGTCCCCGCCCTCGCGCGCATAGGCCTGGAGCTGCTTCAGGGTGTCGCGGAGGTTCGAGAGCTGGGCCAGGAGCTCGCCCGCCTCGCCGAGCGCATGGGAGCGTTCGTGGGCCAGGCCGTCGGCCAGCTTGCGATAGTACTCGGGCAGGAGCCGCAGCTTCGGGTCGGATGACGCCAGTCCGCTCACCGCGGTCTCGAGCAGGTCGTTGGCCTTGGTCAGCGCCTCGAGCGTGCCGCTCGGAGAGGCGTCCCGGATCTTCTCGGCCGAGACCTTGATGCTGTTCAGGAGGTTCCCCGCGGTGTGCATGATCGAGATCGCCACGTCGGCCATGCCCGCCTGGTGCGCCGCCTTCACCAGGCTCCGCTCGGCGTCCTGAAGCTGGCGCGTCCGCTCCTCCACCTGGACCTGAAGGTCGGTGGCGTACCGCCGCACGTCCTCCATGAGCGCCACCACCTGGAGCCCCCCGGTGATCTGCCCGATGAGGAAGTCGGAGGCCGCGCCGGTCGATGTGCCCATGTCACAGACCGCGAAGCCGAGCTGGTTCGGCTTGGAATCGACCGGCAGCACCGCGTAGCAGAACCGCTCGGTCTCGTCGAACTGCCCCGGCACCAGCCACCGCGAGGGGAAGGTCTTCAAGGAAGGATCGAGCGCCACCCGGCCGCGCAGGTCGTAGTGCACGAACAGCGTGGCCTCCTCGCGTGAGGTCTCGACGTAGCGGGCGAGGTAGAAGGCGCCGATCCCGAGCGCGGGGAGGTCGCTCCGGATCCGCTGCTTGAGCTCCTCCTCGTCGAGGTGGGTCATCTCGAAGATCCGGGGCAAGATCCGGAACTCCTCCTTGGCCCGGATGTGCCGCGCGATCTGCGCTTGCTCCGAGACCTCGGACACCAGCATCAGCGCGCTCTCCCAGAGCGCGTGGAGTCGGTCGCCGTCCTGCCGCTGAAGCGAGGACCGGAGGGCGCGGAAGAGGGCGGCGAGCACCCGGTTCCAGGAGGTCGCAGTCACGTCCCGTGAATGGCCGGCCAGGATCAGCTTCTCCAGCACTCCCAGGAACGAGCTGGACGAGGCGCCCTCCAGCTCCTGGACGGCGGTGGAGGCCAGCTCCCGGGCCCAGGCGGCGCGCCAGGGGCGGGGCACCTGGTCCGGGAAGAGCGCCTCGAGCCGATCGCTCAGCTCGGGGGGCGCCAGCACGGCGCTCTCCTCCGGCATCCCGTTCGCGGCGGACTCCAGGGACGGCAAGCAGCCGCAGGAGCGACGGCGCACCAGCGACGCGGGGAAGAGGACCTGCTCGGGCTGGGCCTCGCCGTGGATCATCCGCACCACCGTGCGCAGGGCGTGCTCTCCCATCTCGTGCAGCGGCTGGCGGACGGTGGTGAGGGAAGGGATCGTGCCGCTGGCGTCGAGGATGTCGTCGAACCCGGCGACGGCCACGTCCTCGGGGACGCGGACGCCGCGCCGCTGGAGCTCCCCCATGGCGTAGATCGCCATGTAGTCGTTGGCGCCCACCAGCGCGTCGAAGTCGACCCGCCGCTCGTCGAGCAGGGTTCGGACCGCCTCGATTCCCGCGGTGCGCCCAAAGTTCCCCGGACAGACCAGCCGAGCGTCGCAGCCGAGGCCATGCGCTTCGAGCGCGTCCCGGTAGGCCTGGAAGCGATCCAGCGCCTCGGCGTAGTAGGTCGGCCCCTGGATGAAGGCGATCCGCCGCCGTCCGTGCACCTCGATCAGGTGTGAGACCAGCTGCCGCATGCCGGACTGGTTGTCCACCAGGACGTTGGAGAGCCTGGGGATGGCCTGGCTGAGGCTCACCATGGGCAACGGCTCGAACCGTCGGAGGTAGTTGCTCAGATCTGCCCTGTCGATGCCGCAGCCGAGCGCACCCGACGGCAAGATGACCCCGTCGAAGCGCTCCGGACTGACCAGGTCGTAGGTCGTTCGGCCCTTCTGGTTGTACCAGAGGAACCCTCCCAGCACGCAGAAGAGGTTCACGTCTAGTGACTCGGCGGTGGTGGCCACGCTCCGCCAGAGCCGCTCCTGGAAGCCGTCGAAGATGGACTCGACCAGAAAGCCCACCGTGAGGCGACGATGCCCACCCAGGAGCGGGCTCATGCGCCCCGCGCCCTTCTGTCCGGCGGAGGTGCGACCACGTCGCTCGCCGGCCACCTCCGGCCTCCAGTTGGATCCCACCTCGGGACGAGGGACAGGCGCGGGAGCGGCCAAGGCCGCGCGGAGACCTGAGCTGGCACGTCCGCCAAGAGTGCAGGTTGTGCGCCAGCAACCGGATCCGGCGATGGCCGCAGGTGCCCGGGACTGCTCGGCGCGAGGGCACGGGTGCGACGGGGTGCCAGGCACCGTGAGTCGAAGGCGACCCGCTTGACGGGGATGAGACTCAACGGACGGTCGCGCCCCGCCCGGAGCCTATCTGTCGTAAACCGGCCCAAGCAGGGCGGTTGACGACTTTCGGCCGGCTGTTATCCTCCCGCTCCTCATGTCCAACAGCTCATCTTCTGACGGGATCGCCCCCATCTCCGGGGCCGAGGCGCGCCGGCTCATTCACCAGACCGCAGGGCCCGAGCTGGAGGCGCTCATGGCCCGGGCCAACGCGGTGCGGCAGGCGACCCACGGCAACGAGGTCGCGCTCTGCGCCATCACCAACGCCAAGTCCGGCCGCTGCGCCGAGGACTGCGGCTTCTGCTCCCAGTCGGCCCACTTCAGCGACACGGGCGCGCCCGAGTACCCGATGCTCTCGGCGCGCGAGATCGCGGACCAAGCCCGCGCCGCCGAGGCCGCGGGCGCGCGCGAGTTCTCCATCGTGACCTCCGGGACGCGGGTGTCGCGCGAGGGTGAGCTCCAGGTGCTGGAGGAGGCGCTGGGGCTCATGAGCCAGGAGACGAGCGTCATGCGCTGCGCCTCGCTCGGCCTGATGCGCCGGCCGGAGCTGGAGCGGCTCAAGAAGGCGGGGCTCCAGAGCCTGCACCACAATCTGGAATCGGCCCGCAGCTTCTTCGACCAGGTCTGCAGCACGCACAGCTACGACGAGCAGCTCGAGACCATCCGCGCGGCCAAGGAGCTGGGTTACTCGCTCTGCACCGGCGGCATCCTGGGGATGGGCGAGACCCCGGAGCAGCGGGTGGAGCTGGCCGAGACCATCCGCGAGCTGGCGCCAGACTGCGTGCCCATCAATTTCCTCAACCCGCGTCCCGGGACGCCGATGGCCGCCGTGCGGGCCATCACGGCCGAGGAGTGCCTGGCGGCGGTGGCGGTCTTCCGCCTGATGATGCCGACGGCGCACCTCTTCGTCATGGGCGGCCGCGAGGTGAACCTGGGCGCGCAGCAGGAGCGCATCTTCCAGGCTGGCGCGTCCGGGACCATGATCGGCAACTACCTGACCAGCGCCGGCCGAGCGCCCGACCAGGTGGTGCGCATGATCCGCGCGCAGGGGCTGGAGGTGCAGCGGCCGGCCGCCGGCGGGCGCTGGGCCTTCCAGGGCGAGGCACCCGCGGAGCCCGGGTGGAACCAGCGGGCGGTGGAGGGCAGCCCCGCGCGGCGATCACTTCCGGTCATTCCCTGACGCGGCGCGCCTGGCCCGCCGCGCTCCAGAGGAGCAACCGTCGGTCAACTCGCATGCGCCAGCCCGCCCGGATCGGCGGATCTGGTCAGGCGCCGATCTTCTCGACTTGATAGCCGCGCTCGCGGAGCGCGCGCAGGATCTCCTCGACGTGGTCCGGACCGCGGGTCTCCAGCGTGAGCTGCAGGGTGGCGTCGCCGAACCGGTTGGTGAACGCCCGGGTGTGGTGGACCTCGACGACGTTGGCCCTGTTCGACGCGATCACGTTCGAGACCTTGGCGAGCTGCCCCGGGCGGTCGAGCAGCGCCACGTCGATCCGGACCAGCCGGCCCTCGCGGACCAGGCCGCGCTCGATCACGCGGGCGATGACGTTCACGTCGATGTTGCCGCCGGAGACGATCACCGCTACCCGCTTCCCGTCCAGCCGCAGCTTGCGCTGCAGGAGCGCCGCCACGCCCACCGCGCCGGCCCCCTCCACCACGGTCTTCTCCCGCTCCAGCAGGTAGAGGATGGCGCTGGCGATCTCCTCTTCGCTCACGGTGACGATCTCGTCCACGACCTTCTGGGCCAAGGCGAAGGTGAGGTCGCCGGCCCGCTTCACGGCCACGCCGTCGGCCATGGTCGAGGCGCTCTCCAGAGTCACCACCCGGCCCGCCTCCATGGACGCCAGCATGCAGGGGAGCACCTCGGTCTCCACGCCGATGACGCGCACCGAGGGGCGGAGCGCCTTCATGGCGATCCCGATCCCGCCCACGAGCCCGCCGCCGCCCACCGGGACCACCACCGCGTCCAGGTCCGGCAGCTGCTCCAGGAGCTCCAGGCCCATGGTGCCCTGGCCGGCGATGACCGCGGGATCGTCGAACGGGTGGATGAAGGTGAGGCCGTCCACCTGCTCCAGACGGCGCGCCTCGGCGTAGGCCTCCTCGTAGCTGCTGCCGTGGAGGAGGACGCGGGCGCCGTAGCTGCGGGTGTTGGCGACCTTGATGAGGGGGGTGCCCTCGGGCATCAGGATCGTCGCGCTCACCCCCAGCCGGCCGGCGTGGTAGGCGACCGCCTGGGCATGGTTGCCGGC
>Ga0302321_100003490_pt1 | contig 13489 bp, 12 predicted proteins | sample Fen_T0_1_FD_202505 | JGI IMG/M metagenome (GOLD analysis project Ga0302321, IMG submission 202505) | Peat permafrost microbial communities from Stordalen Mire near Abisko, Sweden - Fen_T0_1 | ecosystem: Environmental > Terrestrial > Soil > Wetlands > Permafrost | place: Sweden: Abisko...
CGGTGGAGCGACTAGAGCAGAGGTCGGAGGGTCCCCGCAAGGCGTGCGTGGCGGACCAGTGCCGTCACCGCGGGTCGCCGCAGCCGGCGGGATCCGCGCGCGCGGGAGGAGTCGCAGTTGTTCGTGCGCGAGCGGATCCAGGCAGAGCCGGCCGTTTCATGACCGGCTCTCACTCGACGAAAGGCCGCACCTCGTCGGGTCGGCCTGGAAGGTCGAGCTGGAGCTCGACTGGCCCCGAGCACCTGCGGCGCTCGTGCGGGCAGTGCTTCGCCGGGACCGATATCTCCAAACCCGAGCGCGGCGGGAGCAAGGAGCCCGTATAGGCAGCGATGGACTGCAACGACCTCGTCCCTCCCTCCGACCGGGGGCCGCCGTGCGTCAGAGAAGGGGAGTTGACGCACAGAGAGGCCCCGCCCCGGTTGACCTGGACGCCGCCGGCCTTATGTAAGGTTGCGCGGCACCGCGCTGTCTCTGGACCTGTCCATGTCGAGCCAACGGGCCACTCCGCCGACCCTGACAGAACTGCTGTTCGAGAGAGCACAGAGCGGACTCTGTCTCGTCGCACCGGACGGATCGGTCCTGCGTGCCAACTCCGCGTGGCTTCGCTTCGCGGGCTTGCCGCGGGAGCGCGTGCTCGGCGCCGAGGTCATCGATCTCTTTCCGGATTGCTGCGACGCATCACGCGCGCTCCACGCGCGTGCCCGGGCTGGCCACCACGTCGAGGTCCCGCTTCAGGTCCGGAAGGTCGAGGGGCGCGAGACCTGGTGGGAGGGGAGCATCGACCCGGTCGAGCTGGACGACGGGGTTGGCCTGCTCCTCACGGTGCGAGCGTCGCACCAGGCCGCCGGCTCGGACGCGGGGCAGGGGGAGGTCGACGATCTCTTCAATGCGGCGGTCGATGCGTCGCCGGTGGTCGTGTTCACCCAGGACCACGAGCTCCGCTACACCTGGATCGCCAACCCGGCTTTCGCGTATCGACCGGAGGAGGTGATCGGGAAGACGGACTACGACCTGTTCGAGCGGAGGGCGGATGCCGAGGGGCTGATCGCCCTGAAGCGGCGGGCGCTCGACACGGGCGACACCGTCCGGGATGTCCTCCCGGTACAGCACGAGGGAGCGGTGCGCTGGTACGACGTGAACGTCCGGCCGCAGCGACGCGACGGAGCGGTCGTGGGCATCATCGCGACCGCGCTGGACGTGACCGAGCGCAAGCGTGGTGAGGATGCGCTGCGGGAGAGCGAGGAGCACTTTCGGGTCCTCATCCAGAACCTCCACTCCGCGGTGGCGCTGGTGGACGAGCGAGGGGCCTTCCTGGTCGTGAACCAGTCGTTCCGCCGCATGTTCGAGCTCCCCGCCGACGCCGATATCCTCAACGTGAACAGCCGCGACTGGTCGCAGTGGCAGGTCTTCGACGAGCGCGGGGCCCTGCTGCCGTTCGACGATCACCCGGTGCGCAAGGCGGCGCTCACCGGCAAGGCGGTCCAGAATCAGCTCGTCTCGTTGAAGTCGCCGTCCGGAGCGGACCCGCTCTGGCTGCTCGTCAGCGCCGTGCCCATCTTCGATGGCGACGGCGCCGTTCACCGCCTCATCTGCACGTACTACGACATCACCGCGCGCAGGGCCGCGGAGCAGGCGCTCCGCGAGAACGAGCAGCGCCTGCGACTCTTCATCGAGTACGCGCCCGCGGCGGTGGCGGTGTTCGACCGGGACATGCGCTACCTCGCGGTCAGTCGGCGGTACCTCCGCGACCGTGGCCTCGACGAGAAGCTCGACCTCACGGGCCGCGAACACTACGAGGTGTTCCCCGAGTTGCCGGAGCGATGGAAAGAGGTTCACCGCCGATGTCTGGCCGGTGCCGTCGAGTCTGCGGAAGAGGACACCTTGCGGCGCCGCGACGGGGGCGTGGAATGGGTGCGCTGGGAGATCCACCCGTGGACCACCGCCGCGGGCCAGATCGGCGGACTGCTCCTGTTCAGCGAGGTGATCACGGACCGCAAGCTCGCGCGGGACGCTCTGCAGGAGTCCGACCGCCGCAAGACCGAGTTCCTCGCCGTGCTCTCGCACGAGCTCCGGAACCCGCTCGCCCCGATCCGCAACGCGACGTCTCTCCTGGACCGGGCCGACCCGCACGGCGCGGAGGCGGCGCAGGCGCGCGGGGTTCTCCGGCGCCAGACCGAACACCTGACTCGCCTGGTGGAGGATCTGCTCGACGTGAGCCGGATCACGGAGGGCAAGATCAATCTGCGGCGAGCGCGCCTCGACCTGCGAGACGCAGTCTCCCGGGCGGCCGAGGACTACCGGGCCCGGCTCGCTGAACGCGGAGTCGAGCTCCGGACGGTCGTCCCAGAGGCGGAGGTCTGGGTCCGGGCCGATCCGACGCGCGTCAACCAGGTGCTCGTGAACCTGCTGCACAACGCCTTCAAGTTCACGATGCGCGGAGATACGGTGACCCTGGAGCTGGAGTCGGTCCAAGGTGTCGGCGAGATCCGGGTCCGCGACACCGGGGCGGGCATCGACGTTGCGCTGCTCGGCCGCATCTTCGAGCCGTTCGTCCAGGGCGACCGGACCCTCGAGCGCACCGGCGGTGGACTTGGGCTCGGGCTCGCGCTGGTCAAGGGGATCGTCGAGCTCCACGGGGGAACGGTGGGCGTCGAGAGCCAGGGGGTCGGCAAGGGGGCCGAGTTCGTCGTCCGCTTGCCGCTCGACGCAACCGTCGCGCCTGCCGCCGAGAAGGCGGCCCGTGGGAGCTCCGCGAGCCGCGGGCGCCGCGTCCTGGTCGTCGATGACAACACGGACGCGGCGGACTCGCTCGGGGCGCTCCTCCGGCTCCAGGGGCACTCGGTCGAGGTCGCCTATGATGGCCATGAAGCCCTGGCCAAGATCGAGACCGCCGCGCCGGAGGTCGTGTTCTGCGACATCGGGCTACCGGGCATGAGCGGCTACGAGGTCGCGCAGGCCGTGCGGGCGCGGGGCAACCGCGTACATCTGGTCGCGCTGACCGGGTATGCGCAGCGGAGCGACGTCGATCGAGCCAAGAGCGCTGGATTCGACTCGCACGTGGCCAAGCCGCCCGACGTCGAGGAGCTGACCCGGCTGGTCGATCAGCTGGGATAGGCTGCCTCATCGAACGTCGGCGCTGGCCGGTGCGAGGGAGGCTCACCGGGCGCTGGACGCTCCTTGCTCGGCCGGAGCCGGTCCCAACGAAGTCGGCGAGGCAGCGGCGTCGACGTCGAGGTTGAGCTCGAGTACGTTCACGCGCGGCTCGCCCAGGACTCCAAGCTGGCGCCCCTCGGTCCGCCGCGCGATGAGCTCCTGGACGCGCTCGATCGGTAGTCCACGCGCCTTCGCCACGCGGGGGGCCTGGAAGGAGGCGGCAGCCGGGCTGATGTGCGGGTCGAGTCCACTCCCGGACGCAGTCACGAGGTCAACAGGGACGGCCGGGGCCGAGGTGACGCTTACCTGCGAGTCGGCGTCCTTCAATGCCTGGAGGCGCGCCTTGACCGCGTCGATGAGCGCCGGGTTGAGCGGGCCCAGGTTTGAGCCCGAGGATCCGCCGCTCTTCTCGAGGTTGAAGGCGGTATACGGGACGGGCGCCGTCGCGGAGAGCCGGCCCCAGAAGTACCGGGGGTCGTCGAACGGCTGCCCGAGCAGGCGCGAGCCGACCACCTTCCCGCCGTGCACGATGACGCTTCCGTTCGCTTGCTGTGGAAAGACGATTTGGGCTATCCCGGTCACGACGGCTGGGTAGACGACTCCGGTGAGGACGGTGAGCAAGACGAGCGAGACGACGGCGGCGCGGACGTGCTGAAACATGACCGTTCCTCCTTCAGGCGAAGTGCAGGGCGGTGAGCATGACATCGATGGCTTTGATGCCGATGAACGGGGCGACGATCCCGCCGAGCCCGTAGACCAGGAGGTTTCTGCGGAGCAGCGCCTCGGCAGACGCCGGTCGGTACTTGACGCCGCGCAGCGCCAGGGGGATGAGCGCGATGATGATGAGCGCGTTGAAGATGACGGCCGACAGGATCGCGCTGGTCGGTGAGGCGAGCTTCATCACGTTGAGAGCGCCCAGGGCCGGATAGGTGGCCACGAACGCAGCGGGGATGATCGCGAAGTACTTCGCCACGTCGTTGGCGATGCTGAAGGTCGTGAGCGCTCCGCGCGTCATGAGGAGCTGCTTGCCGATCCGGACGACCTCGAGGAGCTTCGTCGGGTTGGAGTCGAGGTCGACCATGTTGCCGGCCTCCTTGGCGGCCTGCGTACCCGTGTTCATGGCCACCGCCACGTCGGCCTGCGCCAGCGCGGGAGCGTCGTTGGTCCCATCCCCTGTCATGGCGACGAGCCTGCCGCCTGCCTGATACTGCTGGATGAGCGCGAGCTTCTTCTCGGGCGTGGCCTGGGCCAGGAAGTCGTCGACCCCAGCCTCCTCGGCGATGACACCTGCCGTGATCGGGTTGTCACCGGTGATCATGACGGTCTTGATCCCCATCCGGCGCAGCTCCGCGAAACGCTCGCGGATCCCGCCCTTGACCACGTCCTTGAGCTCGACGATCCCGAGCACCTGGGCCCCCTCGGAGACCACCAGCGGCGTCGAGCCCCGCCGGGCTATCGCCTTCACGCCAGCCGTCACCTCTGCGGGCATCTGGCCTCCGAGCGATCTCACGTGCGCCTCGATGGCGTCGGCCGATCCCTTGCGAAGGACGCGCCCGTCGAAGTCGACGCCGCTCATTCGTGTCTCCGCGCTGAACGGGACGAACCGAGCCTGAAGCCGCTCCACTTCCCGCTCACGCAGCTGAAAGCGATCCTTGGCGAGCACCACGATGCTCCGGCCCTCGGGCGTCTCGTCGGCCAGGCTGGCCAGCTGCGCCGCGTCGGCCAGGACCTTCTCCTCGATGCTCTTGGCCGCAAGAAACGTGGTCGCGCGCCGGTTGCCCATGGTGATCGTCCCGGTCTTGTCCAGGAGCAACGTATCGACGTCCCCGGCGGCTTCGACCGCTCGGCCCGACATGGCGATGACGTTCGCCTGGATCATCCGATCCATCCCGGCGATTCCGATTGCGCTGAGCAACCCCCCGATGGTGGTCGGGATGAGGCAGACGAGGAGGGCGACCAGCGTCGTGACCGTGACCACCTGACCCTTTCCGGCGCTGGCGACGCCGAAGATCGAGTAGGGGAGCAGCGACGCACAGACCGCCAGGAAGACGATGGTGAGGAGCGCCAGGATGATGTTGAGCGCGATCTCGTTGGGCGTCTTCTGGCGCTTGGCGCCCTCCACCATCGCGATCATGCGATCGAGGAAGGCCTCTCCCGGATCGGCGGTGATGCGAGCGATGATCCAGTCGGAGAGCACCGTGGTACCGCCCGTGACCGCCGAGTGGTCGCCTCCCGCCGCCCGGATGACCGGGGCGGACTCTCCGGTGACGGCGCTCTCGTCGACCGAGGCGACGCCCAACACGATCTCGCCGTCCCCGGGGACCTGCTCGTGGGCCTCCACCAGGACCAGGTCCCCCTTGCGGAGGCTCGAGGCTGGCACCATGGTCGGCACCGCGTTCCGGACCGGCGCACCGAGCTTGCGGGCGTTGACCTCGCGCCTCGCTCGGCGGAGCGTGTCGGCCTGCGCCTTCCCGCGCCCCTCCGCCATCGCCTCGGCAAAGTTGGCGAACAGGAGAGTGAACCAGAGCCAGAGCGAGACGGCGAGGATGTAGCCCGCGGGCGCCTCGCCGTGACCGAGCAACGCTTGAATCCAGAGCCCGGTCGTGAAGAGGCTTCCCACCAGGACCACGAACATGACCGGGTTCTTCACCTGGAGCCGAGGATCGAGCTTGCGGAAGGAATCGACGATCGCCTGGCGCACGATGTGCGCTTCGAAGAGAGGGCGCTTCACGGACTTGGAGGACATGAGATCACCTCAGGGATTCGAAGGACTTGCCTCAGCGGCTACATCATCAAGTGCTCGACCACAGGGCCGAGCGCGAGCGCGGGGAAGTAGGTGAGGGCGCCGATGATCAGGACGACCGAGACGAGCATGACCATGAAGAGCGGGGTGTGCGTGGGGAGCGTGCCGGTCGTGACCGGAACCGACTTCTTCTTGGCGGCCGAGCCGGCGATGGCGAGCACCGGCAACATCGGCCAGAAGCGGCCGAACAGGATCACGATCCCGAGCGCCGTGTTGTAGAAGGGGGTGTTGGCGTTGATTCCGGCAAAGGCGCTGCCATTGTTCTGTCCGGCTGACGAGAAGGCGTAGAAGATCTCGCTGAACCCGTGCGGACCCGGGTTGAGGACCCCGGCTCGCCCGGCCCCGGTCACCACCGCCAGCGCCGACCCCGCCAAGATGGCGAGCACCGGCGTCAAGAGCGCAATGGCGGCCATCTTCACCTCATAGGCCTCGATCTTCTTGCCCAGGTACTCGGGGGTGCGGCCGACCATCAGGCCGGCGATGAAGACTGCGACGAAGACGAAGAGGAGCAACCCGTAGAGCCCGCAGCCGACTCCGCCGAAGATCACCTCGCCCAGATCCATCATCACGAGCGGGACCAGTCCGGCGAGGGGCGTCCAGGAGTCGTGCATCGAGTTGACCGAGCCGTTCGAGGTGGCGGTCGCCGAGACCCCCCAGATGGCCCCCATCTCCGCGCCGAAGCGCAACTCCTTCCCCTCCATGTTTCCGCCCGACTGAAGCGGCGTCGTCGCCTGGTCCACGCCCAGCTCGGCGAGCTTCGGATTCCCCCGGTGCTCGGACCATGCGGCGATGCCGGTGCCGGCGACGAGGATGATCATCAGCGCCGCGGTCAGCGCCCAGGCCTGGCGCGTGTCACCGGCCATCTCGCCGAACATGTAGATCGACGCGGCAGCCAGGAGCGGGATGACGAGCAGCTCGAGGAAGTTGGTGAGTGGGGTCGGGTTCTCGAATGGATGTGCCGAGTTGGCGTTGTAGTAACCACCGCCGTTCGAGCCCACCTGCTTGATGGCGACAAAGGCCGCCACCGGGCCGACCGGAATGACCTGCTCCTTCACGTCCACCTTCTTCGTCACCGCCTTGCCCTGCGCATCCTGGGCCGGCTTCCCGTCCGGACCGAGGACCGGATCGTCGTAGCTGGTCGCCTGGACGAGCGACGCGACCGCTCCCTTTCCGAAGGCCTGGGGAACGCCTTGCTGTGCGAGCACCACTGCGAGCACCAGCGAGATGGGAAGGAGGATGTAGAGGTTGGTCCGCACCATGTCGGCCCAGAAGTTTCCGATGCTCGAGGCCTGCTTGCGGACCAGGCCTCGGACCAGCGCCACCATCACCGCCATGGCCGAAGCGGCGCAGACGAAGTGCTGCACCATCAGGCCGCCGACCTGGCTGAGCTGACTCATGGTGGTCTCGCCGGAGTAGCTCTGCCAGTTGGTGTTGGTGATGAAGCTCACCGCCGTGTTGAAGGCGAGATCGGGCGAGAGCGGTCCAAAGCCGTAGGGGTTGAGCGGGAGCAGGTGCTGGAGCCGCAGAGTGGCGTAGAGGAGCAGGCCACCGGCCAGGTTGAAGAGGAGCATGGCGAGCGCATAGATCTTCCAGCTCATCTCCTTCGCAGGGTCGATCCCCGAGGAGCGGTAGATGAGCCGCTCCAGCGGCCCGAGCACGCGGCCGAGCGGACCCGGGGCCCCGGCGTAGACGCGGGCCATGAAGGTCCCGAGGGGCTTCATGAGCAGCAGCACCGCACCGAGATAGAGCGCGAGCTGCACGATGGCACTGGTGGTCATCAGAAGATCTCCGGTTTGAGGAGGGCGACGCAGAGATAGACCAGGAGCGCGCCGGTGGCGATGGCTCCCAGGAGGTAGATCGCGGTCATCGGACGTTCTCCGTCTTGGAATTCGATCGGGCGACCGCCAGGTGGTCGCCGAGCACGGCGAGCCCCCAGGTGAGCGCAAAGAACACGACGATCAACCCAACGTAAATGAGGTCCATGATCGGGGACTTTGCGTCCGGCGTGCCAGCGCAGGGAAGGTCTTGACCCTGGCAGACCTTGCGCGAAGGTTGGGCACGGAAGGTCCCGAGACTTCGAGCCGTGCCTGGAACGCGTGCAGGGGCCAGGCTCACCCTTCGCCAGGGATCCGCGCCGGGCTCAGCTCCTCGGTTGTGACTCACCGTCCACGAATGGGTCGAACGTTGCCAAATGCGGTGCCCCGCCCAGATCGCGTCGATCTTCGGCTCGCTTGCGACCGGGCGCGCATGGCATGTGCACTGCAGCACCGAGACTGAGACGTGCACTCGACCCTCGGGGGAGGGCGACGCTCAGGAAAGGAACGTCCATGGCGCAGGTAATCGACCCGATGGCCGCCGTGCTCCAGCGCGGCGAGGTGGACCCACCCATGATCAAGATCGAGGCGATCGTGGAGCCCTCGAGGGCTGAGGAACTCCAGGACGAACTCGAGCCTCTCGTAAGGACCATCACCAGCACGGAGGTGAGCTGGCGCCTTCGAGACGGCCGCCCGGGCGTCTATCGCGGGGTCGAGTATCTGGTCGACTCGATCCCGATGATCAAGCTGGAGCTCCTCGTCTACCGGTCGCGCGCCTCCTGGGTCGTGGAGGCGATCGAGCGCGCAGTATCGATGAGCCGCCAGGGAGGCCAGCTCCTGTCGGCCTCGCCCGTGGATTTCACGCTGGTTCGATTCGGTTCAGGTGCTGCCCAGCGCAGCCGGCGGGACTGATTGGCTCCCACCCAGGATCACGCCGGACTCGGGCTCGCCGACTGACGGCGATCGACGCCTCGTCGCTGCGCGCCGTCTCAGCGATTGACGCAGAGCCGGTCCGGGAGCGCTGAAGCGTCGAGAGCGGAGCCTCCAGAGAGGACGAATACCCGCTCCATCACGCTCAGGAGCTCCGCCACGTTTCCTGGCCAGGAGTGACGTTCGAGGGCGCGCTCGAGCGCTGGCGACAACGCCGGAGGTTCGCGGCCCTCTCTTCGCGCGAGGAAGGCCACCACCTCTCGAGCGATCGGGAGGATCTCGTCCTTTCGCTCTCTCAGGGGCGGAACGCGGAGCTCGACCACGTCGAGGAGATAGAAGAACTTCTTGCGAAACCGGCCGGCCACCATCTCCTGCTCGAGGTCGTGGGAGGTGCACGCAACGAGGCGGGGACGGGACGGGCGCGCATCATCCAGGATCGGGAGCGCGGTCGCCTGGATCGACCAGGACAGCGCGGCGACCTCGTCGAGGAAGAGTGTACCTGCCTGGGCCTCGCGCGCCCCGGCCGCGAGGTCCGCAGCAGCCGAAGGACAGTCGATCCGGACAAAGGGCCCGCCGGCGCGTGGCGACATCGCGTGGAGCGAACGCGCGAACGATGTCTTTCCCGTGCCCGTTTCGCCGACGAGCAGCACCGGTACGAGGTGGCGCGCCGAAGCGGCCAGTGCCCGTCCGAACGAATGCATGGCCGCCGAAGCGCCTTCGAAAGCGGCCAGGCAGGGAATGGCTCCGTCGGCGCAGTACAACCCCGTTCCGAATCTGGCGTCGGCGGCCGACATGACTGCTAGCGGGCGCGGCCCGGCGCGAGCTGCTGACGGACGAGCTCCTCGCACGAACCACGACAGTCCTCGAACAGTGCGGCGAAGTGGGAGAACACCGTGCCCACGACCGCGATCACGACCATCGTGAGGACGCCCAAGAGGAGCCAGTCCCGCTCGTGACGGACTGGGAACCTGACGCCAGGCAGGAATTGCAGGCCGTGCATCGCAGCTCTCATGTCACCCAGGTCGAGCATCGCGCGTGCCATGGCGTGCGGATACCCTAGGTGAACCAGGCGAGCGCCCAAAAGCGCGGCGTTGCTAGCGGGTCCCGCGCAAGGCGACACCAGGGAGGTGCTTCGCGTCACCGAGCCAAGGGATCGCAGGCCACGGCGATCCCCGCGTTTCTCGGCAGCAGCGTGCACGACCCAGCCCGGGCGGCTCGAGGGTTGCGTCGCGTGGGCGATCCACGAAGAGCAGCGGGACAGGAAAATCCGCCGAAGCTGCCGCCCAGCGCACGCATCAGGACGTCCGATAAGATGGATTATGGAAACTAGCCGAACGAGCCGACCCGCCTGCGCGAGCCCGCTGCTCACGCTCGAATCCACCGCATTCGCACAGGATTCTGCCCCGCCCGACCTATGACGAGTGCTTACGACGAGTGCTTCGGGGTGCCCTCACCCTCGTGGTGGCCACAGGTCTCATCCTTGGCCACCACCCGGACGATCCGCGGCGCGCGCACCGTCTCGGCCACCGCGCACGGACACCGGTTCGCCACCTGCTCGAGCTGCCCCTGGATGCTGTTGAGCGCTTCGGTCAGCTCGCGCTTCACCCGACGCAACCGCTCCAGCCGGCGCTGAGCCTGCTCGATGTGCGCCACCAGCACCTGCTTGAACCGCACCGCGAGCTCCGCCGCCGTCTCGCAGCCCGACCGCAGCTCCAGCACCGTCCGGATCTCACCCAGCGACAGCCCCAGCTCTCGGAGATCCAGGATCAGCCTGAGCTTCTCCAGGTCGTCCTCGGTGTACCGCCGGTGCCCACCTTCGCTCACCACCGACGGCTTGAGCAGACCTTCTTCCTCGTAAAACCGGATGGTCCGGACTGTGTTTCCTGTCGCCCGCGCCAGGTCGCCCGAAGTCAGGTCCGCTTGCATCCCGCCGTCATCCGTAACGGACCGACTGATCCCTGTCAATGAAAGACCAGGGTCCGACTTTTTCTGGCAAAATCGGCGCTCCCGGCTGGTTCGACGGCTCCTTCGTGTTGACGGGCGCCTGCTTGGTCTATAATGGACCAGAGGCGTCCAGTATGGCTGGAACCGCCGGAACGAGGAGAACGCATGAGCAACGTGGTGTCGGTCACGGAACGCGTGAAGCGTCACGTCGAGCTGTACAGCGAAGCCCCTCTGCCGACCGAACGGGGCCTGTTTCGCGCCGTGGTGTTTCGCGATCAGAAGACGGGCGCGGAGCACGTGGCGATGACCTTCGGTGACGTCCAGGGCGAGGGGGTGCCCGTCCGGGTCCACTCTGAGTGTCTGACCAGCGAGGTGCTCGGGTCGCTCAAGTGCGACTGCCGCGCCCAGCTCGACCGCTCCCTGGACTACATCGCCCAGAACGGCCGCGGCGTGCTGGTCTACCTCCGTCAGGAGGGACGCGGCATCGGCCTGGGCAACAAGATCCGGGCCTACGCGCTCCAGGCCCAGGGGCACGACACCTACGAGGCGAATCGGCTGCTGGGGTTCCCCGACGATCTGCGCCGGTACGACGTGGCCGCCGACATCCTCAAGCTGCTCGGGGTGACCATCGCGGACCTGATCACCAACAACCCGCTCAAGATCGAGGGGCTCGCCGAAGCGGGCATCCCCGTCCGGCGCCGCATCCAGCTCGCCTCGCCGGCCAACCCGCACAACATCGGCTACCTGAACACCAAGCGAGACCGGACCGGCCACCTGATCGCCCTCGACGACCAGCCGACGGCCCGCGCAGGTTGAGCGTCGAGCGTTGAGCGGCCCTACTGGGCGGACCGCGACTTCCGCTGCTTGGTCGGCGCGCCGGCCGGCTTCTTCGGCTTGCCGCCGATCTCGCTGAAGCGAAACGGAAACTCCACCGGCTGGGCCCGCTGCGGCTTGGGGAAGTACCAGTGGCGCAGCGCGTCCAGCAGGCAGGCCTCGACGGCCGGGTGGCGCAGCGTGCTCGACTTCACCCGCGCCTTCGTGACCACACCCTCCGGCAAGACCGTGAAGGCGACCACCACCACGCCCTGGACGTCGGCTCCGTCGGCCAGCGTCGATTCGTAGCAGAGCTTCACCTCGGCCTGGTGCGACTCGACCACCGAGTGGATCGACTCGGTGTCGAAGGGAAGCTTCCAGGCGTCCGGCACGCCGGCGTCCGCGGCGCCCGATCCTCCGTCGGCCTGGCCAGGGTCGTCGGTCCCCTCCCCGCTCCCCGCGGCGAAAGCCATCACTGGCAGGAAAATGGCGACGGCCAGCGCGAGTCGTCTCGACATGGGCTTCCTCTCCTCTGATCCAATCGGCGGCGGCAAAGAAGGCCTATCTACCACGCCCCTCGCGCCATGGCCCACGAAAGCGCACCGCCCGCTCCTCCCGGCGACCCAGCCGCGACGGACCTCGGCCCCGGCTCACGAGAGGAGCGTGAAGTAGAGCGCCCGCGCGGCGCTGCAGCGCGGACAGGACAGCCGCACCACGGCGAGCTCCTGCCCCCCGAAGAGGACTCGGTCCTCGCCGGAGCAGCCGGTGGCCAGCATCAGCGCCCCGCAGGCGCAGCGCGAGAGGATGGCGTGGTCGCTCATCTCCGCGACGGACCGGACCGCGATCGGGTTGTCCGCCGCGTCCCCGCGCCGGGTGCGGAACTTGGCCCGGAAGGCGCGCTGCCGCCGCCGCTGGCGCATGGCCTGCCACGACCCGCGCACGCTGCCGCCCGCCCACCAGAAGATCACCAACACCGGGAAGGAGATCCCCAGCACGATCCCGGCGATCCAGAGCCCCAGCGGCAGCTCGTCCTGGGCTGGGACGCGGAGCGCCACCCCCAGGGGCAGCTCGTAGCTCAGGATCCCGCGCGCCTTCCGCACCGCGTCCAGGTGCGCCGCGATGGCCGACGGCTCCACCGACCCGGCGGTGCTCCGGTAGACGTACTCCAGCACCAGCGCTCTGGGCTCGGTCCGGGCGTGGGCCTCCAGCCGGAACCCCGGTCCCTTCACCTCCTCCTCCCACGGCTGCGCCCTGGGGCGGCCCGGCAGATCGATCCGGATCACGTGGCGCACGTGCGACGGCGGGCCGAGGTCGAGCGGCGCGGTCCGCATGGGCGTATCGGTGTCCACCAGGGCCGACGACACCGCGCTGGCATAGAACTCGTGCGTCGCGCCCTCGTCGAAGGGCGGCAGGAGGTAGTGCTCCCGGACCACCAGCACGTTCTGGGGCCCGTCGTCCTGCACCTCCAGCGTCCCCGCGGTCCGGATGCGCGGCTCGTACCGCGCGTAATAGTTGAGGAACCGGCGCGAGAGCTCGGTCAGCGAGGTCGAGGCCACGGTCCGGCGCATCGACATCGCCCGCGGGCCCGCGAACCGGGTCTCGACGTCGAACGCCACGTCGGCGCCGAACCGGCGCACGCTGTAGAGCTCCTGCACGTCGACCAGTGGCTCGGGCGCGGCCGGCTCCGGGATCGGCTCGAACGCCTCCGTGGCCGGATCGACCAGCAGGCCGCGGCGGAACGGCGGCGGCGCCAGCAGGGCAAGATCGCCCCGCTCCAGCGACCGGGTCGGATCGACCCAGCGCCGCTTTCCACCCACGGTCGCGACGACGATGGCATGGTCGAACGCGAACGGCGACGCCAGGCGCTCCTCCACCCGCTCCTTCTCGGTGGTGCTCACCAGCGCCACCCGCGCCTCGATCCCCATGGCCGCGAGGAACGTCGCCAGGAGCAGCGACTTGTCCTTGCAGTCACCGAAGCGCCGCGCGTACACGACGGCCGGCGCGAAGGGCCGGTGGGAGTTGGGCCCCATCT
>Ga0302321_100003491_pt1 | contig 13488 bp, 14 predicted proteins | sample Fen_T0_1_FD_202505 | JGI IMG/M metagenome (GOLD analysis project Ga0302321, IMG submission 202505) | Peat permafrost microbial communities from Stordalen Mire near Abisko, Sweden - Fen_T0_1 | ecosystem: Environmental > Terrestrial > Soil > Wetlands > Permafrost | place: Sweden: Abisko...
GTAAAAGACAGCCAGAAGCCATAGGCCTTTACATTAAGAACGGATACATCCGGATCCCTAATTATGGACAGTACACCAATGTGGAAAACAGTGTATGCTTCGAAAAAAAATTGAAATAAGTTAAATTGAAATCTTTGATATAAATGGCAGGGGAATCCTTTAATAAAATTGACTTTACTGAAAAACCACTCTCCAAAGGTGAATATGAATCATGCATATTTCGCGACTGTGATTTTTCAGATTCTGATCTTTCGGACATAATTTTTATGGAATGCGGGTTTGATAACTGTAATCTCTCTATGGTTAAGCTCAACAGAACAGGCTTCAGGGATATTAAATTCAGGAATTGCAAAATGCTTGGTTTGCGTTTTGAACATTGCAATCAGATTGGCCTCTCAGTTAGTATTGAGAATTGTAATCTCAATCATTCTTCATTCTACCATACTAAACTTAAAGGGACAACTTTTAAAGATCTTAAACTGCAGGAGGCTGACTTCACCGGCTGTGACTTAAGCAGCTCATTGTTTGATAATTGCGACCTGACAGAAGCATCATTTGAAAACACCAATCTTGAAAAAGCTGATTTTCGCACTTCATTTAACTATTCAATTGACCCTGAACTCAACCGAATGAAGAAAGCCAGGTTTTCACTTGCAGGGATACCCGGACTTTTGATAAAATACAACATTGAAATAGATAACTGACAATTTAATAACTAAAGAAATGAAACAAGTTTCCATTGCTCCCTGGTTAACAGTACGTTATAGCGCTGAGGCAATTAACTTTTACAAATCTGCATTCGGAGCTGTTGAGGTTTACAGGATGGAAGGAGAAGGTAATGATTTGGTGGCCAGGTTATCAATTGAAGGGTCGGAGTTCTGGATTAGTAACGGATCGTCTGAAAAGCCTGATAAGGAACCTCTGGGAGGAGGGAATGTTCGGATCATCCTAACTGTTCCAGATCCTGATGCTGTCTTTAAACAGGCTCTAAGTGCTGGTGCAACAGAAATCTTCCCTGTTGGAGAGGAGTTTGGATGGAGGCTTGGACGTTTGGCAGATCCATTCGGACTTCACTGGGAGATAGGCAGGCAACTCGTCCCTGAAAGCTGAGCATTGTTTAACCCAATGCCTGCTAATTTATTCACCAACACTCACTTCAACTTCAGCGGGTTGTATAATAACTCCGTTATAATTTATTTGCGGCTTAATAATTCTTGTAATTATTTGTTTCCCTTGTTCCACGCTTGAATCGGTCCTGAACTTTGCAGACATCCTCATTCCCTGATCATACGGCTTATTAAGCAATTCAACCATTTCATAGCCATATTCAGTGAAATAATCCTGTATGCGTTCAAGCGCAAATTCAATCTGTTTCAGTCCTTTGGTTTCCGGATCGATGTTGCTTAGGTTCTTTTGAATGCGAATAATCTCATCAGCAACTTTTAATGCAAGTGCATGATCTATCTCTACCGGCGTTTGTTGTTCTGAATTAGCTGATTGATTTTGAGATTCAAGCAAACCAAGTAACAGATTGTCGGGTTTTATCCGTTCTTCGCGCAAGGATTCATATGTACTTTTAATTTTATCGAGCATTTCTGTTTTTTCCCTGGTGAGCTTATTTTTTAACCAGATGAAAATTATTGCAATAAAAGTTACTATCAAAAATACTGCAAGTATCAGAAAAAGAGTGTTTTTGCTGACCTTGCCGTTTAAGGTTGATAAATCAGAATTTGTTTTACTGCCTAGCTGCTGGATCTGCAGTCCCAAATTATTTGAGACTAACTGAATGTTGTTGTTTGTAATGGCTAATTCCTTTTTCATGGTGCCCAAACTATCCATAGCTGCAGTAAGTCTTCGTTCAAGTTTTTCAATATTTGAATTAGAAACAATTACCTGTTTAAGCAACTTTGAATTTAATTTTTCAAGATTCAGAATCTGACTTTGAAGCTGCTGTACTGAGTCATTCTGAGTTTGTGCAAATGAAACAGAGCTAAAGATTATGATTGCACCTAATATTAAGATTGCCTTTCTCATTTTATTAGACTAAAAATATTTTTGAAACCGACCAAATGAACTTATGGGATAATGGGTTATCATTAAACTGTTCTATCTGATATTGTTTTTCATTGATCAAAAATAGTCAAGTCAGGTGGTTATTCCAAAATTCTTTTACAACCTGACACTTACGCACACGAGACGATGAAAATTAGGTTTGTTTTCACAAAAAAAAGATATACTTTTGCGACTGAAATTATGGCCCCATAGTTCAATGGATAGAATGGAGGTTTCCTAAACCTTAGATTCAGGTTCGATTCCTGGTGGGGCTACAAATAGTTGTCTTCGCTGCTATTCGATTGATATACGATACTTATAAGTTTCAAAGAGTGTTCCATTCTTTAATCTGTTATGGTCAGCAGTGAATTCTTGCCAGGTACCGTGCGTCGTTAAAATAAATTATCTTTGAATATATTAATTCTGATAATCATGAACTGGTTAGATGCTGTAATTGTCATTATCCTCATCCTCTCACTTGTTATGGGATTTATTAACGGACTGGTAAAAGAAGTCGCCTCCCTGGCTGCCTTGATAATTGGCATATGGGGAGCTATAAAATTTTCGAGTTATACTGCAGGTAAACTTTATGATTATTTTGATATGACAGGGCATTGGGTTGGTGTAATCGCTTTCCTGATTACATTCGCTATTATTGTAGTAATTATACACTTTGTAGGAATTCTGGCTGATAAGGTTGTTAATGCGGCCTCCCTGGGCTTTATTAACAGGATCCTGGGTATTGTATTCGGATTGCTTAAATCAGTGCTTATAATGAGTGTTTTCTTTGTTTTATTAAATGCGGTAGACGCACGAAGATCATTTCTCCCAAGGAAGACTATTGAAGAATCCAAATTTTATAATCCAATATCAGATATTGCTCCGGCAATCTTTCCCATAATCGGAGAAGGGGGTTTTAACAGAAGCTTCGACCGGTTTAAAAAGAAACCGGAAGATCCCATTATCTAACCCTGTTTATTATATTTGCACTCTCAAAAAAACACTTTTATGAATTTTGTTGATGAACTGAAATGGAGAGGCATGATACATGATATTATGCCAGGAACAGAAGAACTATTAAACAGGGAAAAGACCAGCGGGTACATAGGCTTCGATCCTACTGCCGACTCATTGCATATTGGGCATATGGTGCAGGTAATGCTGCTGGTTCACTTTCAACGGGGCGGACATACTCCGATAGCTCTCGTTGGAGGGGCTACAGGCATGATAGGTGATCCATCAGGCAAATCAGAAGAAAGAAACCTGCTTGATGAGGTATCGCTGAGAAAAAACCAGGAGGCAATTAAGAAACAGCTCTCTAAATTCCTCGATTTCCGGTCGGACAATGAGAACCGGGCTCTTATGGTGAATAATTATGACTGGATGAAGGAATATTCATTTCTCGGATTCATCAGAGATATAGGTAAGCATATTACAGTAAACTATATGATGTCAAAAGACTCTGTGAAAAAAAGAATTGGTTCTGAATCAAAAGAGGGGATGTCATTCACGGAATTTTCGTATCAGCTGGTGCAGGGAACAGATTTTCTGCACCTCTATAATAACTTCAATTGCAAGCTCCAGATGGGCGGCTCCGATCAATGGGGGAATATTGTAACTGGGACGGAACTTATTCGCCGTAAAGCAGGCGGAGAGGCTTTTGCGATAACTTGTCCTCTGATCACCAAGTCAGACGGTACTAAATTCGGAAAAACAGAATCGGGGAATGTCTGGCTCGATCCTGAAAAAACAACACCTTACCAGTTCTATCAATTCTGGCTTAATGTATCGGATGAGGACGCTGCAAAATATATTAAAATTTTCACAGTGTTAGGTCAGCAGGAGATTGAAATGATCATTTCAGAACACAATAATGCTCCTCACGAACGTTTGTTGCAGAAAAGACTTGCTGAGGAGGTCACAGTTATGGTTCATTCCAGAAGTGATTATGAAGGTGCCGTTGAGGCATCACAGATCCTTTTTGGTAAAGGGACAACAGAATCCCTGAAGAAGATGAATGAGAATACATTTCTGTCAGTCTTCGAGGGAGTTCCTGTGTTTGATGTCAGCAGGGATATTTTGATTAATGGCGTAAGTATTGCAGATCTTTGTGCGGAACATTCCCTTGTATTTGCCTCTAAAGGGGAACTGAGAAGACTCGTACAGGGTGGAGGTCTCAGCATAAATAAAGAGAAGATTGAAAATCCCGATGCACAATTAAAACCGGAATCGCTTCTTAATGATAAATATCTTCTGATCCAGAAAGGGAAAAAGAATTATTTTCTGATACGGGTAAGCTGACTCTATTTCACAAAGTCAGCTGCAATAATCGAAACATCATCGAATGTAGATGGATTATTATGCGGTAACCCGAGATCCTCGATCATTTCTATAATATTTTTCTCTACAGGCCGGGTATTAGAGATATGGCTTATTATTTCTTTAGTTCCGATATCAGTGCCATCAGGGTATTTTAATTCGGAAAGGCCATCTGTATAACATACAATCTTAGAAAAGTCCCTGATAATTATTTCGGATTTTTTCACTCGTGGAATCTCGTCAAGCATTCCGATACCTACGCATGAACTGCGGAGATGAAACACTTCTTTTGTAAATGTATTATATAAAACCGGAGGGTTATGTGCCGCATTTATATACTCCAGCACTCTTGTTTCATGATCATACCTGGCAACAAAAAGCGTAATAAATTTTTCGCCGGCTGCATTAATAACGACTATTGAATTTAGCTTTCTGACGAGTACTTCGAGGTCAATATCACACGTAAACAGAGCTCTTAAACTTGCCTGGAAATTTGACATCAGTATTGCTGCAGAAATCCCTTTCCCTGAAACATCGGCGATGCAAAAGCCTGTTTGCGTTTCACAAAGCCTGATGCAATCATAATAATCCCCTCCGACTTCATGATGAGGGAAATAAAAACCAGTTACTCTTAATTTCGGGTTTTCAGGCATCTGGCTGTTATCAGGAATGAGCATTTTTTGCATTTTGGCTGCAAGTTCAAGCTCTTTTTTCAAGGCCTCCTGGCGCAGGCTCTCATTGAATAACCTGATATTCTCGATAGCAACAATAATAATGCTTGACAGGGTTTGGATAAAATTCAGATGTTTCAGCACAGGACTCATGCCCTCCCCCTCTTCCTCAATATCTCCTATAAAAACAAAAGCCAGATGTACGTTGTTATTATATACCGGTACAATAATATCTACTCCCTCAAGTCCCATTTCGGCAGCACCGAAGAAGATCTCCTTAATACCAAGAAGCTTCGATTCAACGTCTATACTTTCAAGATGCTTTGGAAAGCCACCGTTTAATAAACATTCCCAGGTGCCGGAGTGTTTAAAAATTAGAATTTTACCTATGCCCAGGTTATGCCTCAGGATGTATTCATACTTTGATAAAAGGTCCTCAGTGGGTAGATTTGCATTAATCGATAATGTAATATCGAGTAATGAGTCTAATTTAAATCTCGAGATCTTTAACCTTTCACCCGGACCTTTTTTATCTTCCATAATCTTTTTTATCCCTTGACTCTTTCAACGTATGTTTTGTCTACAGTATTAATCCGTATTTTATCTCCGGTATTAACAAACAGGGGAACCATAATTATAGCACCATTCTGAACTTTAGCCTGTTTCAGAGCATTGTTTGCCGTATCGCCTCTTAAACCTGGTTCCGAATAGGTAACCTCCATTACAACTGACTGGGGAATATCCACTGAAAGTACGGTTTCAGTGTCTGCATGGACTACTATTTCAACACTAGCACCCTCGAGGAGAAATTCATGATTATCAATCAGCTCTTCATTAATATGAATTTGTTCATACGTCTCCAGGTGCATGAAGTAAAAACCCATATCATCTTTATAAAGATACTGATACGGGCGTCTTTCAACCCTTGCAAGGTTAACCTTGGTTCCTGATGAGAAAGTATTGTCAATTACCCTTCCGTTTTTAAGGCTCTTGAGTTTTGTCCTCACAAATGCCGGTCCCTTGCCAGGTTTCACATGTTGAAATGACACAATGGTATAAAGGTCGTTATTAAATTCAATGACTAACCCGTTTCTAAAATCTGCAGTACTTGCCATAAGTATTTCTGTTATTCAATTGTTTAATTTATCTATTTCTTTGTGGTCCCCAGCGGGTACTTCAATCCTTCATAATTTACAATTTCGCATGTAAATGCGCCTACAAATATATCAAATCGTATTTTAACTGGTAAAAAATTCTTATCAGCAGAAAACCAGAATGACACATCCTCTTCAGTTTTAAACAATCTTCCGGTCTCGGTTACAGGATTAAATTTATAACACAATATCCTGCCTGCTTTCGTTTTTACCTCATCCATACCAATATATTTCAGCCTGATTGGATATAGTTCATCACAGAACCATGACATGATTGTTGTGATCTGACCTTTTTTAAGAAGGCTATCGAAAGGAAGTATGTTATTTCTGAAATAGTAGAAGCAGGAAAGGATGTCGTGAATGCGGGGAGGCGCTATATGTATACCCGTAAGATCGCTGTTGAGTATGCTGGAATCAGCCCTTGTCTTATGATCAAATAAAACAACATTATAACGCCTGTAATGGCCTTCCCGGATATTCCTGACCGACTTTACAGGCAGTTCTGTAGAAGGATCAATATAGCTTTCGTAAATATCCAGAACCTTGAAGAGAGCTTCAGCCACACCTGTGGTTCTCGCAGCCAATTCCGAATGCCAAACCTCCCTGCCATTGAATGTATCACTTTTTAATTCAAGCGTTCCGCTCCCGGCGGTTATAAAACCGTACTGAATTGAATAGGTCACTTTCTCACCAACCTGATACGATGATACCTGTCCTTTCGCAATAGTCGGAATTATTGATAGAATAAAAACGATATATAAAAAGCTCTTCATAGTACTTTTCCTGAACGCAGCAATTATGGAGATTATTTTCCCAGGATGTTTTTTCTGGGTTTGGAAGTTATAAAATCTTTCAGATATAATGGTTCAAAGTAAGCAACGTCCTCAAATTTATGATCATTAAAAGAAAGCATTACAGGTTTTTGCATGTGTGTGGCAGATATCCTGAAATCAGCAGAGAAGACGGCATTTCCCCGGTTTATCACCTCTTTGCATTTCAGTGCTCCGTCCCCGAAAAAAACAATTTTCCGTGAATCAGGAATTGTGCTAAAAGTATCCTGATCAATAATTTCTGCAACAATATTTTTAACTATATTTCCCCCCGAGTCGTAGAGCGCATAATAAACCTCCATTCTCCGGGCATCAAGCATAGGGCAGAAAAGCGTATCATTGTCCTGTTCGTCATTAAAGTATTTGCTGCTTCTAATTCCCCAGTACATTGCAGACGTTGTTTCGATACCGATAATTGGTATGGATGCCCCGTATGCAATTCCTTTGGCAACCGATACTCCGATTCTAAGTCCGGTATAAGATCCGGGACCTTTGCTCACCGCAACAGCATCGAGATCGAGTGCCCTTATTCCGTTTTCCCTGAATATTTCATCAATGAAAACCGTCAGTTGTGACGCATGTGATTTTGACTCACTGTCTTCCCTCAGTGAGATTATACCGGTGCTGTCGCATAATGCTACCGAGCAGAGATTTGTGGCGGTTTCAAGACATATAATCATGTTTTGAAAGGGATACAGACAGCCTATTTCACTTTAAAGAGTTCTTCCTTTTTCACAACCTCAATCAGAGTACTGTCAGACAATTTTTTGCTGATAGCGCTGAAAGGGGCGGAAATCACTCTGTCATTTGCATTTACTCCGGAAAGGATTTCTATATATGAATTGTCCTGGATACCTGTTTTGACATCCTTAGCCAGGGCATATTTCCCATCAGTAATAAATACCAGTGTACGTATATCCTTTTGTGAAGGAGTGCCTGCAACTTTTGTTGTATCGGTGCGGGTTGTTACAGACTGAATAGGAACCGTAAGAATATCATGTTTTGATTGGGTGCGGATTTCGACTGTTGCAGACATTCCTGGCCTGAACGGGTTTTTATCGCCGGCGTCAACAAGTTTTTGATATGACTGCGGAAGAACAAGAATTTTAACATCAAAGTTGGTTACCTGGTCAGCAGAAACACCGGTAGTTTTGGCTGAATTTGCAATTTCAGTAACAATTCCTTTAAATTTCTGATCGAGATATGCATCAACTTCAATTAGTGCAGTATCTCCAAGTTTTACTCTTGGAATATCATTCTCATTAACCTGGACCTGAGCTTCCATTCTGGAAAGATCAGCAACACGCATAAGTTCTGTACCGGCCATCAGGTTGGTTCCTGCAACCCTTTCCCCGAGTTCTACAAGAAGCATGGATACTGTACCAGTCAATGGTGCATAAATAGATGTCTTTAGAAGATTTTCGTTGGCATCTTTAACAGAGGCTTCACCACTGGCTATGGCAAATTTGGCAGCGTCAACGGTTGATTTTGCGACGGAATAGGTTGCCTGTGCCTGTTCAAAGTCTGATTTTGAAATGGTCTGCTGTTCATACAGTTGTTTACTTCTGGTGAACGCCAGGTCAGCCTGCGTAAACTGAGCTTCTGACTGTGCGAGACGAGATTTGGCAGAACTGATTTCAGCCAGTGATCTGTCTCTCTGGGAAATGTAATTATCAGGTTTGATCCTGAGCAATAGCTGACCTTTTACAATCGGGTCTCCCTCTTTAACTGTCAGTTCAACTATTTCACCAGATACATCCGGACTGATTTTAACCTCTTTCTCAGGTTGGATTTTACCGTTTGCCGTGATGGTTTCTACAATTGTGCGTTTTTCAACATTCTCAACTGCAATTTTTAAAGTGAGAGCTTTGCCAAACCAGCCGGCTTTCTTTCCAACAACTGCAAAAAGAATGAATACAACTACTATCGGGAGTAAAATCTTAAGGATCTTATTGTTTTTCATGTTTTTGAATCTTAAAATGAGTGGTATTTCAAATGATTAATTGAGTTTTAAGGGTAAGCCTTTATAAAAATCGAGGACTTTGGTTTTAAATACAAATTCATACTTAGCCTGTGCCATATCAGATTGTGCTTTGAGTAATTGTGTTTTTGCAGCATTATAGTCAACGGGCGTAACCATTCCCACATTAAATTTTTGTTCGGTATATCTGAAAGATTCTTCAGTTGATGCAATGGCTTTAATACTTACATTGAATTTTTTGAGTGCAGCAACAGCATCTGTATATGCCTGCTGGATATTTTTATAAAGTTGTTTTTTACTTCCTTCAAGATTGTATTGACTGGTTTCTACATTTAATCTTGAATTTGAGATATTCTTATTGACCTGCCATCCGTTAAGGATAGGAATGTTTAAAGAGAGACCTACTCCGTAGTTCTTATTGTTTTTCAACTGTGTATTAAAGGACTGCATTCCGGGAACATTTGAAATGTATGTATACCGGCTGTTTAATGAGTAGTTCATGGAAAGTATCGGGCTTCTGCCGCCCTTTGCCATTTTAAGACTATATTGACTTGCAGTCAGTTTAAGCTCAGAGCTTTTTATTTCCGGTCGGTTTTTTGAAGCAATCTCATAAATATCATCAATGTTTCCGGAAATTGGAGAATTCGGATCAACATTAATATCTGGAACTACAACTTCAAATCCAGAAGGAGTTTTAAGCTCAAGAAACTGGGTAAGAGTAAGGACAGATGTTTCGAGCTGGTTTTTAATTGTTATCAGGCTTAGTTCTTCCTGGGCAGCCTGTGCTTCGATCTGAAGCAGGTTTCCTTTAGCTACACTGCCTGCATCAACCAGTTTTCTGGTTTTTTCAATCTGCTGCAATGTAATATCGAGCTGATTCTGGTTCGCAGTAACAAGTTCTTTATTGAGAAGTACCTGCAGATACCCGAGAGCAACATTCAGTGCAACATTATCGCTGATGTTTTGCAAATCCTGCTGACTGGCCAGAACCTGGTATTTGTTCTTTTGTATTGCATTATAGTATATCAATCCATTGAAGACAGGCAGATTGCCGCCAAGGTAAAAATAGTCAGATTGCAAAGTTTGATTGTAGAACTGATAAGTGTTCTGATCGAGTGCACGACCGAAGGAATAACCATGGGAAGCTTGTCCATTAAGCGATGGCAGAAGCTGAAATTTTGATAGGTCGAGTGAATTCTTTTGAACATCAGTCTGAATAGCCTGTTGTTTTATCTGTATATTATTTTCAATTGCATATTTTATACATTCTTCAAGTGACCATACTTTTTGTTGCGAGAAGATGATTTCTTGTGACGAAAGAATACAGATGAATATCAGGATAAAAAGTTTTTTCATATTTAAATATTTGGTTTTTTGGATGACCTTTTCTGAATCAGGCCGAATTATGGCGGATTGTTGTTTGCTAAGTTTCAAATACATTTGATAAATATCAGAACAGAAATCTCTTAAAAATAAGTTTACGAAGATAAATAATATCTAGGACAGAAGAAATTTTTTTTTCAATTGTCTGAAATAAAGAGAATGAAACATCGGTACAGATTTAAAATAATTTATTCTCTTTCGCCATCCTGATCAGCTCGGGATGAACGAAGATCCTCTAAATAATTTATAATGACGGCTTTAAATTTGTATATCTTTGCTATTATTATCTTAAGTTTATATACTAAATACTTAATTATATGACTAATAATGAATTAAATCTGGAACCGGGAGTAATTTTCGGCGATGATGTCAAGGCTCTTTTTGATTTTGCAAACAAAAACGACTTTGCTATTCCTGCTGTAAACGTAGTCGGAACGAATTCTGTAAATGCCGTTCTTGAAACTGCCAGAACAGTTAATTCACCTGTTATTGTTCAATTCTCCAACGGAGGTGCGCATTTTTTCGGAGGCCAGGGCCTTCCAAAGGAGAATCAGGTTGGAGCGATTGCAGGTGGCATTTCCGGAGCTCTGCATGTCCATAATGTAGCTGATTACTATGGCATTCCTGTAATCCTGCATACCGATCACGCCGCACGTAAGCTGCTTCCATGGATAGACGCTCTTCTTGATGCCGGGGAGGAATTTTTCGAGGCAAACGAAAAACCACTTTTCAGTTCTCATATGCTTGATCTTTCAGAAGAACCGCTGAAGGAGAATATTGAAACTTGCAAGAAGTATCTTGAAAGGATGAGTAAAATCGGAATGACACTCGAAATTGAACTGGGTGTTACAGGCGGAGAAGAGGATGGTGTCGATCATTCCGGGGTTGACAGTTCCCGCTTATACACTCAACCCGAAGATGTGGCATATGCTTATGAGGAACTTTCAAAAATAAGTGACATGTTCACTATTGCTGCTTCATTTGGCAATGTTCATGGAGTTTATAAACCCGGGAATGTAGAGCTCAAGCCGGTTATTCTGAAAAACAGTCAGGATTATATTATTAAGAAATTTAAAACCGGCCCTAATCCGGTAAACTTTGTATTTCACGGCGGATCCGGATCTGAGAAGCATCTGATTACAGAAGCCATCAGATATGGTGCTGTAAAAATGAATCTCGACACTGATATGCAGTGGGCATTCTGGGACGGGATAAATAAATATTCAAAGGAAAAACAAGGATATCTGCAAAGCCAGATCGGCAATCCCGAGGGTGAAGATAAGCCTAATAAGAAGTATTATGACCCGAGAGTGTGGCTCAGAAAAGGAGAAGAGACCTTTATTGCCAGGCTTAAAGAAGCATTTGCGGATCTGAATGCGATGAACAGGTGTTAATTAACACTTAAGATTTTGAATTTTACCCTACCTTAGAGGAATTAATAGGAAGGTAAAAGATAAAGTTGTTAATAAACTAAATCACAGGCAGCCAGTCATATACCGACCGGCTGTTTTTTTTATGTTAAAAACTATTTTACAACAGCAGTTTCCTGAAAATCTGTTTTTCTAATTTAGCTGTCTGATTATTTATCCATGGGGCTGAGACACACAATTTATAAAGAAGATCGATTGAGACGAACAAATCGTCTTTCCCTGATGCTGAACAATCGGGAAATGAGAGCCCTGGGTATATATTGCAACCGCTACCGGGTAAAAAACAAATCAGAATTCCTTCGTGAAACAATTATGAAAGCCATTCTTAAAAGATTCGAAGAAGAACATCCAACCCTTTGGGAGGAGAATGAGCGGACCCTCTTTAATCAGAATGTTACCCAATAACTTTTGGATAATACCTGTCTTTTTCTAATTTTACAACTCTATTTAAAATGATTTGAAGCTTTTATCATTAATCTCTTGTTCCATTGTATATTTGTATGAAGAACAGGTGATTATATCCAGATAAATTTTGAAGATGTATCCGGACAGTTTTAAAAGTAATCCGACGAAGAGAACACCCTGGATAATACTTGAGCCGGGAAGAATATTCATTATGGGTCGGTCAATACCCGAAAATCCTAACGAATTCTATAAGCCTGTCCGTGAATGGACAATTAAATATGCCGCGGATTTTTCTGAGAAGTCTAAAATAGAGCTGGGGTTTGAGTATATAAATACAAGTTCAATAAAATGGATATTTACTATTTTAAAGGAACTTTCGGAAATGAAGGAGTTAGCTAAAAATGCGAGTGTAACATGGTATTATGAAAGAGGTGATGAAGATATGTGTGAATTGGGTTTTATCCTGCGGTCACTTGTCGACTGCTCTTTTTTAGTGGTAGAAGTGGGTGAAATGAATAAAGAACGATATGATGAAATCTTATCAAAACCGGAATAATCGAAAAAGAACCTGTGCATCAAATTCACCAGTTATAGATCATTTCTAAAAAATAATTCTAATTTTGCTGCTCGTTTTACTGATCATTGACCCATGGTGTAATTGGCAACACGTCAGATTTTGGTTCTGAAGAGTCCTGGTTCGAGCCCAGGTGGGTCAACTGAAAAGCCTGCTATTTAAGCAGGCTTTTTTTTAGTGTTAAGCTGCCATGCTTCCAATTAATTTCTCAGATGGAGTTTCTGCCCTTATAAACGCCTGAATCATACAGTGTTTCAATTCGACCGGTATAAGTCAATTTTCCTCTTGTTAAACTTGAAATAGTGGCTCTGGCTGTTTTGTTGGACGATATATCCATCGTGACGTCATAAATCCCGATATCGGAAGTTACTGAGAATCTGATATAAAAGGTCAGATGTTTCTCATCCTTTACAATTTTCAATCCGCTGATTCTTCCTTCAGCAGTAACTCCACCAACTCCGTTCAGCCCCATCCTGCTGTTGGATCCGGTTTGCAGAACTGCTGAGAGTGAGTCAACCATGATAAAGTTTATACCTGATATTACCGGCACTCTGTCTCCATATTGATTTTCAAGATAATCTGCTTCCAGCACAAAACTCTTATTCATAAGCATTGTATCTATTACCTGAAAATCAAAATACTGTCTTTCCTTTCTTGCTGCCTTCTGCTCTTCGCGGGACAACTTCGTA
>Ga0302321_100003493_pt1 | contig 13487 bp, 11 predicted proteins | sample Fen_T0_1_FD_202505 | JGI IMG/M metagenome (GOLD analysis project Ga0302321, IMG submission 202505) | Peat permafrost microbial communities from Stordalen Mire near Abisko, Sweden - Fen_T0_1 | ecosystem: Environmental > Terrestrial > Soil > Wetlands > Permafrost | place: Sweden: Abisko...
AAACGATTGCGTGCCCACCTTTTATGAACGCGATCAATGCGGTATTCCCAAGCGCTGGCTGGGCATTATGCGCGAGAGCATGGCAACACTGACGCCCTATTTCTCGGCTAATAGAATGGTGCGCGACTATACCAGCCGTCATTATCTGCCATTGGCAGCCAGTTACCATAAACGTGTCAAAGACCATGCCGAATTAGGTCATAACCTGGTCAACTGGTTAAAACATATCGATGATTTCTGGCCCAAAATCCATGTCGATAACGTGGTGACAGAGACCCGGGATAATCAACATCGGTTCACTATGCAGGTTTATCTGGGTGAATTAACGGCGGCGGATGTCTGTGTTGAGCTGTTTGCAGAAATCCCGGAACAAGATACCTTCTGTATTCAGCCCATGCAGATAGAACAAGCATTGGCGGGCGCGGTCAATGGCTTTATTTACAGCACCCAAATTCCTGCAACAAGACCTCTCTCTGATTACACACCACGAATCAGGCCCTATCATCCTGACTGCTCGATCCCGTTGGAAACAAGTCATGTTTTTTGGGTTAACAGTTAGTTGCCAAAAAAGTTTTTTCTCTTCCCCCGTTGTTCCCAATATAAGGACAATCACTGTAGGGCTTGCTATGCACGCCTTGGGAGTTGGGAGAGAAGATTGCAATCTGCTTAAGAACTGCTGCTAAACAATACGCGTAATTCACTAAGCCTATTAACATAAAATGGGGAAAGTAGATGACTGATGCAACCATACTGCTTAGTCATCCCACCCTTTTTCATCAGTGTATAACAAGCCTCTCCGGTTTATCTGAACCCCGGACAGAACTATCCCGTAACGGTGCCACTTGCCCGGTTTCCCGGTATTTTTTATAGTCGGCGAGCACTTGGGCGTGATCGAATGCCAAAGATTCGGGCAACTCATTCAGACTGAACAAGCGGCAATTTTTAGCGTCATCTGCTGCTATAGGCGTTCCAGCCGCCTCGGCTACATAAACCGCCGTCACCGTATGCCCACGGGAGTCCCGTGAAGGATCAGAATAGATGCCAAGCAATGCTATCAAATGCACATCAAGGCTGACTTCTTCCTGGGCCTCGCGCTTGGCTGCCTGTTCGACGACTTCACCAAGATCGACAAAGCCGCCGGGAATCGCCCAGCCATAGGGTGGATTAGCACGCTCAATCAATACAATGGGACGGTCAGGGAAATCGATCAGCTCAATAATGATGTCGGCTGCGAGCAAGGGGGTAATGGGTTTGGGCATGGTATCCTCCGGAAAATGTAACCTAACAGTTCAAACCAAAGAATTAATAATATCCTTTTCTATTAATTTTGATCATGAACCTGTTTTTTAGTGAGTAAACCCATTGTAACCGATACTAATAAACCAAACACTTTGGTATTCTGCATGAACGCAACTGGCTTATAGTTTATAATTAGCATCTTTTTTAAAATCCTCATCGACCAGTGCTCATTTATAACGTCTGGTATCGACTGTCATTGGTTAAAAACACCCCCCATGCAAGAAATAAATCCGATTAAAAATAAAATAGCTGACCTGAAAAGCCGTGGTGATGCCCTCAGGAGGTATCTTTGACTTTGATGTCAAGAGTGAACGCTTAGTCGAGGTTTTACGAGAACTGGAAAATCCCAAGATTTGGGATAATCCCGAACAGGCGCAAGCCTTAGGTAAGGAGCGCGGTCATCTGGAAGTGATTGTTAATACCATTAATGAGTTGGAACGCGGTTTAACAGATGCTGAAGAATTGCTGCTTATGGCAATTGACGAAGATGACGAAGAGACTGTTGATACCGTTGTTGATGATTTGGCGCAATTTGAAAAAAGAGTCGCAGGCCTTGAATTCCGGCGCATGTTTTCAGGTGAAATGGATGCAAATAATGCCTTTCTGGATATACAGTCCGGTTCAGGCGGTACAGAAGCGCAAGATTGGGCATCCATCATTGAGCGAATGTTTTTACGTTGGGGCGAACGCAAAGGCTTTAAAACCGAATTGATTGAAGAATCACAGGGTGATGTGGCCGGCATTAAAAGTGCCACGATCAAGTTTGAAGGTGAATACGCCTTTGGCTGGTTGCGCACCGAAACCGGTGTTCATCGCCTGGTCAGAAAATCACCGTTCGATTCCGGCAACCGCCGCCATACTTCGTTTGCCTCGGTGTTTGTATCGCCGGAAATCGATGACGATATTGATATAGACATTAACCCTGCCGATGTGCGCGTGGATGTTTACCGTGCCAGCGGCGCGGGTGGTCAGCACATCAACAAAACCGAATCCGCCGTGCGTATGACGCATAATCCGACCGGCATTGTCGTGCAATGCCAAAGCGATCGCTCGCAGCATAAAAATCGCGATACCGCAATGAAACAATTGAAAGCGAAATTGTATGAATTGGAAATGCGCAAGCGCAGTGAAACCGCTCAGGCTTTGGAAGACACCAAATCCGATATAGGCTGGGGCAGTCAGATTCGTTCTTATGTGCTGGATCAATCGCGTATCAAGGATTTGCGCACGGGTGTGGAGACGGGTAATACTCAAGCGGTTTTGGATGGCGATCTGGATCAGTTTATTGAAGCGAGTTTGAAGAGTGGACTGTAAACGGGAATCCCGCTGCTCACTCATTTAATTACCGTTTATATTACTCATTTATGAAAATAGAAGCATTGCGTGTAAAAAACTTTAAAGCTTTCAAAGACATTAAATTAACCAATCTACCGGCAATTTCTGTTTTTATAGGCGCAAACGGAACGGGAAAGACCACGCTCTTTGATATTTTCGGATTCTTGCGCGATGCCTTACAGGATAATGTCCGTGTCGCTTTACAAAAACGAGGTGGTTTTAAAGAGGTGATAACACGCGGTGAAACAGGCCCGATTGAAATTGAAATTAAATTTCGGGAACATGATGATAGGGCACATAGCCCTTTAATCACTTATTCCTTGATTATTGAGCTGAACAATAATCAACCAGTTGTTAAGCGTGAAATCCTTAAATATAGGCGAGGTGCAAAGGGACAGCCTTGGCATTTCTTGGATTTCAAGAAAGGCTCGGGGATGGCGATTACTAATGAAGATAGTTACGAAGATAAAGAATCCAAAGAAACCAAAGAGGAACAAACCGTTGATTCCCCAGACATTCTTGCTTTAAAAGGTCTAGGCCAGTTTCAACGCTTTAAAGCGGCTAACAGCTTTCGTAAGTTAATTGAAAGCTGGCATGTGTCTGATTTTCATATCGGGGATGCCAGACCCAGCCAAGAAACAGGCTATGCAGAACATCTTTCAACACGCGGCGAAAATATGGCGTTAGTTGCCCAGTTTATGTATGAGAATCATCGTTCAATCTTTGATGATATTCTGCAAAAAATGGCACAGAGAGTACCGGGTGTTTCCAATGTGGAAGCTACAAATACCGAGGATGGACGCATACTCTTAAGATTTCAAGACGGCTCTTTCAAAGACCCGTTTATCGCCCGTTATGTTTCTGACGGCACAATCAAAATGTTTGCTTATTTGCTGCTGTTACATGATCCCAACCCACATCCGTTATTGTGTATAGAAGAACCGGAAAACCAACTGTATCCCAGTCTTTTTGGTGGTTTAGTAGAGGAGTTTCGTGACTATGCTGACAAAGGTGGGCAAGTCATGATTTCAACGCATTCGCCTGATGTATTAAATTATATCAAGCTTAGTGAAATTTTTTGCTTGTCTAAAAAGCAAGGCATTACTGTCATTGAGCGGGCCAGTGAGAATGATCTGCTAGTTAATTTAACAAAAGAAGGTGATCTACCAGGAGCTTTATGGAAACAAGGCTTATTTAATGGGCTTCATCCTCAATGAAACTATTGGTATTTTTGCTGGAGGAAGAGTCGATGAAAGCCTTGCTGGATATTTTATTGCCACAAATCCTGCCACCAGAGATAGATTTTCTTTGCATACCCCACGAAGGCAAGCAAGATTTGGAAAAATCAATTCCACGGAAATTACGCGCATGGCAAACTCCCGGTACTGCCTTTGTTATTGTGCGCGACAAAGATGGAGCCGATTGTATTGAAATCAAAAAACGCCTAGTCAATTTATGCCAACAAGCAGGACGAAATGACAGTTTGGTGCGCATAGCTTGCCATGAACTGGAATCCTGGTTTTTAGGTGATTTAGGAGCGGTTGAAAAAGCCTTCAATATCAAAAAACTGGCTGAACAACAACGCAACAGAAAATATAAAGAACCTGATAAGTTATCCAATGCTTCAGAAGAACTGGAAAAATTAGTCAAAGGCTATCGTAAGATTAGCGGAGCCAAGAAGATTGCTGCTTACATGACTATTGACCAAAACTATTCTCACAGCTTTAATTGTTTTATTAGCGGGGTTAACAGCTTGATTAAACAGAGCTAACAGCTCCTTGTAACACAATTACACATCATTTCACTTTTTAAATTTTTAAAACCATGTCAGAAATCCAACAAGACGAACAAGAACAAATCAAACAACGCCGCAGCAAATTAACCGAGTTGCGCGAAAATGGCAGCATTGCTTTTCCTACCGATTTTCGCCGCAATGTGGTTGCGGGCGAACTTTTGGCCGAATATGGTGAAAAGACCAAAGAAGAATTGGAAACCGAACCTGTCCGGGTAAAACTGGCTGGTAGAATCATGACCCGCCGAGTCATGGGCAAGGCCAGTTTTGCGCATATTCAGGATATGTCCGGCAAAATTCAGCTTTATGTAACTCGCGACGCCTTACCTGAGGGGTTTTATAACGAGCAGTTTAAGAAATGGGATATTGGCGACATTATCGGCGCGGAGGGTGTGTTGTTCATTACCCAAACCGGTGAACTGAGTGTTAAGGTTGACGAAATTCGTCTGCTGACCAAAGCCTTGCGTCCGCTGCCTGAAAAATTTCATGGCATTGCCGACCAGGAAATCAAATACAGACAGCGTTATCTGGATTTAATTATGAGCGAACAATCCCGCAATACTTTTCTAATACGCTCAAAGATCGTTGCGTACATTCGCCAGTTCCTGATTGAACGCCAATTCCTGGAAGTTGAAACGCCCATGATGCAGGTGATCCCTGGAGGAGCTACGGCACGCCCTTTTACCACTTATCATAACGCGCTGGATATGGACATGTTTTTGCGCATTGCCCCGGAGTTGTATTTGAAACGGCTGGTTGTCGGCGGTTTTGAGCGGGTATTTGAAATTAACCGTAACTTTCGAAATGAAGGTTTATCGACGCGTCATAATCCTGAATTTACCATGTTGGAGTTTTATCAGGCTTACGCAGAATATCACGATTTAATGGATTTAACCGAAGCGATGCTGCGCGGTGTTGCCGAAGAAGTTCTGGGGCAAACAGTGGTCACTTATCAGGGTGAGCAATACGATTTTGGCAAGCCGTTTGATCGGATGACTGTGGTGGAGTCAATCCTGCACTTTAATCCTGATCTTACCGCCAGTGATCTTGAAACCCGTGAGGCGGCAGCTAAAGTCGCCGAAAGTCTGCGTATTCCTGTTAAAGAAGGTTACGGGTTAGGCAAAATACAAATCGAGATTTTTGAAAAAACGGTGGAAAGCCGTTTGATGAATCCTACTTTCATTACCGCTTATCCTGTTGAAGTCTCACCACTGGCCCGGCGTAATGACGAAAACCCGCATGTGACGGATCGCTTTGAATTTTTTGTCGGCGGCCGCGAAATTGCCAACGGCTTTACCGAGCTGAATGATGCCGAGGACCAAGCTGCACGCTTTCAAAAACAAGTGGAAGAAAAAGAAGCTGGCGATGATGAAGCCATGCACTTTGATGCGGATTATATCATCGCCCTGGAGCACGGAATGCCGCCCACAGCAGGTGAAGGCATTGGTATCGACCGTTTAGTGATGTTGTTTACCGACGCGCCTTCAATTCGAGATGTGTTGTTGTTTCCGCACATGAGGCCCAAGGTCTAGTTCTCAAGTTGAAATTTCATACGTTTAATGAATTCTTAACCGGAATCTCATAATGACTCTTGATAATAGGAATCTAAAAAAGAAAACATTTCGTTTCCGGGTAACGAACCTCTTCCTAATCCTGTACAATATCTTAGATATTTGAAGAAAGCCTTATATTGTCTTTGCAGTGTTGTGCTAGAGTACCAATCATCATAAAGTTGATAGATAAAAATCTGTATATCTTCTTCTGATGGCACATCGTTAAACGATCGAATTATACGTAAGGATTCGGACCAGCTCATGGTTTTGTATGATGCTCTTGATTCTTGACCGGGCTGATTTGATGTAATATGTATGAATGAAATCCAGTATTGTTGGTTTTCCGCCCATAGTTGACGAATAAACAATGCTAATTTTAGCTCTTCCGGATTTAGCCCGTTATTTAATTCCCGTTCAATTGAAACTCGAGCCATACCCCAACCGCTTTCAAAAAAAACTTTTTCAAGCAGTGATAAATTTGCTTTACCCCAATTATAAGTTTGAATAACTTCAATGGCTATTTGGTTCGCTTTTTCAAATCGGTTACCTTTACCTGTTGTTTCTATTTCGTTGATAGAGTGAAGATCAGGATTTTCCTGATCATCTATTTCATCGAATTCATACAGGCCATCACTGCTGAATTCCTTTTCGATAAGTACGGCATCAATTTCAGAGATACTTAATACGTCTTCCCCGTCATCCGTTTCTAATTCGTCATATTCGAACGCTTCTACGCTGATCTTTTCTTCATTATCTGACAGATCGTGCTGCCAATTTTCAGAAGAAATAATCGATGCCGTAAAAAAGTCCCCATAATGACAGCTTGAGTCTGCTTTGTTTGTATTGACATCATGCTTTTTATCAATGCTGTTGCTTTTGTCTTGAGTGGATTGAATACTATTTGATAGCAATATGGAATTGGCTGTGTCAGGAAATTCTTTTGTCATTGTATTAACTAGATTATCTAATGTAGGTTTGCAATATATTTTTGTTACCTTAACTATAGCTGCTTTCTATGGAATTTGTTGTCTCAACATTAAAAACTATTCATCCGCTATAAAATTGAACGGTTTATTATGGGGCATTGTCCAGCTCCCAATACCCCTCTGTTAATTACTCCCAGTTTTAGCTTAATTCTATGAAAACCATTGATCTGTCTGTTTTTTATTCCACTATTCAAACTTTGCTGCTCATATTGCTGACACTCTTTTTTAGCCCAGCAGAAGCGTGGGCGAAACCTGTTGCACCAGACAAGGGACAAAGTAGCACAGCACTTCAAGTTACCAAAGACACATTACAAGCCAAAATCGAGGCTATCAATACCCGAAAAGGACTTGATGAGACCATAAAATCCAAAGTGCTGTCTATCTATCAATCTGCGCAAGATAATCTAGGCAACACCGAAAGCTTTAAAACACGAATAGGTGACTTCACTCAAGCGGTAAAAGAAGCGCCTGAAAAAACTAAAAAGCTGCAAAAAGAAATCGAGCAAACTCTGCTAAAGATATCCAAACAAAAACCCGAAGACTTTAACAGGATCACCACTGAAGAATTGGATCAAAGATTAATTATTGAGAAAGGCAAAAAAAGCAGCTTGGACGAACAGATAAAAATGCTGGAAAATGAACTGGTTTTGCAACAGGCTCGTCCACAACGCATTCGTGAGGAGACAATAACTGCAAAACAGGATTTTGAAGCAGCCCAAATAAAACTGGAGGCTCCTGCGGATAAAGCAGGTTCAAACCTGGAGGCTGAAGCAAACCAAGTCTATTTAAAAACACTGATCGATTCACGCACGGCAGAACTAAAAATGCTGGATGTCGAAGCGATCAGTAATCCGGCCAGAGTCGAATTACTTAAAACCGAGTTTCGGTTGCTGGACATTCAAAAAAACGCACTCATCCCCGTTATTACTGCTATAGAGAATCTGTTAACGGAGCGGCGGCAGCAGGAAGCCAAGGACATGCAGAAAACACTCAGTCAAGCAGAAAAAGAACTGTCTGGAAAGCATCCCCTCATTCAAGACCTGACTCGGGCGAACATTCAATACAGCCGGGATTTACAGGCCATTACCACCAAGATTGAAAATTACACCGAGCAAAAAACCAAAGTCGACGCAAAAGCCAGTGAAATTGATAACGACTTTAAAAGCGCGGAAAAGAAAATTAACCTGGCTGGTTTGAGTCCGGCGCTGGGCAAGATTCTGCGTGAGCAGCGACGTAATCTGGCTATCCGGGATCAATTCACTCTGCAATCAGAAACTATTGAGAACGAAACTGCGTTAACCAGTCTTGAGCAATTTAAAATCGAAGACAAGCAGAAACAGCTTAACGACATTGATGCAGGCCTGCAGGAGATAATGGCGCTACAGGTCGACCCTAAGCTGCCCTTGGAGCAACGTATGATGATTCAGGCTGAATTGCGTGTTTTACTCAGCAGCCAGAAAGAAATACTGAATAAACTGGCTATGACTTACACCACTTATCTGCGTACGCTGGGTGATTTTGATTTTGCCAGACAACAAATGATAAACCAGGCCAATAAGTTTGCGACCTATCTGGATGAAAACTTGTTATGGGTAAAAAGCTCCGATCCTGTCAATCCTGGTTATATAACCGGTTTATTTCATTCTACACAATGGCTGCTATCGCCGCTTAACTGGATAGCATTAGTTAAAGATACACTTACAGTTGCAGTGCAAAAGCCATTTCTTGCTTTCATCGGAATTCTTAGCTTAGTATTGCTGTTAGTAGGAAAAAACCGGGCAAAACAACAGCTAACGGCTATCTCGGTCAACGTTGAAAAAATTTATACCGACAATTTCAATTATACCTTACAGGCTTTAGTCTATACGTTAGTAATGGCATTACCCATCCCCTTATTTATCTACTATTTGGGGTGGTTGTTAAATAGCAATATTCATGCTGTCGACTTTACCAGAGCAATCGGCAGAGGTTTGCAAAGTGCATCATTACCACTACTCTTCCTGCAATTTTTTTATCGTCTATTTCAAGATGAAGGTATTGCGCGTAAACATTTTCAATGGCAAAAAAACAACGCGCGGTTATTACACAAGCAAATTGCCTGGCTACGTTTTGTTGCCGTACTCACAGTATTTATTATCAACACCACTGCTGCATCAAAATTGTCTATGCACAGCGATAACCTGGGGCGTTTGGCATTGATAATCAGCATGATAGCCATGTCGGTTTTTTGGGGCCGGATACTTAATCCTAACAGCGGGCTAATACAGGACACTATAAAAACCAATCCTGAAGGCTGGATAGCCAAATTGCGCTTTATCTGGTATCCGGCCGTCATTTGCATACCTATAGTAATTATTGGCTTTGCTGTAGCAGGCTATTATTTGAGCGCACTAGAGCTCCAGGTACAATTAATTTCATCAATGCGGTTAATTTTTCTGATGGTTCTTATTCATGAAATGGTGATCCGTTGGTTAACCCTGATTAACCGGCAGTTGGCCATAAAAAACGCCAGGCAAAAACGTAAAGCCGCCTTTCTTACTGAAAAACAACCGGCAACAGGAGGAGAAGATCCTGTTTTACCCCTTGATGAACAACTCATCGATATTCCTAAAATAAACGCTCAAACCATCAGATTGCTTAACGTGTTTATCAGCTTAAGCTTGATTATCGGTTTTTGGGTAATCTGGAAAAATATATTGCCTGCTTTTTCCTTTCTGGATCGCATAACACTCTGGCAGCATCTGGTTACTAACAATAATCAGGAAAGTTATCAACCGGTAACCTTGACCAATCTAATGTTGGCTGGACTCTACTTTTTTATAGCGGTGGTCTCGGTGCGAAATTTTTCCGGCGTTGTGGAATTATTGGTATTTAGACGTTTGGCTATAGAAGCAGGTGGCCGTTATGCCGTTAATCAGCTGGCAAAATATATGTTGGTTGCTATCGGTTTTATTAGCATAGCTAATGAGTTGGGCGGCAGTTGGTCGCAGGTGCAGTGGCTGGTTGCAGCGCTCAGTGTCGGCTTGGGCTTTGGTTTACAAGAAATTTTTGCCAATATGGTGTCAGGTATTATCCTGCTGTTTGAACGCCCGATCCGGGTCGGTGATACTGTTACCATTGGCAATGTCAGTGGTAAAGTCAGTCGTATTCATATGCGCGCTACCACACTTATCGACTGGGATGCAAAAGAACTGATTGTCCCTAATAAAACTTTTATTACCAGTCAATTGGTAAACTGGACTTTATCCGACACAATAACCCGTGTCGTAATTCCCATTGGAATTGCCTATGGTTCAGATGTTGAGCTCGCACTTAAAGTGATGATTGATGCAGTACGATCAACTCCACTTATACTCACCGAGCCTGCGCCAAGTGTAATGTTAGAAAGTTTTGGCGATAGTTCGTTGAATTTTTCAATTCGAATTTTTGTCAGTGAATTGTCAAACCGGTTACCCGCTACACACGATTTGCACATCCGCCTTGAAAAGGCCTTGCGCGAACATAAAATAGTAATTCCATTTCCGCAACGGGACATCCATATTCGTTCGGTAGCGCCGGAATTCGGCGCAGTAGATAAAACAGCCGAGGCTAATCTGCCGAATCTGAATAGAGGTTGATTCTGAAAAAAGCAATAAAACTTAATCGCCGGCAAGTTGCTGATAAGAGCCACGATAATACAATAGCGGCTCCCCAGAACGGCAAACGCACTCCTGCACTTCACCGATGATGATCCAGTGGGTGCCGGCGAGCACTTTCTCAACGACTTTACAATCCAGAGACATGAGGCTGCCATTCAAAATAGGCGCGCCAGTAATTCCGGCTTTCCAGTCTGTATTTTCAAAGCGCTGTTGCTGATTACTGCCGCCTGCAAATTGATTGGAAAGATCTTGTTGATCTGAATTTAATACATTAACAGCAAAGCACTGACTTTCCTGAATACCTTCACCGGTGTCGGCAGCGTTATTAATACAAACCAATACCAGCGGTGGATTAACTGACACACTTGAAAATGCAGTTACTGTCATGCCTTGAACGCCAAATTTTTCAGAGCTTGTAGTAACAACGGAAACACCACTGGCCCAAAGTTGCAAGGCTTTTTTGAAATCATCAACACTAATGGTCATTTAATTCTCCAGCTAGATGTAATGTTTGAGTATTCTGTTTCTTTTGACACAATAAAGAACAGATATAATTTATGTCCGCCCAATAATTTCAATCGAATTCCCGTCGGGATCGCGGCAAAAAAGCGCTCTACGTCCGGATTTGCTCATAGTATAAGCAATACCGGCCTTATTTAGCGCATCCTGGACAGGACTGAGCGCCAAGGCATTTAAGGCAACATGGCGATCCCGTCCACCATGTTCAGGCCGTCCCATTATGGGGTCTGGGTTTTCCAATTCCAGTAAATGAATTTGCTGATCACCCAACTGGAACCACGCGCCCGGAAAACCCAAATCCGGACGATCCACTTGCTGCAAACCCAGAATTTCACAGTAAAACACTAGCGATAGCTCTAGATTGGCAACAATAAGACTGGCATGATTCAGGGAAAATATGTTCGTTGACATTGTTTGAATTGAATATCTCTTTGATAGGAAAGAAATTATACCTTTTTACATCAACAATTACAGCAAAATGAGTATGTTAAACTTAAGCCTTAGTATAAAATTAACGATTTTTTGAAAACCATACACTATGCAAATTAACGCAATTTATCCAGGTACATTTGATCCCATTACCAATGGACATTTGGATATAATTTCCAGAGCATCAAAACTTTATGACAAAGTTATTGTTGCTGTGGCGGTCAACAGAGGAAAGACGCCGTTATTTACGCTTGATGAACGGGTCGCACTCATAAAAGAAGTGACACCCGAATTTTCTAATGTCCAGGTCATTGGTTTTGACAATTTGCTGGTTGATTGTGCCAGACAGCAGGGGGCTAATGTCATCTTAAGAGGCCTGCGGGCAGTATCTGATTTTGAATATGAGTTTCAGCTGGCCGGAATGAACCGGCGGCTTGCGCCTCAACTGGAGACCGTGTTTCTGACTCCTGCCGAACAATATGAATTTATATCTTCGACCATGATCAGAGAAATTGCACAACTCAAGGGCGATGTGTCCTGTTTTGTCCCTGATGCTGTTCACCAGCGTTTAATAGAAAAATTCAGTTAGGAGTTAAGCATGGCCCTTATTATTAAGGATGAATGTATCAATTGTGACGTCTGTGAACCGGAATGCCCGAATGGCGCTATATCACAAGGCGAAGATATTTATATCATTGATCCGGAATTGTGTACCGAGTGTGTAGGGCATCATGGCTTGCCCCAATGTATTGAGGTTTGTCCGGTCGACTGCATTGATAAAGATCCCAAGCATGTTGAAAATCACGATACCTTATATCAAAAGTATTTAAAGCTGACACAATAACCTCTCGTAGTCTCAGTATTACAGCAAATTACTGCGGTATTCAAACGTTCCGGCCGGGATTATATACCCCGACCGGCTTGGCTATTGCACCCAAACAACAGATTAACTAATCCTGTAGTCATCCTCCAGCAATTTCGCATGGGCTGCGGCCAGCCTGGCGATAGGTATGCGTGGCGCAGAACAGGAGACATAATTCAGTTTGATGTGATGACAGAAGCGAATCGATTGTGGATGCCCTCCTTGTTCGCCGCAAATACCTATTGCAATATCGGGCCGGGTTTTACGTCCTGAATCCGCAGTCATTTTCATTAACTGACCCACACCTTTGGCATCAAGTACTTCGAATGGGTTATCTTCAAGTAATCCGGTTTCGTTGTAAAGAGGCAGGAATTTGTTTTCCGCATCTTCGCGTGAAAATGAGAAAGTCGCCTGGGTTAAATCATTGGTACCGAACGAGAAAAATTCAGCCACGTCAGCCAATTCTGCGGCGCGGGTACAAGCTCTGACGGTTTCTACCATGGTCCCAAATTTGAATTTCAGGGCAATACCATACTGGCTTTCTACTTCCTGTTGAATTTGATCGACGAAGGCTTTTACTTTTATTAATTCCTGTACGGTAATAACCTGGGGCACCATGATTTCAGGTAAAATCGCAGTGCCTTCTTTAGCACAGAGCGCTGCAGCCTCAAGAATGGATCGGATTTGCATCTGGTAAATTTCCGGATACGACATACCAAGACGTACGCCCCGATGGCCCAGCATGGGATTGACTTCGTACAATTCTTTGACTTTCTTCAGCATCAATTCTTTTTTAGCAATCGCTTTATTGATGACTTCCTCATTCAAATGATTGAACGGCGCCGGCAATAGTGCCTGCCCACCCAAGGTCTCCAGTGCGACCAGCTGCCCCTGTATCATGACTTTATAGAGATTCAACGATTTGATTTCATCTTCCAGCTGGTGCTCACTGGGCAAGAATTCATGCATCGGTGGATCCAGCAGCCGGACTGTGACAGGGTAAGGCGACATAGCCTCAAAGATTTGTTTAAAGTCATCGCGCTGAATGGGAAATAATTTTTCCAACGCTTCCTT
>Ga0302321_100003494_pt1 | contig 13486 bp, 7 predicted proteins | sample Fen_T0_1_FD_202505 | JGI IMG/M metagenome (GOLD analysis project Ga0302321, IMG submission 202505) | Peat permafrost microbial communities from Stordalen Mire near Abisko, Sweden - Fen_T0_1 | ecosystem: Environmental > Terrestrial > Soil > Wetlands > Permafrost | place: Sweden: Abisko...
CTCGCGCCGACCCTCGCGCCGACCCCAACCCCAACGCCGATCGCAACGATCGTACCGGCGCCGACGCCGACCCCCACGCCGACCCTCGCGCCGACCCCAACCCCAACGCCGATCGCAACGATCGTACCGGCGCCGACGCCGACCCCCACGCCGACCCTCGCGCCGACGCCAACCCCCACGCCGGCCCCGAGCGTGACGCCCGTGCCCGCGGCGCCCATCTCGGGGGTCCGCGAGCTTCCCGACGGGACCCCGGCGGTGGTCGAAGGCGTGCTCACGACCGACCTCGGCGCGCTCGAAGGTGGCCGGACCGGCTTCGTCCAGGACGAGGGTGCCGGTATCGCGGTGTATCTCGATGCGGCGCCCGCCTTCGCGCTCCCCGCCGGGACCACCGTGCGCATCACCGGGACCGTCGACACGCGCTACGCCCAGCGGACGCTCCGGGCCGCGGTCGCCGAGATCGTCCCCGAGGGCGCTTCCGCCCTGCCCGCCGCCTTCCCCGTCGTGACCGGCGCGGCCGGGGAGCCCGTCGAGGGCCTGCGGGTCACCCTGGCCGGAACGGTTGGCGAGGCGCCGTCGGCCCTCAGCGACGGCCTGGGGCTGCTCGTGGACGACGGCACCGGGCCGGTCCGCGTCATCGTGACGCCGGCCGCCCTGGCCGGCGCGAACCCGCGGACCGGCGACGTGATCACGGCGACCGGGCCGCTCGGCCAGCGCGACAGCAGCGGTACCGGGCTCGCCGGCTACCGGCTGTTCGCCACGCTGCCCGGGGAGCTGGTCGTGGAGCCACCGCCAAGCCCGTCGCCGCCGGCGAGCCCCAGCCCGAGCTCGACGCCCAGCGCCACACGGACGCCCGAGCCCAGCGCGACACCGTCGCCTTCCGCGACCCCGCGCTCCACGCCCGCACCCACGCCGACTCCTGACCCGAGCCCGAGCCCGGCACCCACGCCCACGGCGACACCCACGGCGACGCCCACGCCTGCCCCGACGCCGACCCCGAGCCCGAGCCCCAGCCCGACGCCGAGTCCCTCGGCGAGCGCGTCGCCGTCGCCCACCCCGTCCGCGAGCGCCCTCACCGTCGCCGCCGCGCGGCTCGTGCCCGAGGGTCGCGCCGCGATCGTCCGGGGCGTGGTCGTCGCGGAGGCCGGGCGCCTCGGGACGCCCCCGCTGTTCGCCGTGGGCGACGCCTCGGCAGGCCTCCCGGTGCGCCTCGCCGGCGGCCAGGTCGCCCCGCCTCGCGGCACGACCGTGGTGCTGCGGGGGGTCATCGCGGCCCCGTACGGCCAGACGGAGCTGCGGCTCGCCGCCGGCGGCCTGACCATCGTCGGCAGCGGCTCGCTCCCGGCGCCGCTCAACCTCGTCCCGGGCTCGGCCGGCGAGGCCAACGAGGGCCGCCTGGCGCGCACCTCGGGCACGGTCACCGCGGGCGCCACGAGGGCGACCAGCGGCGACATCGCGTTCACCATGCAGGGGTCCGACGGCGTCCCGCTGCGGATCCTGGCGGACGCGTCGGCCGGCCTCGACACGTCGTCGCTGCGGAAGGGCACCGCCCTGGCGCTGACCGGCATCGTCGGCCAGCGGGCCTCGCGGAAGGGCGCGCTCGATGGCTACCGGCTCTGGGTGCGGGACCGCGCCGACGTGACCCGGACGCCCGCTGTCTCCCCGTCGCCCTCGGCGTCCGCCTCGCCCGCCGCGACATCCGCCACGGTCCCGCTCCTCGCGATCGCCGTCGCCCGGCTGCGCGAGGGCAGGCGCGTGACCGTCGAGGGAACCGTGACGGTGGACCGGTCGCTGCTCGACGCCTCGGGCCGGCGGGCCATCGTGGAGGACGACTCGGGCGCCATCGAGATCTACCTCGACGCCGAGGACGCCTCCATCCGGGCGGGCGTCCGCGTGCGGGCCACCGGGACCGTCGGCCGCGCGTGGGGCGCGCCGCGGCTGCGGGTCGAGGCCATCCGGGTCCTCGACCGGCGGACGCCCGTCGCCCACGACCTGCGCGTCGCCCCTGGAGCGGCCACCGAGTGGCGCCTGGTCCGGGTCCGCGGCACGATCGCCGAGGTCCATCGCTCCGGCGATCGCTGGACCGCGGAGCTCGTGGACGGGAGCCTGCGCGTCCCGCTGCTCGGGCTGCCGGGGAGTGGCATCGCCCCCTCCGCGGTGGTCGAGGGCCGGTCGGCGACCGTCGTCGGCATCGTGAAGCGCCCGTACCCCACCGCCGCGGACCAGCGATTCGCGGTCGTGCCGCGGTCGCGGGCGGACCTGTCCCTGGGCGGGGCGGCAGCGGCGCCCGGCGGCTTGACCGCCCACGGCACCCCGGGCGCATCCCCTGCCGCGAGCGGCATGACCGCGACCGGGGCGACGGGTCTCGCCGCGGACCCCGCGGTGACGGGCGCAGACATCCAGCTCTCCGGCCTTGCCGACCGGATCGGCACGACGGTCCGTGTCGGCGGCCTTGTCACCGCCGTTGACCAGGGCGGCGTCCGGCTCGACGACGGCACCGCGACGGCGCGCCTCGTCCTCGAGGGCGCGGCCACCGACCTCGCGGCGCTGCTCCAGCCCGGCGACGCGCTCAACGCGACCGGCACCCCGGAGGCCCGCGACGAGGTGGTCCTCGTCGTCACCGACCCGGCGGGGATCGTCCTCCTGGGTGATCTCGGCGGCGGTGAGGAGGAGGACGCGGCCTCGCCCGGCGCGTTCGCGGCCCTCGGTGGCCTGGGCGGCGAGAACGGCCCGACCGCCCGCACGGGCGCGGCCGTCACGGCGTCGCTCATCGCCGGGCGCGGCATCGACCCCGTGTGGCTCGCGTTGGGGGCCCTGCTGCTGATTGCCGGGCTCGGGGCGGGCTCGGCCGCCTACCGGGTGGCCCGGTCCCGGCGCGTCGCGCGGGCGCGGATCCAGGCGCGCCTCGACGCCATCCGCGCCGCGCCGGCGGCCGGCCCACCCGCACCGGCGGCCGGCCCGCCCGCACCGGCCTGACCGCCGCCCTCACGACCCGGCACGGCGCCCGCTCGATCCCCGGCTCGCCGGGCGGGCGCCCGTTCGGGCCGAGTTCACGCCCCGCACGGCTCCCGTTCGGGCCCCATTCGGGCCGAGTGTGCGCGAACCGGCTTGACGCTCGCGGAATCGCGCCCCTATCCTCGGGCGAACCTCACGCCCCTGAGCGTGAGCGAACGGGGAGCGAGCACTTGCCGAACGAGGACGCACGCGTCGCTGTCCCCTCCGGCGAGCGGCAGTACCACATCGGGCTGGGCCCGGGTGAGCTGGCCGACTACATCCTCCTCCCCGGCGACCAGGACCGTGTCGAGCGAGTCGCGGCGCGCTTCGACTCCGTCGAGCGCACCCACCGTCACCGCGAGTTCGCAAGCGCGACCGGCCTGTACAAGGGCCTGCGCGTCTCGTGCGTGTCCACGGGCATCGGCACGGACAACGTCGAGATCGTCATCGCCGAGATCCTGGCCATCACCGAGCGTCCCACCTTTATCCGCATCGGCTCCTGCGGCGCCCTCCAGCCCGGCATGGAGCTCGGCGACCTGGTGATCTCCACGGGCTCCGTCCGGCTCGAGACCACTACCAGCTGGTTCGTCCACGAGGGGTATCCCGCGGTCGCGAGCCACGAGGCGGTCCTCGCCCTCGTGGAGGCGGCCGAAGGGCTCGGCCTGCGGTATCACACCGGGATCACGGCCACCGCGCCCGGGTTCTACGGCGCGCAGGGGCGCCCGATCCCGCAACTTCCCATCCGCTACCCTGACCTCGCGAACGAGATGGCCCGCCAGGGCGTACTCAACTTCGAGATGGAAGCCTCGGCGGTGCTCGTGCTCGCCGGGCTCGGTGGCTGTCGTGCCGGCGTCGTGTGCGCCGTGTACGCGAACCGCCGGACCGGCGCCTTTGTCGAGGGCGACATCAAGGATCGGGCGGAAGCCGCCGTGATCGACACGGGGCTGGAGAGCCTCCGGGTCCTCGCGGAGCTCGACCGCCAGAAGACAGTGGCCGGGGCGGCGCGATGGCGCCCGTCGCTCTGGGCCCCGGAATGAGCGCCAAAGCCCAGCGATCCCGCGGACCCGAGAGGCGTGCTCTCGTGACGCGGCTTGTGTGAGGAGAAGCGAGATGGCAGAGGCCTACTGCGTGAAGGACAAGAAGAAGGTCGAGGTCCTGGACCCGCAGCGGATCACGATGAAGAACGGCAAGCCGGCGCTCCAGGGCATCTGCCCCGAGTGTGGCGGCAAGGTGTTCAAGATCGGCGGCTGACCCCCGCTCCATCGTTCGCGATGACAGAGAGCCCCCTCCGGCACGGCCGGTGGGGGCTCAATGGTGTTCCGGCACGGTCGCAGTGGCCCGCCATGACCGGGCCGCCCGTCGGCTGAGCGTGCTACCCCCTTTGCTAAGATTCCGGGGAACGCTCGAACCAGTCCCTTCCGAGGTCACGCCCTGTCCGCTCTCACGGCCTTCGCTCCCGACCTTGTGCTGGATTCCGGTCGAGCGGGTACGGATCCCCACGATCTCCGGTCTCCCGTCCGACGCGCCCGAGGGGGAGCGTCGAGAAGCTTCGGGGTCGCCGCCGCACTCGTCCGACCGACGGGTGAGGCCGCGCTCCCGACGTCGCCCCGACCGGGGGTCGCCAGCGGGCAGCACGGGACCCGTCCCGCGGTTCACCATCCTCTCCCGGTGAGCGCGCCTGCCCGGCCGCTCGTCGATCTGCGCCCCCAGCACCAGGAGGTTCCTCGATGACCGTTCGCGTCGGCATCAACGGCTTCGGCCGCATCGGCCGCCAGTCCCTCAAGGCGCTCATCGAGCGCTCGCCCGAGGTCGAGGTGGTCGCCGTCAACGACCTCGTCGACGTCAAGACCAACGCCCTGCTGTTCAAGCACGACTCGACCTACGGCGCCTACCCGGGCGAGGTCAGCCACACCGATGACTCGATCATCATCGATGGCAGGACGGTCAAGGTCCTCCAGGTCAAGGACCCGGCCACCCTCCCGTGGGGCGACCTGGGCGTCGACATCGTCCTGGAGTCCACCGGCCTGTTCACCGATGCCGAGAAGGCCGCGGCGCACATCACCGCCGGCGCCAGGAAGGTCATCATCTCCGCCCCCGCCAAGAAGGAGGACATCACGATCGTCCTCGGCGTGAACGAGGGCGCGTACGACCCGGACAAGCACAACATCATCAGCAACGCGTCCTGCACCACGAACTGCCTGGCGCCCGCGGCCAAGGTGGTCCACGACAACTGGATCATCAAGCGCGGCCTGATGAACACGATCCACAGCTACACCAACGACCAGCGCATCCTGGACGTCGCCCACAAGGACCCGCGCCGCGCCCGCGCCGCCGGCCTCAACATCATCCCGACGACGACCGGCGCGGCCAAGGCCCTCGCCCTCGTGATCCCGGACCTCAAGGGCAAGTTCGACGGCTTCAGCCTCCGCGTCCCGACCCCCACGGTCTCGGTCGTGGACTTCACCGCCGAGCTGGAGAAGGACGTCACGCTCGAGGAGCTCAACCAGGCCTTCCGCGATGCCGCCGCCGGTCCCCTCAAGGGCATCCTCGGCGCCAGCGACGAGCCCCTCGTCTCGTCCGACTACCGTGGCGACGACCGCTCCTCGATCGTCGACCTGGCCTGCAACATGGTCCTGGGCGGCAACTTCATCAAGGTCATCGCCTGGTACGACAACGAGTGGGGCTACAGCTGCCGCGTCGCCGACCTCGTGAAGTTCGTCGCCGGGAAGATGTGACCCGGAGCCTCCCGAAGGCTCCCGGAAGGAACGAACCGATGGACAAGCTCACCATCGCGGACCTTGACGCCGCGGGCAAGCGCGTCTTCGTGCGCGTGGACTTCAACGTCCCGCTGCAGGACGGCAGGGTCACCGACGACTCGCGCATCCGCGCGGCGCTGCCGACGATCAAGCACCTCCAGGCGCAGGGCGCCCGGGTCATCCTCGCCAGCCACCTCGGCCGGCCGGACGGCAAGGTGTCCGACAGCCTCAGGCTCCGCCCCGTCGGCGAGCGCCTGGGCCAGCTGCTGGGCAAGACCGTGCCGGTCACGGGCGACGCCCTGGGTGCCGGGACGGAGGATGCCGTCAGGCGCCTCCGGAACGGCGAGGTCCTCCTCCTCGAGAACCTCCGCTTCCACGTGGAAGAGGAGAAGAACGACCCGGCCTTCGCCGCGCAGCTGGCCGCCTACTGCGATGTCTACGTGAACGACGCCTTCGGGACGGCGCACCGCGCGCACGCCTCGACCGTGGGGATCGCGAAGCTCCGCCCGGCCTATGCCGGCTTCCTCATGGAGAAGGAGATCGCGAACCTGGGCATGCTCGTGAACAACCCCGAGCACCCGTTCGCGGCGATCATCGGTGGCGCCAAGGTCAGCGACAAGATCAAGGTGCTCAAGAACCTGCTCGCCAAGGTTGACATCATGGTCATCGGCGGCGGCATGGCGAACACCTTCCTCCTTGCCCAGGGCAAGGCCATCGGGAAAAGCCTGGCCGAGCCGGACCGCGTGGAGGACGCCCGAGCCATCCTCGCCGCGGCCGAGGAGAAGGGCGTCAAGATCGTCCTGCCTGTGGACGTGGTCGTGGCCAAGGAGGTCACCCGCGGCACCGAGTACAAGACGCTCTCCGCCGACAAGGTGCCGGCCAGCTGGCACATCGTGGACGTGGGCAAGCAGAGCCTCGAGAACATCGAGGCGGCGCTGGCCGACGTGAAGACCGTGCTCTGGAACGGCCCGCTGGGCGTGTTCGAGATCCCGAGCTTCGCGCACGGCACCAATGCGATCGCCCGCTTCCTCGCCGACCGGGCCGCCGAGGGCGCGAAGGTCGTGATCGGCGGCGGCGACTCCGTCGCGGCTATCACCCAGCAGGGGCTGGCCGACAAGATGACCCATATCAGCACCGGCGGCGGCGCCTCCCTCGAGTTCCTCGAGGGGCGCGAGCTGCCCGGCGTGACGGTCCTCCTGGACCGGGAAGGTGCCAAGTGAGCGACACCACCATCGCCTGGGTCGACGCCAGGGAGATCCTCGACTCGCGGGGCAACCCGACGATCGAGGTCGACGTCGTCACCGAGGACGGCAGCCTCGGCCGCGCCGCGGTCCCGTCCGGGGCCAGCACGGGCATCAACGAGGCCGTCGAGCTCCGGGACGGGGACAAGGCCCGCTTCGGCGGCAAGGGCGTCCTGACGGCCGTCTCCAACGTCACCGAGCGCATCGGCCCCTCGATCCTCGGCTTCGACGCCGCGGACCAGGCCGACATCGACAGCGTCCTCATCGAGCTCGACGGCACGCCCAACAAGGGCGAGCTCGGCGCGAACGCGATCCTGGGCGTCAGCCTCGCCTGCGCGCATGCGTCCGCCTCGTCCCACGAGATGCCGCTCTACCGCTGGATCGGCGGCGTCGGGGCACGGGTCCTGCCCGTCCCGATGTTCAACATCCTCAACGGCGGCAAGCACGCCACGGACTCCACGGACTTCCAGGAGTTCATGGTCATGCCCGTCGGCATCGAGACCTTTCCGGAGGCGCTGCGCGCCGGTGCCGAGATCTTCGCGTCGCTGCGCAAGATCCTCCACGACGAGGGTCACGCCGTCGGCCAGGGCGACGAGGGCGGCTTCGCGCCGTCCCTGAAGTCCAACGAGGCCGCGGTCGAGGTCATCCTGCGGGCCATCGAGAAGGCGGGCTACAAGCCCGGCGAGCAGATCGGCATCGCGCTCGACCCGGCGACGAGCTCCATTCTCGTCGAGGGCACGGGCGTCGAGGGCGTCACGGGCCAGTACCGGCTCGACAAGGAAGGCCGCACGCTGGACTCCGGCGAGATGGTCGACCTGTGGGAGAGCTGGGTCGCCAAGTACCCGATCGTCTCGCTCGAGGACGGCCTCGGCGAGGAGGACTGGGCCGGCTGGAAGGAACTCCAGGCACGCCTGGGCAGCCAGATCCAGCTCGTCGGCGATGACCTGTTCGTCACGAACCCGACGTTCATCCGCAAGGGCATCGTCGAGCAGGCCGCCAACTCCGTCCTGATCAAGCTCAACCAGATCGGTACGCTGACCGAGACGATCGACGCCATCGACGTCGCCCGGCGGGCCGGCTGGAGCGCCGTCGTGTCCCACCGCTCCGGTGAGACCGAGGACACCACCATCGCCGACTTCGTGGTCGCGATGGGCACGGGCCAGATCAAGACCGGCGCCCCGTCCCGCTCGGAGCGGGTCGCCAAGTACAACCGGCTGCTCCGCATCGCCGACGAGCTCGGCGATGACGCCCGGTACCTGGGTCGCGCGGCGCTCTCGGGCGCGGCGGGACGCGGGATCTTCTAGACCTTGACCACGCGTCCCAGCTGGCCACGGCGCGTCATCCGCGAGGAGGGCGCGCCGTGAGTCGTTTCATCGACCGGGGGGCCATCGGGGCCGCCTGGGTCGGCCTCGGCATGGCCGTGACCATCGGGGTCTCGTTCCTGCTGGTCATCCCCATCGAGTCCATCTACCTGCTGCTCTCGCTGCCCGCGGGCCTGCTCATCGGCTACTACGCCAACGCGCGCTCGGAGCGGGCGGGCGGCCCATGGGCCAGGATCATCGCCAACGCGCTCTTCGCGGGGCTGGTCACGGGCGTCACGTACGCCGTGCTGCTGCTGGCCGTCAAGGGCCTCTTCTTCAGCGTCGACGGGGGGTACCGCGACAAGAGCACCGGCGGCCCCATCACCTGCCAGACGGGCGCGGACTGCGTCTACCGGCGCTACCTCGCGGCGGGCCAGGGACCGGCGTTCGAGGCGAACGGCATCACCGACGTCGCGTCGTTCAGCTCCTTCTACTGGGGCCAGCAGCTGTCCAACGCCGGGCTGGTGTTCGTGCTCTCAACGGGCGGGGCGCTGTTCGGCGGCTTCATGTTCGGGGTCACGAACCGGCGCAGGCCGGACGAGGCCCCCGGGGCCGGGGCGACTCCCGGGGTCACGCCCGCGGGCTGAGCAGCGGGTCTCCGCCGGTCCGGACCCGGGGCGACTCCCGGGGTCACGCCCGCGGGCTGAGCAGCGGGCCTCCGCCGGTCCGGACCCGGGGCGACTCCCGGGGTCACGCCCGCGGGCTGAGCGGGTCCCCGCCGGTCCGCGGCCGGGGCCTGTCCCCGCCCGTCCGTGGCCGGGGTCCGCGCCCTGAGACGCACCCGGACGAGGCAACCGGAATCGAAGACGCCCCGGTCGGTGACCGGGGCGCTCGGTGGGTCGCGTGCCCGAGGGCTACTCGGTCTTCTTGGCCCGGGTCGTCTTGGGCGCAGCCTTCTCGGCGGCGGGCTTGGCGGCCGCCTTGGGGGCGGTGGCCTTCGGCGCGGCCTTGGTGGCAGCGGCCTTGGTCGTCGGCTTGGCGGCGGCCTTCGGCGCGGCCGCCTTGGGGGCGGTGGCCTTCGGCGCGGCCCTGGTCGTCTTGGCGGCGGCCTTCGGGGCGGCCTTGGTGGTCTTCGCGGCCGGCGCTTCGACGACCGGCTTGGAGGCCGGAGTCTCCGCGCGGGTGGTCTTGGACAGGGCGGCGCGCGCCTTGCCGGCCGCGGTCTGGGCGCCCTTGGCCTTGGACGCCTTGCCGGCGGCGATGCGGGCCTTGGCGGCCTTGGCCGCGGCGGCCTTGCCGGTCGACTTCGCGACGTGGCTCGCGCTCACGACGGTCGTGCCGGCGATCGCGGCGTTGACCTTGATCACGAGGCGGCTCTTGCGGCGCGCTGCAGCGTTCGGGTGGATCGCGCCAACCTTGGCGGCGCGGTCGAGGGCCGAGATGGCGTCGCTCAGCGAGGTCGCGACATCGGCGCTCTCCGGCTGGGCGGTGGCGACCGTGACGGCCTTGGCAACGAGGGTCTTCGCCGCGGACCGCCGGGGCTGCAGGATCGCGTGCCGGCGCTCAGCCTGGCGGACGCGCTTCAGCCCGGACGGGTTGCGAGCGCCCTGCCATTTCCGGGGCGTTCTAGCCAAGGTGGCTGATCTCCGTTCCGTGTGTGTTCTAGCGTGTGTTCGGGTGAATCACGACGCGCGCGGGCGAAGCCTGCCCGAGGCGCGACGGCGAATGGTAGCAGAGCCCCCGGCAAGTCGGCCAGCGCCCGTTTGCCGGACCGTCCGTCGCGCTGCGGAGCACGATCCGGCCGGCATCCGCTACGCTCGCGCGTCTCGGGGACCAGGGCAGGATAGGCGCGGAGCGCGATGAGCTGTACGGCATGCGGCACCGTCAACCCGGCCGGCCGCAAGTTCTGCGGAGAGTGCGGGGCGCGGTTGGCGCGGGCCTGCGCGTCGTGCGGCGCACCCCTGGATGCGGGGCAGAAGTTCTGCGGTGAGTGCGGCACTGCCCAGGCCGCCGCCGGTGCGGTCGTCCCGGCGCAGGGCCCGGTCGTCCCCGCGCAGGGCCCGGGCGCCCATGGCCCGGCCGCCCCCGGATCGGGCGCGGCCGCCTCGAACGCCAACGCCCCCACGACCGCCGAGCGCCGCCTCGTCTCCGTGCTGTTCGCCGACCTCGTGGGGTTCACGCCGTACAGCGAGGGTCGCGACGCGGAGGAGGTCCGTGAGACCCTGACCCGTTACTTCGACCTGGCGCGCGACGCCATCGGCCGCCACGGCGGCACCATCGAGAAGTTCATCGGCGACGCCGTCATGGCCGTCTGGGGCACCCCCACCGCGCGCGAGGACGACGCGGAGCGGGCGGTCCGAGCCGCGCTGGAGCTCCTGGACGCCGTCAAGGGCCTGGGCAACGGCATCGGCGCGCGGGCGGGCGTCCTCACGGGCGAGGCCGCGGTCACGCTGGGCGCCACGGACCAGGGCATGGTGGCGGGCGACCTGGTCAACACGGCCGCGCGCATCCAGTCCGCGGCCGCCCCGGGCACGGTCCTGGTCGGCGAGGCCACCTACCGCGCCGCGTCCGCCGCGATCGCGTTCGAGGAGGCTGGCGACCAGGTCCTCAAGGGCAAGGAGCTCCCCGTCGCCACGTGGCGCGCGCTGCGCGTGGTGGCAGAGCGCGGCGGGCGCGGTCGGGCGGAGGTGCTCGAGGCCCCGTTCGTGGGCCGCGACGAGGAGCTCCGGTTGCTCAAGGAGCTCTTCCATGCCACGACCCGGGAGCGCCGGGCCCGCCTCGTGTCCGTCACCGGGCCCGCGGGCATGGGCAAGAGCCGCCTCGCGTGGGAGTTCGAGAAGTACCTCGACGGCGTGGTGGACGCCGTCTGGTGGAATCATGGGCGCTCGCCTGCCTACGGTGGCGGGGTCACGTTCTGGGCCCTGGGCGAGATGGTCCGGGCCCGCTGCGGGCTCGCGGAGACCGCGGACGAGCCGGAGACCCGGGCCAAGGTCCGCGCGATGCTGGAACGCTTCGTTCCCGACGTCGACGAGCGCGCGTGGGTGGAGCCGGCAATCCTCGCCCTCCTCGGCGTCGGCAGCCCGGCCGTGGCCGCCGACGAGCTGTTCGCGCGCTGGCGCGTCCTGTTCGAGCGGCTGTCGGCGACGGGCACGGTCGTGCTCGTGTTCGAGGACCTCCACTGGGCCGACGCCGGGACCCTGGACTTCATCGACCACCTGCTCGACTGGTCGAAGGCGCTGCCGCTGCTCGTGGTGACGCTGGCCCGCCCGGAGCTCCTCGACGCGCGCCCGGACTGGGGCGCCGGCCGCCGGAGCTTCGTCGCCCTCCCGCTCGACCCACTGCCGGAGCCGGCGATGCGGGCGCTGCTCGCTGGCCTCGTCCCGGCGCTGCCGGAGGACGCCCTGCGGCGGATCGTCGCCCGTGCCGAGGGCATCCCGCTCTACGCGGTCGAGACCGTGCGCATGCTGGTGGCGGAGAAGCGCCTGGTCCAGCAGGGCCGCGTCTACGTGCCCGTGGGCGACATCTCGACGCTCGCGGTGCCCGAGACGCTCACGGCGCTCATCGCCGCCCGCCTCGACACGCTGGACGCCGCGGACCGGTCGCTGGTGCTGGACGCCGCGGTCCTGGGCCAGCGCTTCACGCTGGCGGGCCTCTCCGCCGTCTCGGGTGTGGACCCCGACATCCTGGAGCCCAGGCTCAAGGGCCTGGTCCGACGCGAGCTCGTGGGCCTCGAGGCGGACCCGCGCTCGCCGGAGCGCGGCCAGTACGGCTTCGTCCAGGCGCTGATCCGCGAGGTCGCCTACAACACCCTCGCCCGCCGCGACCGCAAGGACCGCCACCTCGCCGCCGCCCGCTTCTTCGAGGCGCTGGGTTCCGACGAGCTGGCGGGTGCCCTCGCCGGCCACTACCTCTCCGCCCACGCCAACGCGGCCGAGGGCCCCGAGGCGGACGCGCTCGCCGCCCAGGCGAGGGTCGCGCTGCGCGGCGCGGCGGATCGCGCAACGGCGCTGGGCTCGTACGAGCAGGCGGCCCACCTCCTGCGCCAGGCACTCACCGTCGTGGTCCAGCCGGTGGATCGAGCCGACCTCCTGGAGCGCCTTGGGCTCGCGTGCGGCCCCGCCGCCAGGTACGCGGAGGCGACCACGGCGTTCCGGGAGGCGCTGCAGCTCCTGGGCGCCGTCGGCGATCGGGCGGCGCTCGTGCGCGTCACCCGCGAGGCCGGCGAGGTGCTCCTCAACGCCAAGCAGCTCGAGGAGGGCCGGGACCTCCTCGAGGCCGGCGCGCTGGGCGCCGCGGATCTCGGGGCCGACCCGAGCGTCGTCGCGATGAAGGGCCAGCTCGCCAGGGCCTACTTCCTGCTCGACGATACCCGTCGGGCCATCGCCCTCGCCGACGAGGTCCTCGAGGCGGCGGAGTACGCGATGCTCGCGCCCGTCCTGGCCGACACGCTCGTCACGAAGGGGACCGTGCTCGCCAACATCGGGCGCAGCCTCGAGGGCGTGGCGCTCATCGAGCTGGGCGGCCGCATCGCCGAGGCGAACGGGCTCGTGTCGACCCAGCTCCGGGCCCTCAACAACCGCGCCGTCAGCACGGTCGACATGGATCCCGAGCAGTCCTACCGCGTGACCCTCGAGGGCGTCTCGCTCGCCCGGCGAGTGGGGTCCGCGGCCTGGGTCAACAACTTCATCGGCAACCTCATCTTCCTCGCGTTCCGGCTCGGCGACTGGGACATCGTGGAGCGCGAGGCGACCGCGCGACTCGAGGAGGCGCTCGAGGCCGGCGACCGGATGCTCATCGTGAACAACCTCCTGTGCGAGCGGGCGATGCGCGGGCAACCCGTGGACGACCTCCTCTCGGACCTCGAGGCGGTCCAGGCCGGGGTCCCGGAGTTCGCCGCGCGGGCGACCTACCTCGACAGCCTGGCGTTCGTGAGGCTCGGAGAGGGTGACTACGAGGGCGCCGCCGCGGCCTGGCGCGAGGCCGCCTCGCTCGTCCCGAGCTCCGCGGCGCCGGCGCTCGTGACCGCCGCGCGTGCCTCCCTGTGGGCGGGCCGGCCCGAGGCCGCGGCCGCCGACCTGGCCGCGTACGAGGCTCTCCACCTGCGGCTCCCTGCCCAGGACGCGTCCGGAGCATCTCTCGACGCCGGCCTCGCGGCGCTGGACGGACGGCGAGACGAGGCCCTTCGCGGGTTCCTCGC